>Ga0209518_1001615_pt1 | contig 23458 bp, 21 predicted proteins | sample RifGroB1_FD_183993 | JGI IMG/M metagenome (GOLD analysis project Ga0209518, IMG submission 183993) | Groundwater microbial communities from Rifle, Colorado, USA - Groundwater B1 (SPAdes) (version 2) | ecosystem: Environmental > Aquatic > Deep subsurface > Groundwater | place: Rifle, Colorado...
GGTGGTCGCCTCGGCCACCGTGGTCGGCCTGGTAGGTGCGGGCGGTGCGGGCGACAACCTGAGCGTCGGCGTGGCGGCTGCGCTCGGCCTGCCGGCCGTGGCGTCTCACACGTGCTCGGCGTTTGCGGGCATCCTGACGGCTGTGGCCGCGAACGTCGCCGGCAACCCGACGCGGGAAGCTGTGGCCGGGTACGACGCAGCGAACGGAACCGTCACGCCGACGACTGCGCCGGACGCCGCGCGGGTGTTCACGTTCGTCTACGCGTACAGCATCACGCCGACGCAGGCCGCGCACGGCCACACGGTCACGGACGCCGGGCACGTCCACACGGTCACGGATGCGGGCCACGTCCACACGGTCACGGACCCGACGCACACGCACACGATCTCGTAACCGTTCGTTCTTCTCCGGCACGGGGCGCGCGGCTCGCTTCACCTTGCGTGGGGCGGGCCGCACGTCTATGATCCGCCCATGCCCGGGCTGTGGACGAGCGTTCCGTTGCGGCCGGAAGACCTCAATCCGGCCTGGCTCAAGCGTACGTACTTCTTCGGTATCGCGTTGAAGGACGAGGACGACAACGACCTCTCCGACGACGTGATCGCGTTTTACATCAACCGCGCGTTCGACGAGATGGAAGGGACGCTTGACGTCCACATCCGGCAGCGCACGGTGACGGCGGAACGGTACGACTACAACCGGGATCAGTGGCGGAACTTCTCGTTCCTGCAACTGCGCCATCGCCCCGTGCGCGCTGTAACCGCGATGAGCCTGATGAGCGGCTCAGCAAACGTGTTCGCCGTGCCGGTGACGGGAACGAACTCGTGGGTGCGACTGGAGCCGCGGTGGGGGCAGGTGCATCTGTACCCTGCGCTCGGGAGCATCGCGAGCATCGACGCCGGCGCGTTGCTGTCGCCCATCCTGTCGCAATTTCAGTGGGCGCCGCACGTCATCGAGACGACCTACACAACGGGGATGGACGAGATCGAGTCCGACCTCGCCGACGCGATCGGCATGACGGCAGCGGTCAACATCTTCAACATCCTCGGTAACCTCATCATCGGCGCGGGCATCGCGTCGTTCTCGCTCGGGCTGGATGGCCTCTCGCAGTCGGTGTCCTCGACGCAGAGCGCGATGTTCGCCGGGTTCAGTTCGACGGTGCTGGAGTTCCGCCGCGAGTTGAAAGGCTTTGAGCAGGGCAGGCCGGGCCTCGTGGACCGCCTGCGCTCCAAGTGGCGCAAGCCGGTGTTCAGCGTGCTGTGATGACCGCCGCCGAGACGCACCTGATGTCCGGGCCGTTCAACGGCTCGTGGTACGAGACGCAGGGGCCCGCGCCAGTTGTCGCGCGCCTCGCGGAAATGATGCTCTCGGCTGCGATGACCGACGTGTGGGCGGCAGGCGCGGGGGTTGTCGTTGCCGCGCTGCGTTGCGCGCCGGGAGCGGTGAAGGCCGGCACCGTGCTTGCTCCCGGCGGCGCGCAGCCACTTGCTCTCGCGCGCCGCGTGTCCCTCGTTGTCGAAGGCGGCAGCGCAGCGGTTGACTGGTCCGCCATGTGCGAGGTGCGCGGCGTGGCGACCGAGGATGGCGCGGCGGTCGAGTGGTTTATCCGCGGCGGTCGGCTTACGCCCGTGCTGCCGCTGCCCGAAGGAACGCGGCTAACGGCGGAACTCGTGCTGCTGTGCCGTCTGCGCGTGGCCGAGGTCGTGTCTGAAACCGCGTTTCCGCGCAACGACTTTGCCGACAAGACGCTGGCCATGTGGCGCGTGGAGGCCGCGTGAGCGACCGCCGCACCACGCGCCCGCCACAGAAGGTCTGGCCCGCGCGCTTCATGCGTGTGGACTGGGGTGTGAAGACCCAGTTGTTCGATCATCTGATCCGGCAACAGGGCTATCGCGTGCGCTACCAGCGCAACGTCGCGTGCCCATGCGTGACGTGGCCGCAGGACGGTGGCACGGGACAACCGGAACTCGACTGCGCCTCCTGCCGCGGCGTCGGACGGCTGTACGACAAGTCGCGCGAGGTGGAGACGAAGGCGGTTGTCGTCGGTGTCAGCCAGGGCAAGCGTGTGTTTCAAGCCGAGGGGCAGATGGACCTCGGCTCTGTTCAGGCGACGTTCTTGAGCGACGTGCGCGTGGACTACTGGGACCGCTGCAACTTCCCCGATATCCTCATTCCGGTGCAGGAGGTCCACAAGCGCGCGGGGCTCGGTGCGCTCACACTCAACTTCGAGGCGGTCGAGGTGCTTGACGCTTACACGCGCGACCAGACGACCGAAGCGCAGGTGCGGTTGGTCGAGGGCACCGACTTCACGGTGAACCTGACGACCGGCGTCATCACGCTGCTCGCGACGGCCAAGACCTACGCGGACATGCGAGTAGCGTTTCGCTACAACGGCTACCCGTGGTGGTACGTCAAGGATCTGCCGAACGCGTACCGCGGCCGGATGGTGAAGTTTGGCTACCCGGCGGAACGGTGGGTCAACATGCCGACGCGCACCATCCTGCAACGCGGCGATCTGATGGGGCGCAACCCGTGATCACCGTCAGCATCCAACTGCGTCGGCGCAACATCACTGCGGCCGTGGCCGAGGCGGTAGTGGCGGCCATCGGCGCAACGATGCAGAAGACCGCGGCGGTGTGGGCGCGCAGCGCCTCGACCGCGTTGCGCTCGACCTACATCGACTACGTGAACGGGCTGGCGCAGGACGGCTCGATGGAAGCGCCACACGAGACAGGCAGCGGGTTCGCCGGTGCCGTGGTGCTCGTTGGCGAGTGGCCGAACAAGCTGGAGCGCGGCTTCCCGCCATACGACATCAAGGTGGGGCTACTGCGCGGCGCGGCGCAGGGCGGCAAGGTCTACCGCACGAAGGACGGCGCGGCTTACAACATCGTGCCTTTCCGTCACCGGATGAGCGGCTCGGGCGCGGCGGTTGGCGGGTCGCTCATGCCGCCGTCCGTCGCGCGCGCGGCGCGCCGACTGAGCGGCCGCGGCGCAATCCAGGAGGACCGCGTCACCATCGGCGGCTACACGACGCGTGGCGCGCGAGGACGCATCGCGCGCACGCCTGTTGGGTTCGGCCAGCGAACGCAGTTGCCGACCGGCGGCATGGACGCGCCGTACACCTGGAAGAACTCGCCGTTCGCCGGCATGGTTCGCGTGCAGCGGCAGTACGAAAAAGCGCGGCAGTCGCAGTACCTCACGTTCCGCTGCGTCTCGGAACCGCGCGTGGACCCCAAGACGGGCGAGCGCAAAGGCAGCGATCCGAATTCGTGGTGGCACCCGGGGTTCAAAGGCGTGCATCTCGCGCCTGTCGCCGCGCGTGAGGCCAAGGACGTGCTCACGCGCGCTGTGCAGCGTGAACTCAAGGCGCGGGGGCTCTGATGGCGATTCGCTACCCCGACTACACCATCCACTCGCTGCTCCAAACCGAGGCGGCGCGTTGGAAAAGCGGCGCGTGGTACACGGACGCCGACGTGTTCGGCTCTGAGGTCCCGGTTGCGAAGGCGTTGGAGTTCCGCAACGCGCTCATGGACCGCGGCGTGCGCGTGTCGTTCTCCTACCCGGAGAGCGACGCGGACTTGCCGCAGATCTGTGTCATCAGCGAGTCGTGGAGCACGCGCGAGCAGGCGCTGTCGAACTTCGTCTCCGGTGAGGGGCAGGACCGCGCGGGCGTCGTCAACGAGACGGTCGTGGCGGACGCGACGGCCGGGCAGACGACCGGGACGCTCGACCACGTTCCCGTTATCGACGACGGCACCGTGCGGCTCTACAAGAACGGCGGCGCCGGGTTCGTGCCGACGACCTTCGACCCGACAACAGGCGCGGTGACGTTTCCCGCGCTCGCGCTGCACGACGTGTTGACCGCCGACTACGCCTACGTCACGCCAGTTACGCAGCGGTACGGCGAGTTGACGGACCTGACGATTCGCGTGTTCGTCGTGACGCACGCGCCCGAGGCGACGATGCTGCTCGCGGGGCTCGTGTGGCGAAAGCTGACGCTCAACCTCGCGGCTCTCCGCGCGGGCGGGCTGGAGTCACCATCGCTCTCGTTCGCCTCGCTCTCGCCGTGGGCCGAGGTGCTGCCCACCATCGGCTTCCGGCGTGAGATCGTCGTGCAGGGCTGGGTCGAGAACACGGTGGCCGAGGTGTCGTCGCCTGCGACCGCAGTGAGCGTTGACCTTGACGGTTCGGGACCTGTGCAGGTACAGTCAGACGTGCGGTTCGACTGACACCCGGGAGGTACTGCGATGCCCGTTTTCGTGCGTTTCGGCGGCAGGGACATCTATCGACCGGGTTGCTACTCGAAGATCGACGTCTCGACCCTGAACAACCTCATCTCGGGTGAGGCCGGCACGGTCATCGTCGTCGGTGAGGCGACGGCGGGCGAGCCGCTCACCGCCTACGCCTTCTCCGACCCCAAGAGCATGATCGACGCGTTCGTGGACGGTGACCTCGCCGACGCGGCGCAGATCCTGTTCGACCCCGCCCGCGCGGGCCAGGTCATCGAGGGCGTGGAGGTCGCCGGCGCCTCGCGCGTCATCGCCATCAAGACGAACGATTCGACGCAAGGCGCGCTCACGCTGCTCGACGCAACGAGCGCCGCCGCCATGATTGTTAGCGGGCGCATCTGGGGCACCGAGGACGGGTTCACCACCATCGCGGTCGCCGCGGGCACGTCGGGCGGCAAGAAGATCACGACCGTTCGCACGCGCGCCCCGCTCATCGGCACCGAGACCCACGACAACATCGGGCAGTACGCGTGGTTCAAGTGCCAGCGCACGAACGCGGGCGGCGCGACAGGCGCAGCGGTGCGGTACGCTCGCGCCACCGGCAACCTCATCCTGCGCAAGCAGACGGTGGGGCCGGTGTGGACCGACGAGTTCACGATCTCCTGCGCCGGCAAGACGGTCGCGGATGTGATCGCCGAGATCAACACGAAGACCGCGTGGAGCGCGGTCACGGTCAACGCAGCGGCCGGGTCGAAGTCCGCCGCCGACCTCGACAACGTGGCCGCGGACTCCGACAGCGCGCTGTCGCCCGACTACTCGGACATGTACGGCGTGCTCCAGGACTGCGTGGACACGCTGAACGCGAGCAGTTCGCACGTCGAAGCCACGCGTTCGGCGCTCGCCAACGGCATCGCGCCGCCGAACACGCTGTCGGCGACGTACCTCGTCGGCGGCGCGCTCGGCACGACCGACGGCACCGACGTGGACAACGCGCTCATCGAAGCGGCGAAGTACGACGCGCGATTTGTCGTCTCGCTGTTTGTGACGACGACCAGCGGCGGCACGGCCATCGACACCGTGAACGGCAAGTTCGCCACGCACGCTTCGACGCTTTCCGGGATCACGGGGCGCGCGGAACGGCAGGTGTTCCTCGCGCAGCATGTGACGGCGAAAGCCGACGCCATCACCGCCGCGCAGACGCTCGCGTCCGAGTATGCGGCGCTCAGCGTCACCGAGGTCTATCGCGAGGACGCGGCCGGCGCGAAGCAGTGGCTTGGCGAGTGGGCCGCGGCGGCGATGTGCGCCGGCATCGCGGCGGCGACGCCCATCGGCACGCCGCTGACGTTCAAGTACATCAAGGCCTACGACCTGCGGTACGGCTGGACGTGGAACCCGCTGACCGACCCCGAGGACCTCATCAAGACCGGCGTTCTCGTGTTCGAGAGCGACCCGGGGCAAGGCATCCGACTGCTCAAGGACGTGACGACGTACACGGCCACCGACAACGACATCCTGCGGATCGTCTCCGGCAAGGAGATGCATCTCTGGCACAAGAAGATGATCCGTCTCAACATCGAGCAGTACTTCGTCGGCGTCAAAGGCAAGGGCATCGTCACCGATCGCGCCGTCGAGAGCCGGATGATCGAACTGCACCGCACGCTGTCGGACACGTCGAATCCGGACTTCCTGTTCATCGCGTCCACGGCGGACGACGGCACGGTGACGCCGCCGTTCCGCAACATCGTCGCGCAGTCGAGCGGCGCGGTCATCCGGGTGACGGGCGAGGTCAACTACGCGCCCGGCATCCAGTTCGTGCTCAACGAACTCGTGGCGATCCCGCAGGCGTAACGGAGGCCCAGCATGTCCAACGTCATTCATGGCGCACGCGCGAAGTTCCTGCTCAACGGGCAGGTCATCGCGTGGGCCAACGACGTGACCGTGACCGAGACCATCGAGCAGGAGGAACTCGCTGTCCTCGACCGCTACGAGCCGATGGAGAACGTGGACACGGCGTACCGCGTGCAGATGCGCGCGCGATTCTTCCGCCTGCTCAATGGCGGGCTGCGGTCGCTTGGCTTCTGGCCGCTCACGGGCCGCACGCCAGAGGAACTGCGCAGCGCCATCCTCGCGCGGCCGGAACTCATCGCGGAGATCCACGACGCCACGGGCACGATGCTCAAGCGCGTCTCGCGCGTGAAGCCGCGGTCGTGGACGGTCAACTTCGCCGCGCGGCAGGTGACGGCGAACGACGTGGAGTTCACCGCCATCTACGCGACCGACGAGGGCGAGTCGGCGTAACAGGAGTCCGCCATGCTCGGCCAGTCTTCGATCTTCATTGCTCGGCTCGCGGCGTCGCAGGTCGAGGTCGACGCGCTGTTCATCAAGGGACTGCCCAAGACGGACGGCCTGCACGTCGCGGACTTCGTGGCGGGGAACAAGTACACCATCACGCCGCCGACCGGCATGGGCGTTCTGCTGTCGCGCATCGAGTTCTGGTCGAGCGTTTACACGCGCTGGAATCTCGTGTTGACGAATGGCGTGGTGACGGAGACGGAGCAGTTGATGTCGTCCGTCGCCGGGTTCGTCAACGCGTGCAAGTTCCGCCCGGCGCTGCCGATCGCGGCTGGCATCCCGGCTGTGTTCTCGCCGCTCGATCTTGTGGCGCACGACCGCTTCACGGTGCGTGCGTCGTTCGTGTTCTACAACCCCGGGCGCACGCAGGCGACGCAGTCGCCGCCGTTGCCGTAGCGCCGGGAACGTAGGAGGTCACGGTCATGGCGATCAGGAACGTCCCGAGAGAGACAACCCTAACGATGAAGGTGGCGGTCAGCGGTGAGGAACGGGAAGGCGACTTCACCTTTCGGCGCCCTACGCTCGCAGACCGCGCGCGCATCGGCGGCACGGCCACGCGACTGTCTGGCGGCGCGAACGAGGTGGCCGTGTCTCGCGCGGCCGCGCAGGTCATGGCCGAGTTGCTCGTCTGCGTGAAACGCGACGACGACGGCAAGCCGATGTGGCCCGACTGGTTCGACTTCGACAAGATGGACGACGAGGACACCGCGGCGCTGTTCGCCGTGTACGGGGAGTTTGCCAAGTGGCGCGACACCTTTCGCGCCGGACGACCCACCGGGACTCTTGCGAGCGGCGAAACCGGGAAGCCGCCCGCTGCCTGAGCAACTGCTCGAAATCGCGCGCCGCAATCTCTCCGACGACTGGGCGCGTCGGTTCATCTGCAAGAAGTACGGCATCCCGCACACCGATCCGCGTCTCGACGCGATGACAGACGCAGAGATTGCCGTCGAGTTCCTCGAAGACGAGATCGAGTCCGGCCGCATCGCGCTTGGCGCAAACGGTCAACTCATCAAGCGCGTCGAGATGGAGGGCGGCGACGTGGTAATGTACGTCACCGGCGACATCGAGATCGACGCGTTGGAGCGTGCGGCGGCTGCCGAGGAGGTGCGGTTCGTGCGTGCCGCACGCGAGGCGGGCATCGACCCCTTCGACGAGGAAGCCGGCGACGACGGCGAGGAGAACCTGCTCCATGGCCGATGAAGCGAAAATCTCAATCGGCGCCGACACGCGGGACGCGTCGAAGGCGCAGCGCGAGATCAACGACGGCTGGAGCGAGATGGCCGAGCAACTCGGCCGTGTGGCGTCTGGTGGGCAGATCGCGGGCGAGAAACTGACCGACGCGCTGCGCTCGTTCGCCGAACTACTCAAAGGCAGCGGCGTCGAGATCAAGGACGTGCTCGCGTCGTTCCGTGAGTGGGAACGGATGCTGGGGCGCATCGAGCAGCGCAACGACCGACTGCGCCAGCAGCAGGAGCGCGCGGCGCGTGCTACGCCTGGTTTCGCAGGCGCGTTTGCGGCGCAGGTGGGCGGCGCGCTTCCCGGGCTTCCGTTCGTCGGCATGGGGTTCGGGGCCGCGCACGCCGGGTGGCAGACGTATCAGCGTGGACAAGGCGCCTACGTGCCCCCAGGCGCGCCGAGCGCGGGTGGCAGCGCAGGGGGCGCGGCGGCAGGGGCCGCAGCAGGTGCCGCAGTGGGGGCGCCGCTTGGTCCGGGTGGCATGGTCGTCGGCACCGCGCTCGGCACGGGCATCGGGTACCTCGTCGCCAACCTCATCTCGTCGGGGCTCGGCAAAGCCAGCGAGTTGTACCAGCAGGCAGGGCAGTACCAGCAGTCTGTACTCGCCGCGCGCGCGGCGACCGGGATGGGCGCGGCGCCGTTCGCCGACCCGCACCGCAACGTGTTCAGCGGTATGGGTTACTCCATGCAGGACGTCACCGAGCGTCTCGCCGGCGAAGGCCGCGCGACCTACGGCGTCGGCGCGGGACGCATCGCCGATATGCTCGCGCGCGAGCGCGTGCTCGGCACGCCGGTCGAGGAACAAGCTGCGGCAACGCAGGCGATGCTGCCGCAAGGCATGGGCGCGCGCGGATCGGCGGGGATGCGCGGAGCGGCCTACGACCGCCTTCTGTCCGATGCGGTGAAAACGGGGTTTGAGCGCGCGCTGCCGCAGTACGCGTCAGTCATCGCGGGCGCGTTCGGCTCCTCGATGGCCGGTGTCACCGTGCGGCTCGATCAGGCGGCAGCGATGCAGTTGGAGTTCTCGCGCATGACCTCCGATCTCGCGCAACGCGCGGGATGGGGGCTGGGCGAGGCTGCCACGCTGACCGCGCAGGGCGCGGGGGCGGGCGAGCGCATGTTCCGCTCGTTCTCGTCGGGCGGCGGCGACCCGTACACGCAGGCCATGACGTTTCGCGCGATGGGCGGCAAGGGCGGGGCGGAGGGCTACAACGAATTCCTCGACCGTCTTGACGTGATCCGCCACGGCTCGCCGGCCGAACGCACGCAGGCGCTCGCACCCGTATTCCGCTCGATGTTCGGAGGGTTGAAGGGCCGAGGTGCCGCAGGCGAACTCGCCGGGCGCACGATGATGACGCGGTTTCAGAGCGAGTACGGGATCGACCTGTCGCAGTGGGCGGGCGGCGGGCCCGAAAGCGCGATGTGGCGGCAACTGGTGCAGTCTGGCGGTGAGATGCCAGAGGGCGGCTTTGCCGGGTTCGCTGCTGGGGGCAACGTTGGGCGCGGTATCGCAGCGCCGCCGCGCGGAGACGCGCTTATCGTTGCGGCGCGAAACATGGTGAACGAGAGCGGGTCCATCGTGCGCACGTCGGCGGAGACGTTTGACAGGACGCTCTTGGCGTCCACGGGCGTCGTGACGAAGTTCGGCAACGCGTTGCAGGAACTCACTGGGAAGCTCGCCGACTACACGCACCGGATCGAGGGGTACTTCTCGCAGAGCAGCGCACCGCTCGGCGGCGTGCCGCCGCCTGCTGGTACTGACGAGCCGGTATCGAGCGCAGGGGCGATGTTCTCTCGCTGACGCTCATGTGGCGCAAACGCACACGCACGCTCCACCGCGCGCGATTCTTCACGTGGAATGGCGGGCTGGTGTTCGACGTGTTTGCGGATCTCGTCGGTGTGTCCGTCAGCAAAGACATCAGCGGGCGCACGTCGTTCTCACTCACGATGCGACCGCGCAGCATCCGCGACGTGACGCAGGCGAAGACGTGGCGCAGCGGCCAGCGCTACATGGACGTCCTGCGGCCGAACGACTGGGTCTGGATCGACATCGACCCCGGCGACGGCACGGGGCAGGAGAGCGTCGTCATCGGGCTCGTGGACGAGGTGCGCGAGAGCGTCACGCTCAACGAGGGCGGTGTCAGGATGTCGGCCGTCACCGTCACCGGAAGCGGCTGGCAAAAGGTGTTCGAGCGCACCACGATGCTGTGCAGCCCGTTCGTGATGGACAGCATTCCGAATGCCGCGTGGCTCGTGGCGAAAAAGCCGCAATGGCAGGATTTCACCTCGTGCCGCGATGCGATGGAGTCCACGCTCAACGCGTTCTACAAGCCGCTGACGGCGGCCGACGCAACGACGCCGGAAGACATCGCGGCGATCCAGCAGGCCGCAGCGGCAGTGAGTACAGCAACAGGTCTTGTGACCGACCAGTTCCTCGGGCAGTTCGAGGTCCCGGTGCTGCGCAAGCCGGTGGTGGACTTCGTGCGCCGCCTCTACGCCGACTTGCCCGACAAGACGTGGGCGAACCCGCAGTCGTGGTTCAGCCTCGTCGCCACAGGCGCATCCGTGCTGAGCGTCTTGCAGCAGTTCTCGAACCCGGTGATGAATGAGTTGCTGTTCGACGTGCGCGGCGTGAACGAGGCGCCGCCGAGCGCCGACCCGCTCGGGCCGCTCGTCGGGTACTCGTCCAGCGCCGACCTGCGTACGCTCGCCGACGCCATCGCCTACACGCACCCGGAGAAGACAGGCGGCACGCGCGTTCTCTCGACTCCGGTGATGGTGTGGCGCCGCCGCCCGGTGTATGAGCCGGAACTGCTCGCGCTCGCGGTCGAGCCGCGCAGTTACGCCGAAGCCGCAGCGTGGAACATCGGGCGCAGCGACGCCGACCTCATCAACTTCCGCACGTTGCAGCCGCCGACGGGCGTGACGGGCGAGGCGTACCTCGCCACGCTGCCACCCGAGACGTTCCGCATCGACCTCGCCAGCGTACGCCGGCACGGGCTGCGCGCCTCCGAGACGAAGGCGTCGTCGTGGGAGGGCGACCGCCCCGCCGAGACGCTCTCAGCGAACGAACGCTGGATGCTGCGACTTGCCGACGAAGCGCGGTGCCGCACGGATCTGCTGTCGGGGTCCATCACGTTTCCGCGCTTCGTCCCGAAGACGCGCATCGGCGACGCGTTGCTCATGGTGCGGCCGGACGGCGCCTGCGACCTGTTCTACGTCGAAGGGGTCGGGTACACTTGGTCGTCGCCGGGACGCGGCACGCACACGTTCGAGGTGACGCGCGGCCGGAAAGTGGGCGACAAGCCGGAGGGCACAGACCCCCGGTTCAACGTCGTTCCGAGGGTCGGGTGATGCGCACGCAGGCCGGCACACGGGTCGAGGCGAGCGTGAGGCGGCAGGGGCAGCGCCCGCTCGTCTCCTCCACGCCGTTCCCCGAAGTCGGCGTGGTGCTGCGCGCGCTCCCGCGCGACCACGCGGACAACCGCTCGAAGGCCTACGTGGAACTCGACGTGTTCGTGCCGCGGTTCTACGTCACGTTGAAAAACGTGCCGATGGCGCAGCCCGCCGGGTACCAGTCGAGCGACGGTGAGGAGTTTCTGCCCGCCGGGCTACCCGGGCAGGTCGTGGAGCCGCTCACCGACGCGAAACTCGCGGGGGCGCCGCGCTGCATCGTGGATTTCCTCGGCGGGCACTCGCCTGTCGTGCGCGCGTTCCTGCCGTTCGCGCCGAGCAAGCCGGGCTACGGCGTCGCAGTGGCCGACGGCCGCGCGCGCAAGATGCGGTGGCGCGGCACCACCGTCACCATCGCCGACAACGGCGCGGTGACGGTGCAGGCGAACGCGGGAGCGAACGTCAACGTCACCGGGGCGAACGTGGTCGTCAACGGTGGGACGCTTGGCGCGGCGCGCGACACCGACCCGGTGCATCTCGACTACAGCGCGGCCAACGCCGCGTGGGCCGCGTTCTTCTCCGCTGTCGCTACGCAACTCGACGGGCTGCCCGGCGGCGGCGGGCAGACGGCGCTCTACAACGCCGCGAAGGCCGCTGGGATGGACGGCGAGATCGATGGCGGGAGCAGCACGGTGAAGGTGGGCTGACGCGATGCTGACGCTGCGCAACACGCCGCCGACCGCGGCCAACTGGACAACAGATGGCGGCTACGCGCTCGCGCTCATCGTCAACGGCAAGTGCTCGCGTTCGTTCGCTTTCCCCGTGCCGCCGCAGGAGATCGAGGACAGCGACACGTTCAGCACGTTCATCCAACCGACGCAGGAGGACAACGACTTCTACGTGGAGCGCGTCGGCGTCGGGACAAAAGAGATCGCCATCGGCGGCTCGATGGGCGTCGTGCCCACGCAGTCGGCAGTGCAACAGATGTTCGGACGCGGCGCGGATCTCGGCGCGCCGTTCGGCGGCAGTTTCAACATCGCCCGAAAACTCGGCCTGACGAACTCGGACGAGAAGACCGGGTTCTACTACTTCCACGACCTCTACTCGCTGCTCGCGCAGTACGCGGCGCAACGCACGGACGACGACGTGCAGGCGCAACTGCACTTCTACAGCTTCCGCGACGAGGAGTGGTACGTCGTCGAACCCATCGCGTTCACACGTTCGCGCAACGCGCGCTCGCCGATGGCCTACCGTTACCGTTTGCGACTGCGCGTGGTCGGTGTGACGAAGCGCGTGCGAACACCGGAGAACAAGGAGAACTGGGCGCTCGGCGCGCTGCGCCGCTACCGAATGCTCACGGCGGCAGTCCACAACACTGCGTTGCTTGTCTCGCAGGTCGGTGCTGTGCCTGCGGCGATCGGCGTGCCGAATGTCGCGCGGTCGTTCTCGAACGCAGTCAACGACCTGCTCGGCGTCGGTCCGGCGCTCGTGGACGGTGTCAACTACTTCGCCTCGACCGTCGGCCTCGCGCCGTTCATGGACGCCGACAGCGTGTCGCGCTGGTGGCAGGACTCGGTGACCAACGGCGAGTTCTGGAGCAAGGACAAGAAATACTGGTCGGACCTCAAGCGGCGGCTCGATTTCGAGTCCGGTGCGCTCGCGCCGACCTCGCGCAATATCGCTGACCGACTCGTGCCTGCTGCGCAGGCGCTCGCGACGAGCGGCGAGACGGGGCTGCACACCGCCGACAACGAGGACGCGGCCTACGCGACGTACTCGCTCGGGATGGACGTGTGGCGGCAGTCACTCGTTGCGCTCGGCGCGCGACCGTTCGCCGAGACCGACTACTCGGCCGGTGTGTCTGCGCAGGAGCAGGAAGACTTCTTCGCTGCGCGCAACGGCAGCGCGGGGCTGCTCGACGACGTGGACGTGGCCATCGCAGGCGAGTTCAACCGCACGAATCCCGCCAACCCGACCACTGCGACGGCCGCTGCGCGCGTCGTGCAGCGGTATCCGCGCATGGTGGACGAGACGGCGGGGTCGTCGCTCGACGCGTTCCGCCGCGGCGCCCTCGGCACACGCGACCCGGCAACCTACGGGCTGCTGCGCACCGTCACGGTCGAGGCGGGCGACACGCCGCAGTCGCTCGCGGTGCGCGTGTTCGGCGACTGGCGCCGGTACCGCGAGGTCATCGTCATCAACGACCTGCGCGCACCGTACTTCTCCAAGAGCGGCGCGCCGCACACCGTCGCACCCGGCGGCGTGGTGTACGTGCCCGCCGACGGCGTGACTGCGACACCGTTGCGGACCGTCAGCGACTACGAAACGTCGCAGCACCGGCTTACCTCGGTCACGTTGCAGTCGTTCGCGCTCGGCGTAGACGTTCAAGTGCGCGACGGCGCGCTCGTGCTGACACCGCAACGAGATCTCGCGCTCGTGGCCGGTGTCGAAGCGTTCACGCAGAACATCGGCACGCGGCTGCGCACACTCGCCTCGGCGCTCTACACGGAGCCCGCGTTCGGCATTCCCGCCGACGTGGGGCACAAGGACAAGTCGGGGTCCGCCACGCTGTGGCGCGGGTTCCTGCTGTCGGCCATCGCTTCGGACGACCGTGTGGAGCGCGTCGAAAGCGTCGAGACGCGGACGGAAGGCACGGTCGCAACGTACCGCGTAGCCTTGCGGCTGCGCGGGCTGGACAACTCGCTCGTCACGAGCGGGCGGCTGTTGCAGTGGTAGCCGCTCGCGCGTAAGGTGCCACCATGAGGTTTCGCCCTCACACCTACTCCGAGATCATCGAGGTCGCCAAGGCGATCTTCCGCGCGCGCACAGGCGTCGAGTTTCCGTTCCGTGACGGCGACATCCTGACGGCGCTCATCGAGACGTGCGCCATCCAGGACGATGAGCAGTACGCGCAGATCTCGCGCCTGCTCACTGAGCGGTCGTTGTTGTCGGCGCGTGGCGACGCGCTTGACGCCGAAGCACGCAAGTTCGGCGCGTACCGCGTTCCCGAGCAGGCGGCGGCTGGTGCGGTCAAGTTCACGCGTGACAGCGGCGCGGTGCCCGTGAATCCTGTCGCCATCCCGCCCGGCACTGTTGTTCTCGTTCCGGCCACGGCGACAACCGTCGCGGTCGAGTTCACAGTGGACGCGCCCGGGACGACTATCGCGGCTGGGCAGCCCGAATCGCCCTACGCGCCCATCACCGCGTCGGTGCCGGGCGAGAGTGGCAACGTGCCCGCGTCGTCCATCTCCGCGCTGGCCAGCCCGATCACCGGCGTTGCGACCGTCGTGCAGATCGTGGCGACGGTGGGCGGCCGGAACCGGGAGACGGACGAAGAACTGCGTGCGCGTGTCGTCGGGTCGTTGCAGTCGCTCGTGCGCGGCACAACCGTCGCGCTCGACACGGCAGCGCGCAACTGCGTCTCTCCCGGTTCGAAGGCGTGGGCGCAGATCGGGAGCGTTGCGGCGGCGGGCAACGAGGTGGACTACGAGGCCGTAACGCCGGGAGCCGAAGGCAACCAGCTCTACATCGACCACCTCGCTGGTGCGGGCGCTGTCGCGGTGACGGTGCATACGGACACACCGGCACCGGGGCAAACGACGGTGCGCGTGACGAACTGCACACACTCGTCAAACGCCATCGCGGCGGCGGTCAACGCACACGTGGTCGCTGCCACGCTTGTCACAGCCACGGGGCACAGCGCGGGAGCGAACGCGGTCGCGGCCGCGGCGGTGCCGCTGCTCGGCGGGCGACCGGTCGGCGAGAACGTCTCGGGCGCGCACGTCTACGAGAGTTTTGTCGCAGACACGGTGTACGCGTACATCGACAACGGCGACACCATTTCGTCCATCGGTCCGCGCTGTCCGGCGAGCCCCGACGAGGAGTTCTACACCTACATCGCTACGGGCGGCGAGTTGTACGTGCGCATCCCGCGCTACCCCATCGACGCCGGGTACTCGCTGACGCTCAACGGCGGCGCGCTGGTGAGCGGTGTGGACTACTGGTTCGACACAACGAGCGGCATGGTCGTGCTGAACGCGACGCTCACAGCCGGTGACGTGCTGCGCGCGAACTTCGCGTGGTTCTCGGGGCTGCGTCGCTACGTGCAGCGCGTGCTTAACGGCGAGTACCCGGAGAACCCGACCGACTACCCCGGCTGGAAGCCGGCGGGGCAAGTGGTGAGCGTGCTGCCCATCACCAACATCCTGTCCATCGCTGTCGAGGGGTCGCTGACACACGACCCGGCGATGTCCGGTTCGTATTTGCGCGCGGAGGCCACGGCGCGCATCGCTGCGTACCTCGGTGCGCTCGATGTCGGAGACGTTGTGTATCGCACGCGACTGAGCGAACTGGTGATGTCGCTCCCTGGCGTGTTGAACTTCACGCTCACGCTGCCCGCGTTGGACGCGAACCCGACGTCCACGGGCATCGTGCGTGTAACGACGGTCACGATCTCGTAGCGCGCCATGCCTGGAGCGTTCACCATCCAGACGGTTGTTGTCGAGAATGCGCGCACGCTGCGCGTCGTGTACGCTCGCGCGGCACTCGTCAACGCTGCGCTGACCGATCCGACATCGTGGGAATTCGTGGACGCAGGGACACTCGCTCCCGCGCCGTTTCAGTCGCAAGAGGTGCTCAACCCCGGGCAGTCCACCTACGGGCCGTTCGTGGAGGTCGTGCTCGACAACGACTACCCGACCACGCCGAACATCTGGCGTGTGCGTCCTGTCGGCGCTATCGTGGTCGCCGCTGACGACGGCACGCCGCTTACGGGGTTCTGCGACTACCAGACGCCGACACCGCGTGCGGTCGCCGACGTGACGTTGGAGAAAGTCGCGCTGTGGCGCGCGGAGATCGGCAAGCGACGCAACCTCGATCTGGCGGACCCGACGTGGGAGGCCGCGACCTACACCGCCGGGCTGCTCGATGACCTCGTGGGCGGGTGTCGGCGCGCGGCGCTCGTCGCGGACCTCGCGGCCACGGACGGCATCGGCACGACCGTCGGCCTCGACCCCGGCATCCCGTGGCTGCTCGAACGGCCACTCGGCAAGGTGGACGGGGCGAACACAGACTTCTGGACGCAGCAGCCGTTCGACGGCTACTCGCTCGAGTTCTACGTCGTCGGCAACGGCAACGCGCTCGCAGCGACCGAATGGCACAGTCCAACCGATCGCCTCGTGCGACTGCGCACGCCGCCGGCGGCGGGGGCGGCCGTCGCCGTGCGCTACACACCGCTGCGCGGGCTGTTGCGGTGCGGCCGCGAGGTGTGGTGCTTCGACAGCGGCGATCCGGTGAACAACACCGTGGACGTGTTGGCACGCGCGCGTCTCGGCACCACGGCGGCCGACCACGCGGCAGGCACCGAGGTCCACGACGTGTGGGGCGTCTCGGCTGCGCAGGCCGCGCGCTACGCGTCGGACCCGTTGACGGCGAGCGGCAACGAGTTGAACCGCATGGGGCGGTCGCTCGGCGTCGTGCGCCCGCAATCGCTGTTCGCAGATGCCGCGTTCCGCCGCGCCATCGTCAACGTCGGCGTGCAGCCGAAGCAGACGTTGCAGGCGTTCGACCTCGCGCTGCGCTACCTGTATCCGGACCTCTGGCCGTATACGACGGTCGCGGAGGACGTGCGGTGGCCGCATCGGGTCGTCGTGTGGGTGTCACCGGCGGTCGTGCGCACGACCGCCGCGTACACGCCCGAGTGCTGGGAACCGTGGCTTGACGAGGCGCTGACGGCGGACACGCTTCCCGGCCTCGCGCCGCAGGGGCGCTGGTACGTGCGCGGCAACGCGCTCGCGGATCTGCGCTACACCGGCTACTACTTGCGCGCGAACGTTGCCGAGGTGGGGCTCAACAAGTGGTCGCCGTTCCTTGGTGGCGTTCCGTTTGGCGCGCTCGGCCCGGTGCTGCCTGTTGCGCCGCCGCCGGGCGCGGGAACGGCGTGCGGTACGACGCCCGAGCCGCTGCGCCGTGTGCTGCCGGCAGGCTGTGGTATTCTCGTCATCGCGCACCCGTAGGAGACGACGATGAAGCGTGTGAACTGGACGGTTGACGAGCGCGTGGACAAGCCGGATCTCGACGACGTGCAGGAACTCGTCGCCGAGCATTTCCGCAAGCTGACCGATCGTCTGTTCGGGCAGGAAGGCATCGCGTTCACGGGCCGTCCGTTCGTGCTCGCGCCGTTCGGCATCGACGACGACGGCGTGCTCACGCTCACTGTGTACCGCGACAAGTCGCTCATGGTGCCGCCGCAGTCGCCGGATGCGCAGGTGTGGGACCGGAACGGCGAGTACCTCACGCACGACGAGTCCGCGCAGGAGGTGGACCTCACGCTTCCCGCCGTGGACGACATCTACTACGTCTGCGTGCGGTCGAACCTCGACCAGCCCGCGCCGGACCCGAACACGCCGCAGACCGACCCGACCGACCCGAAGGACCGCCGATTCTGGGACAACGGCGCTGCGACCGAAGTGACGCAGAACGTCTACACGCGCAACGTGCCCGGGTGGATGGCGGGGTTCACGACCGACGACCCCGACGGGATGGAAGTCACCATCGGTGGGGTCACCAGCGGATGGTTTCTCGTCGGCATGGCGCAGGTGGTCGGCGGCGTCATCGTTGTGTCGAAGGAAGGCGACGCCACGCCAGTCGCCACACCGCCGCGGCCCACCGGGTCCGTCCGGGGGTTCTTCGAGGCGAACGACCTGCCGGTCGCCACAACCGATTTCGAGACGCTGCTCGACCTCAAGACCGCGTACGACGCGATCACCACCGTCTTGCGCGTTCACGCCGGCGAGACGAACTGGTGGGAGACGGCCAACTGCGGCACGCTTGCCGAAGTCAAAGACGCGCGCGCGTCCATCGTCCCGGCAACGCTGGCCTCGACGCTCCAGCACGCGCTCGCGCGGATCAAGAGCTTCGCGATCACGGTCGGGCCGACAGGGACACCCGACGCCGACTACGACAACCTGCCAGACGCCGTAGCGAAGTTCGTCGCGCTTGGCGGCGGTGGCACGATCTACCTGCGCCGCGGCACGTACACGCTCGCCGCCAAGCTGACGCTTTCGGCAAACGTCGAGATCGTTGGCGAGAGCCGCGCCGAAACAACGATCCGCCCCGCCGCTGCGGGCTATCCCGACTTCGTGCTCATCGAGATGGTGAGCGGCTGCACGCTGCGCAACGTCACGCTTGTGCCGAACGGCGTTGCGGCGCTGGACCCCTACGTGTCGGCCGACGGCGACAACATCACGGTCAAAGACGTGACGTTCGCAAGCGGCGCCGTCGGCGCGGCGCCGGTCGGCGTGCTGCTCGCGCCGTCTGGCGCGCGAACGAACAACCGAGTGGCATGCTGCTCGTTCACCGGGCAGTTCGGAACGGCTGTGAAGCATATCGCCGCGTTCGCCGAGACCGGCGTGCTCGTGGAGGACTGCGTCGGCACGGGCATGACGCACCGCGCGTTGTGGTTCAACTCGGTCGCGGGCACCGACGGCACGGTGCGCAACACGCGCTTCACCGCCGCGGCCACGAACGCGCAGGCGCTGTTCTACGTCTGCAACTACGCGGGGCGTGTGGCCGACTGCGTTGCCACGCACGCGGGCGGAGCGGGACGCGGCTTTCACTTCGACAGCGGAACGCTCGCTGTTGACGGGTGCCAAGCAGTCAACGTCGGCTTTCCGTCGCCGAGCCACGGCTTCTTCTTCACCACAGCCACGGCGCTGTACGCGGTTGTCTCCAACGTCTACGCAGTGGGGTGGAACAACGCGATCTGGATCGAGAACACCGGCATCTGCGACGTGGTGCTGAGCGGTGCGCATCTGCGAGGGAACGTCAACGGGGTGTACCTGCGCGACAACGCGCGGCTCACCGCGACGAACATCTACGTGGATGGTGCGGGCGACGGCGACGGCCGCGCGCTCGATTTCGGAGACGGCGGCGGAACGTGTCGCTTCGACGTCTCGAACGTCTACGTCCACGACGTGCAGGGCGGCGCAGTCGATGCCGGTACCGCGGTGCTCGTGCAGGGCGGTCAAGGCTGCATGTCGAACATCCGCGTCGAGACGTGCGGCCGCGCAATCGTGAGCACAATTTTCAAGGTGTCCGGCTCCGCTGTTGTGTCGGTGACCGGCGCGCACATCTCGGATGTCACAGGACTCGACAACACCATCGCGTACCTCGTGACGGACAGCGCGAAGATCGTGCTGGAGAATTGCGTCGCGGTGTTCTCGGGACTCGATGGCCGCATCGGGTTCAAGCACGACGACGCGTCGAACCTGTGCGAGTACAAGAACTGCTCGGTGGATTTCCCTTCGGCACCCGCCGACGCCATCGGGTTCTACGTCGTCAGCGATGCTGCTGGGAGCGGCCCGCTGTTGACGAGTTGCTACGTGTCGGACTTCAACACCGTGGGCGCGCAGCCGTACTTGTTCACGACCGTCGCCGGCGCGCTGCGGCCAGACGCCGCGCAGGTTCACGGCAAGACGATCAGCATCAACGTCCGAAATGCGGGTGTAGCGTTTTTCTCCGCTTCGGCGCTCACCGTGTTGCCGCCGTGCAACGACGCTGTTTCGATCCGGGACGTGATGATTGCGGTCAACGAGTTGACCGGCACAGCCACGAAAACAGCCGAGGTGGACCTCTACTGGCGCGCCGCTACCGGAGCAGGCGGCGCGGGAGTGGACACGCATATCGGCAAGTGGGTGTTCACGCGAAGCGCGCTGGTGCCGACGGACTTCCTCGTGCAGCGCGGAGTTTCGGAGACGCTCGGCATCTTCACCGAGGCCGTGCGCCGGCAGTACGTCGGCGCCGCCACCGTGCCCGGCGCCATCGTCGTCTACGTGGCGCGCCCTGGGGGCAGCGACGCCGAGGTCTCGAACGACGTTTCCGTGACCGTGGACCTCGCCCTGTGGGGCGGGCCATAGGAGGTTCGCATGAAGCGCTGGCTGTCCGTTTTCGTACTCGCGTCCGTCCTCGTTCTTCCTGCCGCGGCCGCGGCAACCCCCGACGCCGGGCCCCCGGTGACCGCCGTGACGGCGGCTGCGCCCGCCGCCGCTGCCCTGCCCGCGACGATCTCTCCCGCCCCCGTGCCCGCGGCCCCGGCCGCGTCTGCCGTCGTTCCTGCGCCCGCCGTGCTGCCGGACACCCTCGTCCCGGCGCTGTTCAAGCTCATCGGGCTCGCTACAGGCGGTCAACCGTGGTTCGTTGTGATCGGACTGCTGCTGTTCGTTTTCGTGCGCGTAGGACGCGGGCAGGCCGGGTTCAACGTGCCGAAGGTCACGGCGTTGCTCGACAAGTTCACCGGCCGCGGGTTGTCGGCGGTGCTCGACGTGCTGGGCATCGTCGGCGGACTGCTTGTTGGTGGCGCGGCGGTGCCGCCCGGCAGCGGCGTGAAGGCGTGGGCGCTCTACCTCGCCTCAGGCGCGTTGCAGGGGCTGCTGGCCACAGTGCTCGGCGCCGGCGTCAACTCGAAGGTGGACGCGCAGACGAAGGCCTGACGTGGACAAGCTCGTCCTGCTGCTCGTTGCACTCGGCCTCGCGCTGTGGGTCGGGTGGCTGGTGCGCGGCGGTGTTTCACGTGGAACGTCGTCCGTGTCGAACGCGCCGCCGGACGCAGGCGCAGCACGCGAGGCGCTCGACAAGGCGAAGGCCGAAGCGGACGAGAAAGAAAAGCGAAAGTTGCTCGCTGCGTTCCTGTCCCAGTACTTGCGCGGGTAGTCGTCGTGGCGCTTGAGTCCTCCTACGTCGCGCAGGCGCGGCGAGACACGGTGCTCGTCGCGTTATCGCTTCTCGGGCTGCCGTACCTGTGGTGCGGCAACATGCCAACGCAAGGCGGGATGGACTGCTCGGGGTTCGTGCAGTGGGTGCTCGCGCACGCAGGGTGGGAGCCGTGGAAATCGCGCTTCCCGCTCTCGCTCGACATGACGAGCGAGGACCTGCGCGCCGCTTGCGCGCCGCTTGCGCAAGGCGAACGACTGCAACCGGCAGACCTTGTGTTCTACGGCAAGATGAAAGCGTCGCACGTCATGTTCGTGACTGCGACGGCGCCAGGTGACGACGAGATGGCTGTCGAGGTCATAGGGCAGTCGAAAGGCGACAGCAGCGTGACGTCCGTGGCGCTCGCTCTCGCGAAAGGCGCGCGCGTGCGAACGTTCTCGCGCGCGAACTACCGCAGCGACTTCCTCTGCGTGAGGCATCCGTGGTTGCGCGCAGCGTAGCCGTGCTGCTTGTCGCGCCGCTGCTCGCGGCGGCGACGCCGGTGACGCGTGACAAGTTCCCGTGCGCACCGCACGACGGCGTGCTGTTGACCGACGACGAGGCGATGAGCGCCGCGCAAGTTGTCGTAGACGAGCGCGAGTGCCGCGTCGATCTGTCCCGCGCACTCGTCGCAGCGCAGGTGCAAGACGCGCAACCCGCGATGCCGTGGTGGGGTTGGGTGAGCGTCGGCGCGGCGTTCGCTGCCGGTGTTGCTGTCGGCGTCTACACACGCAAGTAGTACGAAACGCGCAAAATGCGCGTTCGCGGAGAGTGCTCGTCGCGCGTGGTATCGATTCGCACGACACCACGTAAGAAAATGAAAACGCGCGGGAATCTCGTCCCACGAGTACGTGAGGGGAGAAAAACCTGTGTGTTTTCGCGGGCGCGAAAAACGCGTGGTCGGAAATCTTGTTTAGTTTCATTTTGTTACGCGAAAAAGGCGAATAGCACGATCCCCCCTCGTCACGTATATATACTATACGTTAGAGCGTGTTTATTACTCTTGACTCGTGCGTGGCGCGCTTTTCGCTTTTCGTTGTTCGCGGCGTAGAGCGAAAAGACGAAAGTTCCCCTGCGCCCGCAGAATGCGTGCGACACGATGTGGGTGACGGTTGGCAACATCGCGACGCGTGTTGATCGCGCCTCGCGTGAGGAGCTTGAGTGGCTGCGCGACTTCCTCGCCTTCGAGGACGCGAAGGCGCGCTACACGCGCGCCTTCCGCACCGGGCAGTGGGATGGGCGCGTTCGCATGTTCAACGACCGCGCGGCGACGTTCCACACCGGGTTCCTGCCGACGGTGAAGCGCGCAGCACTCGCGCGGAACTTCACGGTCGAAGTCAACGACCAGCGTCCGCGACCGCCGCCTGTGCGCGCGTTGAGCGACACGCTGCGCGAACGCCTGGCGGAACGCGATTTTCAACTCTCTGCACTCGAAGCGATGCTGTTGCATGGGCGCGGTATCGTGCGCGTGCCGACGGGCGGGGGCAAGACGGAGATCGCCGTCGCGTTCGCGTGGTCGGCCAACACGCGCACGATCTTCTTCGTGCCGAACTTGTCGCTGCTCGAACAGAGCGCGGAGCGGTACGAGCGACTGACTGGGTTGAAGGCAGGGCGTGTCGGCGGCGGTGAGCGTGTGAACTGCGACGCCGACTTTGTGGTCTGCACGTTCCAGACGGCCTACCGCAATCTCGGCGACACGGCGATGCGCGCGTATCTTGAGTCATTCGGCGCAGTCATCTTCGATGAGGTGCACTTGTTGCCCGCCAACACGTTTCGTGTGGCTGGCGCAGCCGCGCGCGGCGCGTACTACCGGATCGGAATGAGCGCGACGCCGCTCGACCGCAAGGACGGCAAGAGCGTTCACGTCATCGGGGCGTGCGGCCCGGTCATCTACGAGATCGCCACGCAGACGCTCATCGACGCCGACATCCTTGTTCATCCACGCGTGCGGTTCGTGACTGTCGCCGCCGACGCGCTTGGCAGTAAGGACTGGCGCGAGGTCTACCGTCTCGGTGTCACGGAGAGCGCAGAGCATCTGACGCAGATCGTCGCTACTGCGCAGGCCGCGGCGAAGCCCGGGTTCGTCTTCGTGAAGGAGATTCGACACGGCAAGCGCATCACCGAGGCACTTGTCGGCGCGGGCTTGCGCGCCAAGTTCGTGTGGGGTACACACGACGCTCATGCACGCGCGGAGGCGTTGCGCTTGCTGGAGATCGGCAAGTACGAGTTCCTCGTGAGCAACGTGTTCGACATCGGGGTGGACGTGCCGACGCTGCGCAGTGCCGTCAACGCGGCCGGGGGCGACAGCATCATCAAGGCGTTGCAGCGTCTCGGGCGCGGGATGCGTGTGGCCGACGGCAAGACCGAGTTCGAGTTTTGGGACTTCGACGTGCAGGCTCACGCGTGGCTGCGGCGACACACGCGCGCACGCGTGGCCGCTTACGTCGCTCAGGGTTTCGAGGTGGTGAAGATGCAGCGGCTCGCGTCGGTGGCGTCCGACGCG
>Ga0209518_1001616_pt1 | contig 23445 bp, 24 predicted proteins | sample RifGroB1_FD_183993 | JGI IMG/M metagenome (GOLD analysis project Ga0209518, IMG submission 183993) | Groundwater microbial communities from Rifle, Colorado, USA - Groundwater B1 (SPAdes) (version 2) | ecosystem: Environmental > Aquatic > Deep subsurface > Groundwater | place: Rifle, Colorado...
CGCAAGGAATTTTGAAAAGAGCGCTCCCGCCGCAAGCGCGACGATGGCAATGTTATAGCCGGAGAGGGCGACAATGTGCGTCGTGCCGCTCACGCGGAGCGCTTCTTTGAACTCGTCCGAGAACTCTCCCCGCTCGCCCACCGTAAGACCGGCTAAGAGCGCGGCCTTCTCGCGCGGCAGAGCCGCCTCGAGAATTCCGACAAGGGCGCGTTTGAAGGCATAGAGCGCGCCGCGAAGACGGTTCCCCGCTCCTTCCGCCGTCCTCACCGCATCGCCGCGGAGGACGTACCTCCCGTAGCGGAGCGAAACGGAGGCCTCCGGAGAAAATCGCAGCACGTCGCCGTACGCATAGGCCGGATATCGCGGCGCGTACCAGACGACGCTGCCCGCCGCGGGCGACCGGAGCGAGAGCGTGAGCTCCTGCCGGTCGCCGCGTTTCGGATCGCGAGCGACGAGCGCTTCAAAAGTTTTATCGGCGGTACTCGGTACGGTCGCCGCCGCAAAAAGATGGAAATAAAAATAGCCGAGAACGGCGACACAGACGAGAACAACGATCGCGGCGCGCGTAACGTCGGCGGCAAAACGGCGAAGAACGAGCACGGTGCCTATACCAAGAGCAGCAAGCGCCGCCGCATAGACACCGAACGCGATCCCGATCGATGCCGCCGCGACTCCCAGGAGAAAGGCAATGGCTCCGAAAAAAGCGGCGTTATGGATCGCCATGCCACTTATCGTATCGTACATACGCATAAAAAGAAGCGCCCCTCCCGCAGGAAGCGGAAGGGGCCGAATGAAGTGCCTGCCTGCCGGTAGGCAGGCTCACTCACCGAGGATCTGGCCGACCTTGGCCTTGAGGAGCGCGTAGCGGCGCGCGGTCTCCGCGTTCGAGAGGATGTACTCGCGCGTGAGCGGATCGCCCTTCCCCGTGAGCGGCTTACCCCCCGGGATCTGCGCCTTCAGAGCGGGATGGAACTGACGCTCGGTGAGGTCCACCTCTCTGGCCACGCGGCCAGGAAGGCGATTCCAGTAGTGCGAACGCATCGCCGCGATCTTCGGATCGGGCATCGCTTCGAGCGAGGCACGGAGGAAGTCGCCGCCCATGTAGTCCTGGACCACGAGCGCGGTGACCGCGCACTGGCCCCAGGGCGGGCACTCGCGTGTCCAGTTCGCGCCGTCGGCGGAGGTCTCCGCGTCCCAGCTCCGGTAGAGCGCCTTCAGGAGCTCCATGAGGAATATCCCATCACGGGGGCGCTGACTGCGCGGAAGGCAGCCCGCACACTCGCCCTCGAGCGCAGCTTCGTGAGATTGCGGGGACAGGTGTGAACTCACGCTATCGCTTGCGGTCATCTCTTCCTCCTCTTTTCGGATTCCGGTTTCAAGGTCGCGCATGCCCATGGCTATCTCGAACGAGGTCGTGAGCGCCCCCTCCGACGTAAGCGGGAAGAGGTCAGCGCCTGCGTCCGTTGCGCACGGCACCCAGACACGCGCGATACCGAAGGCATGCATGAGCCGGGTGCAGAGCGTGCAGGAATGATTCCGCCATTTCTTGGCGTACAGCTCGCCCGACGGACGTTTGCCGCAGACAATGAGTTCCGCGCCGCGAACCTGATAGCCGCGCTCGACGGCATTGATGATCGCCGCCCACTCGGCGTGGACCGCCTCGCAGAGCTCCGCGCGCATTCGCCCCGGGATCTTGAGACGATCGCGCAAATCACAGCAGTCCACGAACGCGGTGCAGGGGCTCGCCTTGCGGTTATATCCCTGGCCGATAACGACAAGATCGGAAGTCGCGCCGCCGTCCCAGAAACGCCTCTTTACGACAACCGCGCCGAACTTCATCCGCGTGCAGTCGGAGCTTGCGGAAAGGCGCAGACACGTTTCCATGAAGCCGAGGCGCTCCTCGCGCGTAAGGTCGCTGGTGCGTGTGAGCATAGCCCTCCCTGACGGTATTCAATTTACTGCCAAAACCCTAAGGAAATGGCCACGCGATGTCAATTCTTATAAGATCACGCCGCCGCCCAGCACCTCGCCGTCCTTTGCGTAGAACACCGCTGACTGGCCCGCGGCGACAAATCGTTGCGGTTTCTTGAACACGAGCGTATAGCCGCGGCGCGTCCGCGCAAGCGTCGCCTCGGCAAGCGGTTGGCGGTACCGCACTCTTGCAAAGGTTTGTATTCCATCGTTCCTTATTCTCCTATTCGCGCGAATTAGAGAAGATAAAGGACGGATGAGATTAACGTCGGCAAGACGAACCCCTTTCCGATGAAGCGCCGCATTGTCATCTCCCTCCGCCACAATAAGCGTGTTGCTTTCAACGTTCTTTTCAGCCACATAGAGCGGCTTGGCCTCTCCCGCGCCCGTGCCGCGGTTTGCTGCTCCGATATGCCGCTGTCCCACCGTGTAGAACCAGGCCCCGCGATGTTCCCCCACTTTTGTGCCGTCCGCCGCAAGGATCGCGCCGGTCCTTTCGGGGATATGCGCCTTCAAGAAATCGCGGAGCGATACCCTACCCAAAAAACAGATGCCCTGCGAGTCCTTCTTCTCCGCGGTCGGCAATCCGAAGCGCCGCGCGAGCTTCCGCACGTCGGGCTTCAGATACTCTCCGATAGGAAAACGGCACAGCTTGAGCACCTCCGGCGTGAGCGTCCAGAGAAAGTAGCTCTGATCTTTGTTCGCATCCTTCGCGGCAAAGAGCGCAGGACGGCCCTGGACGGTCCGTACGCGCGCATAGTGGCCGGTTGCGATGCCGTCCGCGCCCAACGCGCACGCCTTTTTAAGGAACAGGCCGAACTTGATCTCCTTGTTGCACATCACGTCAGGATTCGGCGTCGTGCCCTTGCGGTAGCCGCCGATCATGTAATCCACAACGCGGCGCCGGTACTCATCTTCGAGGTCAAAGACATAGAACGGGATATCCAAATGTTCCGCGACGCGGCGGGCGTCCTCCGCGTCCTTCACGGCGCACCCGTCGAGGTTCACGCAGCGCATGAAGACGCCGACAACGTTCAGACCTTGCTTTTTAAGCAAAGCCGCGGCGACGGACGAGTCCACTCCGCCGCTCATGGCTACAAAAATTGTCTTCTGTTTCCTTGGCATAAACTTATTTTTCCATAGTTTCATAATTGACGGCTTTTGCAAGACGGTTCTATAGTAAGAGCAATGAAAACGGGGTTCGGCCTCATGCTCGCCATTCTTCTTCTTGCCCTTCCCCTCTGGGCAAGTTTTACGATGGAAAGTCATGGAACGGCGCGTGCGCATGCCTGCCCCTTGGCGCCTCAAGCGGCCTGTCCGCCAAGCGCCGGCGCTCTCGAAACGCTTCTGTTCCACGCCGGACATGTTCACGGGCTTACGCTCTCCATCCTCACGCTGTTCGTTCTCTTCGCGCTCGCATGCGCCGTCCGCGCTCGGAACAATGCTCCGGCGCTCTCCCTTGAAGCGCAGCGCACGGGGCGATTTTTCTTCGCATCAACTCCCTTCTCCGCAGCCGCGTGGAAGTTCACGCGCTGGCTCTCGCTCCACGAGCAGAGCCCCTCGTTCGCTTAGACGTCCCGATGTACATCGGGACGTGAACGCCGCACTGCGGCCACCGCCAAGGGCGGGGTCCCGCAGGATGCGGTGACGTTTTCGCGTTCCCTCATTAACTAACCCCACTCTCATGAAACCACTTACACTACTCATCATTATTGCGGTCGTTCTCGGCGTCGGCATCTGGTTCGCCCAGCCGGGCACGACAGAACCAAAGACCGCCACCCTCGGTACCGACAGCGAGAGTTCTCTTTTGGTGGCCGAAGAGCTCGCCTACGACTTCGGCACGATCCGGATGGCGAATGGCAAGGTGTCCCACGAATTCAAGTTCAGGAACGCCGGGACGGCGCCGGTCACGCTGACCCAGCTCTTCACGTCATGCATGTGCACCGAGGCAACCCTCGTCATGATAGGGCGCGAGTATGGGCCGTTCGGAATGCCCGGCCATGGATTCCGGCCGCGCTTGGACGCCGTCCTCGAACCGGGCGCGTCCGCGATCGTGCGCGTAACCTTCGATCCGAACGCGCACGGCCCCGCGGGCATCGGCCCCATCACGCGTGTCGCTTCCCTCGAGAATGACTCGTCGGCACCCCTCGAAGTTATCATTACCGGACAGGTGACCCCTTAAGCATGAGACGGCTCATCCTCCTTGCGGCTGCCGGAGCCGTGCTCTTCGGCGCGATCGCCCTGCTTTTCTGGGGCGGTTCATCCGCGGCGTTCGTCTGGAACATATCGAACGGCGGTACGTGGCTTCTGCCGCTCGTCATCGTGGCGGCGCTCCTCGACAGCATCAACCCGTGCGCTTTCTCGATCCTGCTCCTCACCATCGCCTTCCTCTTCTCGCTCGGCCGCGCGCGCGGCGAGATACTCGCGATCGGCGGCATCTATCTTGCCGGCATCTTCCTCGCCTACATGGCGATAGGCCTGGGGCTCTTGGGAGCGCTGCATCTCTTTAGCACGCCGCACTTCATGGCGAAGATAGGCTCCGCGCTTCTCATCGCATTCGGAGCGATCAGCATCATCGGAGAGTTCTTCCCATCGTTTCCCATCGCGCCGCGCATACCGCACGCGGCGCACCGCGCCATCGCGAACCTCATGGCAAAGATATCGCTCCCGACCGCGCTCCTCCTGGGCGCGCTCGTGGGCCTCTGCGAATTCCCGTGCACCGGCGGACCCTATCTTCTGGTCATAGGCCTCCTTAAGGACCAGGCGACGTATCTCACAGGCGTAGGGTATCTCCTCCTCTATAACCTCATCTTCGTCCTGCCGCTTGTCATCATCTTGTTCATCGCCGGCAACGCGGCGCTCGTGGAGCGGGTGCGCACATGGCAACGCGAGAAGCGCTCCTCCATGCGCCTCTGGGGAGGGATCGCGATGATCCTCTTGGGCAGCCTCATCTTCCTCCTCTGATCATGATCATATTCCTCGCGTTCGCCTCGATCGCTGTTCTCACCGCCTTCGCGTTCGCCATTCGGCGTCTCGCGCGGGTGCCGCTCTGCCCGATCTGCGCCGGTGTCGCCGGCACCTGGGCCTGGCTCCTTCTCGCTTCCTGGTATGGCGTGAGCATGGACCCCGTGCTCCCCGCTCTCCTTATGGGCGGTTCGGTCGTCGGTATCGTCTACCAGCTCGAGCGCCGCGCTAGCCGTTCTCCGCTCCTCATGAAGGCGGTCCTTGTGCCGCTCGGTTTCCTTGCCGCCTATGCGCTTCTCGCGCGCTTATGGCCCCTGGGACTTGCAGCCTCGGTCGGCATCATCGCCGCTTCCGCGTTCTTTCTGCTTCCGTCCCGCGGCACGCCGGGCGGGCATGGAACGCGCGAGCGTCTTGTGAAAGAATTGGAACAATGCTGCTAATCATGTCAAAAGACAATCTCTTTCTCTCGGCGAGCGTGCTCTTGGGCGCGCTCGCCATCGGTGGAGCGATACTCTGGGCCGCGCCTTCTCCCTCGGTTCGCGAGCGGAGTGCGGCCGTGGAACGGCCCGCACAGGATGCCGAAACGGAACTTCCCGTCCACTGGGGAACGCTCGGCCGCGGACTGGCCGAAACGGGCGTGATCGACAAAGAGCAATTCCTCGCGCTCTATGCCGCCGATCCCGTGCTCGCGAAGGAGGCGGAACGGATGCTCACGGAGGACGTTACGGAACCGCTCCGCATCTCCTCGCGGAATGCGGGCCTGCTCTTGAACCTCCTCTGGGCCCTGGGCCTCGGAAATAAAAACGATGTTCTCGAGAAAGGGCCGATGATGGATCGAGCGTACGGCGGCGCGGACCGTTTTGCCTCGACGGCCGGCTGGACCCTCGCGCGCGGGAACGCAATGGAGCATTACGCGCGCCACGCATTCATCACCCTCACGCCGGAGGAACAGGCGCTCGTGGAACGGACCTCGAAGAACATCTACCGCCCGTGCTGCGGCAACTCCGCCTACTTCCCGGACTGCAATCACGGCATGGCGATGCTCGCGCTTCTCGAACTCCTGGCCTCGCAAGGCGCGACCGAGCAGGAACTCTACCGCGCCGCGCTCGTCGCGAACTCCCTCTGGTTCCCCGACACGTATGCGACGATCGAACGCTATTTTGAAAAGAAGGGCGTCGCATGGGATGCCGTGGATCCGAAAGAGGCGCTCGGCTACCGCTACTCGAGCGCCGCGGGCTATCAGCGGGTCTTGAGCGAAGTAGAGCCCGTTTCAGAGGACGCGGGCGGCTCGTGCGGCGTGCAGTAGGAAGCATAGGAGGAGCGGATAACCCGCCTTGACCCAATATACCCCCCTGGGGTATATTGGGAATGTATGAAAGAAGCGATCAAAAAAAGAATGCTCCGCAGATTAAAGATCTTGGAAGGACAAGTCCGGGGTCTCCAGAAGATGATCGAGAAAGAAAAGTATTGTGTTGATATCCTCCGGCAGTCCTCTGCCGTGAAGCACGCCCTTTCAAGCGTTGAGGGTTTGATGTTGGAGAATCACCTTTCCGCTCACGTTATCCACCAAATTAAATCCGGCCGGGAACCAAAATCCATAAGGGAAATCATGGAAATATACAAACTCTCGAAAAACACATAACATGTTTAATTTGTTCAAGAAAAAATGCCCGGTTTGCGGGATGCGATTGGAAGAAGACAAAAAGTATCCCGAGGAATTCGGCAAGAAGTTTTGTTCTGAAAATTGCCGCGAAGAATACCGAAAAGCGATGATTAAAGAACAATCCCATAAATCACACGGCTGCTGCCATTAAAACAGTATGAGCAATAAGACTAAAGACTATCGGCGCCGTAGCGCAATTGATGTCTCGTTTCTAGAGGCCAAAATTATATGATAAATAATGTAAATGGAGAAAAATTTGATGTAATTGTTGTCGGCGCCGGACCGGCCGGCGGCCAATGTGCCAGAGAATTGTCAAAAAAGGGCAGAAAGGTCTTGATCATTGAGAAATCGTCGGGCATCGGACGGCCTGATTTCTCAAGCGGTGGCACGCCCCGAGAAACATTTAAAGATTTTGACTTGCCCCCAGAATTGGGCCGGGGCTCTTGGTCCAAGATTTTAATTGCGGCTTATAACGACTCTAAAACCTGGGATTATAAAGAAACCAGGGGCTCTGTCTTTGATTTCAATAAACTTAAGAAGTTTTTGGTTGGCGAAGCGATAAAAAACGGCACCGATATTTTAGTCGGGACTTCTGCAGAAGCGCCCATTATAGAAGATGATTTTATCGCCGGCGTAAGGTATAAAGGCGCCTTTGGAGAAGGCGTAGCCAGGGGCAAGGTTGTTGTTGACGCCTCTGGACCCACGGGCGTGTTGGCGTCACAAATCGGATTGAGAAAGGAGGTTCCTTGTTCGGCAAGCATTGGGATAGAACTAATAGTGGAAAACACGCCCGAAGAGTTCAAGGATACCTTAGCTTTTTATTTCAGCGATTATTATGTTCCTTACGGCTATGGTTGGATATTTCCATTCGGCCAAAATTCTTTAAAAGTCGGGGTGGCGGTTTATAAAGCTAAGGAACGCGGCATCGATGAGGCAGAATACGGCATCACTGATATGATGAAAGTTTTAAAAAAGTTTATTGCTCGGTTTCCGCAATTGAAAAATGTTCAACCCATAGATTTACACGGCGGGAATATCTATATTAACGCCGGCATTAAAAAACATTCTAAGAACGGTTTTTTGGCGATTGGCGATGCGGCTATGCAGATAAATCCTTTAGCCGGCGAAGGGATCAGGCCCGCGCTTCATTCCGGCAGAATGGCGGCCAGGGTGATAGATAAAGCGCTGTCTTCAAGCGATTTCAGCGAATCAGCTCTTAAAGAGTATGATAAAAGTTGGCAAAAATATATCGGTCCAAAGTGGAGGCGGGCGTTTCTTATTTCGGAAAAACTCTATGTGAACCTGGCTCAAAACCAATGGAAGGATATTATGCAGATTTTATCCGATTTATCGCCCGGTGAATTATTTGAGGTAGGATTCAATTTTAATTTTTTGAAAGTTCTTAAATTCGCTAAGGTATTGAAAATCGGCAAGTTAATAAAAGAAGTGATCGAATAAATCGATAATGATCGCGCAATCCACGCTATACGGCCTTGTCGGTATGACGGCATTGCTTGCCGTATATTTTTCCGTTGTTAGTTTAATTTCTGGCTGGCCGTTTGCCCTGAGCCAATTCAGCCAGTTTTGGTATTTTATCGTCAGCTTGGCGATTGGCTTCGGCATCCAGATCGGGCTTTATACTTATCTAAAATCTATTATTCATAAGAAAAGCGCCGCAAGCGGGATTCTGGCTGTTTCTGGCACAACCTCCACCGTGGCTATGCTCTCTTGCTGCGCCCACTATCTGGCAAATGTTTTGCCGATTATCGGGGCCGTAGGAATTATTAGTTTAGTGGGTCAATATCAAATAGAGCTTTTTTGGATCGGTTTAGCTTCCAATGTTGCCGGCATCGCTTACATTGGCAGAAAAGTAATAATTTTCAATCGACTATGAAGAAGGGCTACGCCATCATTGTTATACTTGCGGCGCTTCTTGTTGTTGCCGCCGGGTTTCAAACTTTAAATAAACTCAACGAAAAGAAAGAACCGCAACGAATATCGACCTCCACAGAATCTAGTACTCCAGCTATCGATTTGGAGTCGCAGACAAATAATGAAGGAGCGGCAACGATTTCTGTTGCGCCTCGTAAATCAGCAAATGACGGCTGGGAGGTTGAAATAACCCTTGACACCCATTCGGTGGAATTGAATGATGACTTAACCAAGGTCGCCGTTTTAATCGTCGACAATGAAAGCTACTATCCCATCACTTGGAATGGAGATCCGCCCGGCGGTCATCATCGCGAAGGAGTATTGATATTCGACACAATAAATCCAACACCGCCTTCTGTGGAACTGAAAATTAAAGGCGTCGGCGGAGTCCCCGAACGCTCATTCAAATGGAATAGAGAATAAATAATATGAACCAACACAGTCATACGACAAATCAAGATAATAAAAGAATGAAGGGGAAAGCGGTCATTTACACCTGCCCCATGCATCCTGAAGTTCGGCGATCGGAAGCCGGCCGCTGCCCCGGGTGCGGCATGGATCTTATTCCCAAAGAAGTTGACGGAGGCGTAACGGAATACGATGTTTCGGAGTTGAGCCACAAGGACCACGAAGCGGCGATGACCAATCCGCAAATGGCCAAGAAAATGGAGCAGGACATGCGCCGCCGGTTTTTGGTTTCTTTTCTTCTTTCTATCCCCATCTTTCTTTATTCGCCGGTTGCAACCAACTTTTTCGGATTGAATCTGCCGGCGCCTATTCCTGTCAATTGGCTCCTTCTTTTCCTTTCAACCCCGATTGTTTTCTGGACCGGTTCGATCTTTATTACCGGCACTTATTACTCGCTCAAAGCGCGCAAACTCAATATGTCGGTTTTGATCGCTACCGGCGTGCTGGCGGCATATCTTTTCAGTGTTCTGTTGACCCTCATACGGCCGGAGTCGGAGACATTTTATGAAGCGGCGGCGCTTTTAGTAACTTTTGTTTTGTTTGGCCATTGGATGGAAATGAAATCAAGGCGCGGCACCTCGGACGCTTTACGCGCTCTTTTTGATCTCGTGCCGCCAAAGGCGAATGTTATTCGCAACGGCAAAGAAACGAGTATTCCAAGCGCCGAGATTGTTCATAACGACATTATAGTGTTAAGGCCCGGCGATAAGGTGCCGGTTGATGGTGAAATAACCGAAGGTGAAACCTCTATTGATGAGTCACTGGTGACTGGAGAATCCTTACCGGTTTTTAAAGCTGTCGACGCAAAAGTTATCGGCGGTTCAGTTAACCAAACCGGCACGGTTAAATTCAAAGCGATGCAAGTCGGTTCAGAGACGGTCCTGGCTCAAATCATTAAACTTGTGGAGATAGCTCAAAACTCCAAAGCGCCCGGACAGCGCATCGCCGACAAAGCGGCCGGCTGGCTGGTGATTGTCGCCGTCAGCTCTGGTGTCGCTGCATTTTTTGGCTGGTACTTTGGCGCGGGCGCCGGGATCCTTACGGCTCTGACTTTTGCGATTTCGACGGTGGTGATAGCATGCCCCGATGCTCTCGGTCTTGCTACCCCTACCGCCGTTGCCGTCGGTACGGGTATCGGTGCTAAATATAATATCCTCATCAAAGATGCGGCAACGCTTGAGAACACTTCGCGGATCAACGCGATCATTTTAGACAAAACCGGGACGCTTACGGAAGGGAAGCCGAAAATTACCGATGTCATAGCGTTTAACAATTTCAGTGAATATGAGGTCTTACGCTATGAATCCAGTTTGGAATCGGGCTCCAACCATCCGCTTTCCAAGGCGATTTTTGAAGAAACCGAGAGGCGCAACGCCTTGCCGCTCAAACCGATAGAAAATTTTGAGTCGATTGCTGGTTACGGACTTAAAGCGAGGATTGCCGATAAAATTGTATTAGCCGGAAAAGAAAAACTGCTTCAAGACAACGGCGTTGCCACCGAGCCGATGAGAAAAATTCTTGACCGGCTTGCCGGAGAAGGGAAGACCTTGAGTTTGTTGGCTGTTGACGGCGTTTTTGTCGGTGTTATTGCCGCCGCGGATCCGCCGCGGCCCAACTCTAAGAAAACCGTAGCGGCGCTTAAAGATCTAGGCATGGAAGCGGTGATGATCACAGGCGACCATGCGAAAGTGGGAGAAGCGGTTGCTAAAGAACTTGGCATTGACCGGGTGTTCGCTGAAGTTTTGCCGGAAGACAAGGCGAAATATGTCAAAAAATTACAGGACGAAGGCAAGTTTGTGGCAATGGTCGGCGACGGCATCAATGATGCGCCGGCTTTGGCCCAAGCCGATATTGGCATCGCTATCGGCGCGGGGACCGACGTTGCGATCGAGACCGGCAATATCGTGCTTATGAAGTCCGACCCGTATGACATTGTAGCCGCCATTCGTCTAAGCAAAGCGACGGTTGTCAAAATGAAGCAGAATCTCTTTTGGGCGGCTATCTATAATGTACTGGCAATTCCCGTTGCCGCCGGCGTTTTCTACAGTTCCCTCGGCTGGTCGTTGCGTCCGGAAATATCTGCCCTCTTGATGTCGGCTTCCTCTATCATTGTGGCGACAAACGCCGTCTTGCTTAAACGCGTTGAGCCAAAATTAAAAGTCTAATTAACCGACAACTTTAAATAGCCCTTTTTGTTCTGGACGGCAGGATACAAACATCATTGCCCTGTTTCTTGCCGCCGGAGTTCTTGTAGCGCAACGTGGCGAGATGCGGTATAACCAGGGCAGCACGTAACCTTTCCAACCGAGAAAGGAGGTAGCGCGCATGAGCGCCTTACCGAGCGGCCCGCTTCGCCAGAGCGAGAGCGAGGCGAGCAGGCAGGCCTTCTCGCCCGAGCGAACCCTCGCTGTCATGGAGTCGATGCGGAGGCCCTCCGGAGCCTTCGTCGCCGCGCGTACGGAGGATTACGGGGCCTTCTGGCTCCGCGATCACCTCTTTATCGTCTTCTCCTACTACTACCTGGGGGAGTACGAAAAACTGAAGCGCGGGATGCAGGTGGCCTTCGATTTCTTCCGCAAAGAGCGCTACAAGCTCGAGCGCTTGAGCTTTCCGGATGACCCGGGAAAGAGCTACGAGTATCTGAACGCCAAGGTCAATCCGGACACGCTCGAGGAGCTCACGAGAGAGTGGGGACACCACCAGCTCGATGCCATCGGCCTCTTTCTTTACCTCGCCGCCGACCTGAAGTTCAAGAACGTCGACGTGCGGCGCGACGAAACCGACAGCGACATTCTCCAACTGCTCGCGTTCTATTTGAGGAACGTCCGCTACTGGGAGCGGCCCGATTTCGGAATGTGGGAGGACCGCTGGGAACTCCACAGCTCCTCGATCGGCGCGTGCGTCGCCGGTCTCGACTACGGGAAACGCGAGCGTCTGATCACGGTTCCCGAAGAGCTCATCTCGCGCGGGCGTGACGCCCTGGACCGGCTCCTGCCCCGGGAATCCGCGAGCCGCGACTGCGACATGGCGCAACTCTCGCTCATCTGGCCTTACCACATCGTGAAGAACGGCGTGGCCGACCAGATCCTCGAGAACGTGCGCTCCCGGCTCGTACAGCGGCATGGCGTGAACCGCTACTGGGATGACGCCTGGCCACATCGTTCGAAGGACGGCGTTTCTCCCGAGTGGGTGCTCGGCTTCGATTGGCTCTCCATCATCCACGCCCAGCGGCATGAAATGGAGGAGGCGCGCTTCTGGTTCGACCGCTCGACCGCCCTTATGATCGGAGATGCCGTCCCGGAACTCTACGTGGACGGGAATCCCGGCGAACATACGCCGCTCGCCTGGGCCCACGCGATGAAGCTCATCGCGTGGGCGAAGATATTCAAGAAATGATTCAGGGCTCCCCTCCGGGGAGCCCCTCATTATTGTGCGGGGCGAAAATCGCCCATTTTTGACTCACTCACGTCGCAGAAGCCCCACTCCTCGCTGTGCAGAAAAAGACCATCAGGGCCGGGCGAGGCGTCCTTACAGAACTCGTAATACATGCGAAGCACCGCTCCGTTCCGCACCGCGATCTCAAGGAACTCGACAGAGAACTTATTCTCCTTGGATTGCGGGGCGAACGCGTGCGAGAGGACGTGCGCGTAGGTGTAGTGCGTGATGTCGCGGAGTTCCTCGCGTTTCACGAGCTCGAACGCGAGAAGCGCTGCCGGAAGCGCGGTGAAACGATCCCCCGGCGAGAGCGTATCGTAATGCGCCCGAAGCGTTGGGCCATGTTCGGCATATGCCGAGACGGGAACGGAAAGGAGCATGAACACTGCCGCGACAAACGTCTTCACTCGTCCCTCCTTTCGAATTGCTCCCATCCTTGTAGCATCAGTTAAGATCGTTTGTAAACAGGAACGCACCCACGGGGGCGGGGGTGCGTCTGCGGTGCGGATAGGGCTTGCGACGGAACGGAACTACTCGAGCGACTTCCGATCGCGGCCCTGGAGATCGGCGGCTTCCTTGAGCGTCGTGACCACGCCCTTCACGATCACGAACCGCGGAGACGCGGCAACGCGGTCCTTCGGGGCAGCGGATTGGGTCGCCGAATTCTGTGCCATCCTTTTTCCCTCCTTAGCTGTGGTTGTGCCGCAAGTTTCTGGTCGAAATTGTACCTCGCTTTTTTATTGAAGTCAACCGGACGAGGGTCCGGCTACGCTTTCGAAACCCGCTCCATGTACTCGCCTGTCTCGGTGTTCACGCGGATGGTGTCACCCGTCTCGATGAAGAGCGGGGTCAAAACCTTATAACCGGTCTCGAGCTCCACCTGCTTCGTTCCGCCCTGGGCAGTGTCGCCGCGGACGGCCGGAGGCGCTTCGGCAACGACATAATCCACCTTGATGGGCAGTTCGATCGCGATGATCTGCCCGTTCCACTTGAGCGCCACGACCTCGAGGTCCTTCTTTAAAAAATCCTTCGCCCCGCCGATCATCTCCTCGTTGAGCGCAAAACGGCTTTGCGGCTTGCCCGGTTCCATGAACCAATGCTCGCCGCGATGCCCGTAGATGAACCGTACCTTAACCTTCTCGAGATCGGCTTCGCCAAAGGAGTCCGACGGTTTGTAGTTCCGTTCGAAGACCTGGCCGGTTTTGAGATTCTTGATCCTGGTCTGCACGCTCGAGCCGCCCCTCCCGATATGGAGGTGCTTTACGGAAAGGATCTGATACGGCGCCCCGTCGATGACGACAAAATCGCCGTTCTTGAGGTCGTTGATGGTAAGCATGGCTCTAGCGCCCCGCGGCGGCAAACGGGTCCTACGATTCCTGTCCCTCCTTCTTTTCGCCGCGAACGAACGTGGAGCCCTCCGGTTCCTCTATCTTCAAACTGATGCGGGCGCTATTCTTGATGCCGACAATATGGAGCAAGGAGCGGATGGCGATCGCCGTCGCCCCCTTGCGGCCCAAGACCTGCCCCATGTCCTCGCGGCCAACGCGAAGAGAAAGCAGTATGCCTTTCTCATCGACCTTCCGTTCGACATGTACGTCCTCGGGATGGTCGACAATGGACCGTACGACGTATTCCAAAAATTCTTGATCGGGCGTTTTGGACATTCCTGATAGGTTCCTGGATCCTGCCGTTTGCGACCTTTTATGCCGCTGGCGTTCCCGCCTCCGCATTGTTTCGTGCGGGAATTCGCTTATGCACGGGGATCTTCGCTCCGGAGATGACGCCGTTCTTCACTAAAAGATTGTGCACCGTGGCGGTCGGCTGAGCGCCGCGGCCGATCCAGAAAACAGCACGGTCCTTGTTGACGCTCAAGACCTTCGTGTGCGGGCTGTAGGAACCGAGATCGTCGACATAGCGGCCGTGCACCTTGGACTTTTTCTCGGCCACGATGACACGGAACGCCGCCTGTTTCCTTTTGCCTATCCTTTTGAGTTTGATCGCGAGCATGTTCTGGGGTTGGGGTATAGCACCTAGGGTATAGAAATTTTGACAGAAAAGCAAACCCTGTCTCCCCTGCTCTAATTTTCCAGCTTGAGCGACACGATCTTGGAGGCGCCGTCTTCGGCCATGGTGATCCCGTAGAGTATGTCCGCCACCTCCATGGTCGAGCGGTTGTGCGTCACGATGACGAATTGAGTATTCTTCGAGAAACTTTTGATGAGTTCGGCGAAACGCCGAGCGTTCCGCTCGTCAAGCGCGGCGTCGATCTCGTCGAGCACCAGAAACGGCGGAGGCGAAACGGAGATGAGGGAAAAGAGCGCCGCGATGGAGATCAAACTGCGCTCGCCGCCGGAGAGCATCTCGAGTCCCGTGATCCTGCGGCGCGGAAGCGACATTTCTATCTCCACGCCGGCCTCCGTCATGCGGTCCTCCGGCCGCTCCTCTTCTTCTTTGCGCTTGCGCGCCGGCTGCTCTTCTGCGCCTTCTTCTTCCGCCGTCCGCGCCTTGAGTTCGGGCAGTTTGAGCTTCAGACGCGCTTTGCCGCCGCCGAACATAAGCTGGAAGAACTTCTGGAACTCCGCGTTGATGGTGCCAAGCGCGCCGGTGAACTCATGATGGATCCGCTGGTCAAGATCGTTCATGAGCGTCGCGAGGTCGGCGGCCGCCCGGTTCAGGTCCTCGAGCTGAGCGGAGAGGAACGCATGCCGCGTTTCGGTCTCTTTCGCCTCGCGCACCAGCGCCTCATCCACGTCGCCTATTGAGGCCAGCTCGCCGCGAAGCCGGAGCATCCGCTTCTCCGCATCCGCCGCATCCCCCTCTCCGCCGTCCGCGCCCTGGACGGGCTTGAACTCGCTTACGTCGCGTCCGACCTGCTCCGCCTCGTGCCGGATGTCTTCGAGGCGCAGGTTGAGCCGCTCTTCCTCGAAGAGACGCTTGTTCTTTTCGCTCTCCAGGCGGCCGATCTCGTCTTTCTTCTTCTCGAAAACGGACAGCATCTCGCCCAAAAGCGTGTTCACGTTCTGGGTATTCTCTATGAGCTTCTGCCGTTCGCCACGGAGCGCATTGAGTTCGGCGTCGGACGTTGAAAGCTTTCCGCGGAGGATGACGGCTTCCTCTTTGAGACGGCGCGCTTCGGCATCGGTTCGCTGCTTCGGCGTGCTTTGCCAAAGCTCCTCGATGATCCGGATGACTGCGCGCGCCGCATCGCGCAGAGAATCCGCTTCGCCTTGAAGCGCCGCGGCGAGCTTCTCCTTCACGTCCTTGAGCGCCGCAGTGAGCGTTCCCGCGTCAAGCGAATCGGACGCCTGTCTCGTCTCGAGGTACTCCAGCTTCGCCTCGCTTCGCGCCGCCTCCTTTTCGAGTTTTGCGCGCGTCGCCATGAGTTCCTGCTCCCCGGTCAAAAGCCCTTCGAGCGCCTTCTGGTCCGGCATATGCGCGGCTTGCGCTTCCTTGAGTTTTACGTGGACGCCCTTAAGCTCTTCCTCGGCGGCCGTGAGCGCCCGCAGCGCAAGGGCGATGCGCGGCTTCGCGTCATCGAGCTCGCTCTTGATCGCGCCGATCTTCCGGCTGAAATACGCCGTCTCGAGTCCCCGGAGTTCCGCCGCGACTTCCTCGCGCCTCTCCCATTTCATCGTCTGGCGCTTCAGAAGCCGCAGATGCGGCGCGATCTCCTCGATCGTCGCGGCAACCTTCTCCGCGTTCTCCGTCGTGTGCTTCAGCTTGCGTTCCGCGTCGCTCTTTTTGAGCTGGTATTCGCGAAGTCCCAGGATCTCCTCGATCATCTCGCGGCGCTCCTGGGGCGTTGCCTTGATGAAAAGATCGCTCTGCCCCTGCCCGATGATGATGAGGCCTTTGGTGCCAAGCCGTGAATGCGCGAAGAAATCCACGATGTCCTTGAGCCGGACCTCGGCTTTGTTCAGAAAATACTGCGATGTGCCGGCGCGGGTGACCTGCCGCGTGACGGAAACCTCCTCGTAGTCCACCGGGAAGAACTTGGAGCGGTTGTCGAAATGCAGGCTCGCTTGGGCCATGCTCATGCGCGCCCGGGTCGGCGTGCCGGCAAAAATAAGGTCCTCGCCCCGGACGCCGCGGAGGTTCTTCGCGTCCCGCTCGCCCAGGAGCCAGCGGACGGCGTCTATCACGTTCGATTTCCCGGAGCCGTTCGGCCCGACGATCGCCACGATGCCGCGCGGAAACTCGAGGGCGGTCTTCGCCGCGAACGATTTGAAGCCCATCAGTTCAAGCTTGGTCAGGAACATGGCTTAGCGGACCTTAAGCTTTTCGAGCGCCTGCCGCGCCGCGTCGATCTCGGCGTCCTGCTTCGAAGGGCCGATGCCTTCGGCGAGAAGCTTCTCGCCCGCGTAAACCCCCACGCGGAAGGTCTTTTTGTGGTCGGGACCGGTTTCGCTCAAGACCTCGTACTGCGGGGTGAGCTTCGCCTCTTCCTGCATCGTTTCCTGGAGCGTGCTCTTGGGGTCCCGGTAGAGTCCCTTCTCGAGGACCTCCTCGAGATACGCGAGCACGTGACGTTCCACGAACCGTTTCGCCGTTTCATAGCCGGCATCGAGATACAGAGCCCCCACCAGCGCCTCGCAGGCGTTCGCAAGGATCACCTCGCGGCCGCGGCCCGTGTCTTTCGCCTCTCCCTTCGAAAGGTAAATCTCCGCCTCGAGACCGAGATCGCGCGCCACCATCGCCAACCGCTGGTAGTTCACGAGCGCCGCCCGGAGCGTGGTCAGCCGCCCTTCCGCTTCGGACGGGAACTTCGCATACAGGACCTCGGTCACGGCAAGCTCAAGAACCGCGTCGCCCAAAAATTCCAGGCGCTCGTTATGGGGGTACCGCCAGGAAGGATTTTCGTTCAGATATGAGCGGTGCGTGAGCGCCTCCTTGAGAAGGTCCTCGTTCTTGAACGCGTATCCGATTTTTTCTTTAAGCGGCGTCTGGTGCACGATTCTTGTTTTCCTTCGAACTCTTCTGCTCCGGCTCGCCGCGCTGGGCCGCGAGCTCGCGGTAGACCGTGCCTAGGACACCGTTGATGAACCGGCCGGAGTTCGGACCGCCGTAGTTCTTGGCGATCTCGATCGCCTCGTTGATGGCGACCTTGGGCGGCACCTCGTTCCGATCTGCATAGAGCAGCTCAAAAAGGCCGATGCGGAGCGCGTTCCGGTCCACCGGCGATATCTGGTTGATGGGCCATTCGGGCGCCGCCTTCTCGATGATCGCATCGAGTTCCGGCATGTGCTCGACGACGCCGTTCGCGATGCGCCACAAGAAATCCGGCTCATCGATGTCGGGTGAAAATTCGTTCATGTTCCGCAGAACGATCTCCTTGAGCTCGTGCGTCTTATGGTAAAACTCCCACTCGTACAGCGATTGGAGGACGATGGAGCGCGCAAGGTGTCGAGTTGCCATAAGGTGCTGAAAGGCCGCCCCTGGACCTACTTCTTCTTTTGCGGGCGGTAACCGCACGCACCGCACGCGCGGTGCGGCAGGAGCGGAGCGCCGCACGAGGGACAGGCCATAAGCGCTGTCCGCTTCAAGGCAAGGTGCGACCGCCTGCGACCCACCTTCGATTTTGAATGATGTTTTACCGGTACGCCGCCCATGGTTTTAGGGTTCGAATGAGATTAATTCCGTGGCTTCAGATTAGTAAAATTCCTGACAAAGGTCAACCGGTGAGCGCCGGACGGGCCGTGCCTCCGAAGCGCCCGGGCGTGCATCGCCGTGCCGTAACCCTTGTGGACGTTGAACGCATACCGAAGGTAGTGGCCGTGGAGACGGTTCATGAGACGGTCCCTCTTGACCTTCGCGACGATAGACGCGGATGCGATGGCTCGGAAGCGTTCATCGCCGCGCACATGCGCCGTATGGCGGATGTGCGGGCCCAAAGAAAGCCCGCCGTCCAGGACAACACGCGCGGATGCCAACTCCGGATACCGGGCCGTGAGCCGGAGGTAGCAACGGCGGGCGGCGCGGTCGGCGGCGCGGCGGATGTTCATGCGGTCGATGATCTCTGGCCCGGATGTCGCGCTGGCCCACACGATGCGGGGATCTCTTCGAAACCTGCCGAACCATTCCTCCCGCGCCCGCGGCGTAAGTTTTTTCGAGTCGCGGATCCCGCGAAATGGATGCATGCGGGGAAACGCGAGCGCGACCAAAAGAACCGGGCCGGCCAGCGCCCCCCGCCCCACTTCGTCGATACCGATGAGGTACTTGCCTTTTTTCCTCTTATGTTGCAATTCCCGGGGCACGAAACTATAGTAGAACAAGCAGAATGTATTGAAAATCGGCTGAAAGGATCGGAGGATGACATGACGCGGAAACGCCTCCTTCTGGTTTTTGCGGGCGGGCTCGCGCTTGCGACAGTGGGCGTAGCGCTCACGCCCGCGGCGAAACTCGTCGGCAACGAGCAGCCGCCGAAGACGCTGGTCCAGGTGCAGAAAGAGACCGAGCGCTCGGTGGTCTTCATCCAGGCGTACGCGAAAGACCCCAAGGGCGAGCTTTCCCCGCGCTCCTTGGGCAGCGGGTTCGTGGTTCCCGTGGACGGCAAGCTCATGGTCGTCTCGAACTATCATGTGGTCGTCGGCGCGAACGAGCTCTGGGCGAGGACGGCGGAGAAGACCGTTCCCCCGCTTGAGTTGAGTGTCGTAGGGTACTCCCCCTTCCTCGACCTCGCGCTCTTGGAGATTAAGAACGCGAACCCGGCACTTGCGCCCATCCGCCTCGGCAACTCGGACACCTTAAAGGCGGACGATCCCGTGATCGCGATCGGCTCTCCGCTCGGCATTCCTTTTCTCGCCTTCAAGGGCGTGGTCACGAAGCCGGACGAGATGCTGTCTGCCACGACGAATCCTTCGGTTATCATCTCCGACGTGAAGGTGAACCCCGGAAACTCCGGCGGTCCCCTTCTCACGACACAGAGCGAAGCGGTGGGCATCAATACCTCAATCGCGGGTCCGAACCCCATCTCATTCTCGATCCCGTTCAACCACCTCAAGGCCGTTCTTCCGCGCCTCAAGCTCGGCGGCGAGCTCAAGCACGCTTTGGCGGGAGCGGCGATCAAGAACAGTTGGGAGCTCTACCCGCCGGATTACAAGGCCATGAAGATCGAACCGCCCAAACAGCTTGGCGTGCTGGTGGTGCAGGTGATACCCGGCTCCCCCGCCGCAAAAGCTGATCTGAAACCGGGCGACATGATCCTCGAGGCGACGCTCAAAGGCGCGAAGACGCCCATCGCGGACGTCAAGGCGTTCATGAAGCTCGTGATGATCCAGGCGATCCCGGATGACGAGGTTTCTCTTCTCGTGCTCCGCGGCGCAAGCCAGTACCACACCATGCGCCTCCGGCTCGCCGAGCGGCCTGGGCCCAGTCCCGGCGAAGACGAAAACGACGATTAAGCCTGCCGAGCGGCAGGCAGGCACCTCATTCCGTGCCCCTCATCCGAGGGGCACGTCCATTTTCAAAAATGTCGTTGCGTTGGGATAATTTTTTCTTTACGATGAGGACACCATATGCGCTTCGTCCACCTCCACACCCATTCGCACTACTCGCTGCTCGACGGGCTCGCCAAGATCGATGAGCTCGTAGCGCGCACGAAAGAATTGGGAATGGACGCCCTGGCGCTCACCGACCACGGCAATCTCTACGGCGCGATCGAGTTCTATAAAAAAGCGAAGAAGGCGGGCATAAAGCCGATCTTGGGCGTCGAGGCATATCTTGCCCCGGGCGCGCGGGGGGACCGAGGAGAGGCAGGCGCCAAAACGGGCCTGCCTACCGGCAAGGCAGGCCGTCTCCCCTACTATCACCTCGTGTTGCTCGCCAAAGACAATACGGGCTGGAAAAACCTTCTCCGGCTCGTCACGCGCGCGAACCTGGAAGGGTTCTACTATAAGCCGCGCATGGACAAGGAGATCCTCCGCGAGCATCACGAGGGATTGATCGCGCTCTCGGCCTGCCTGACCGGCGAGATCCCCCGCCTCCTTGCCCAGCACAAAATGGAAGAGGCCGAAACGGCGCTCCGCGAATACCAGGACATCTTCGGCACAGAAAACTTTTTTCTTGAGATCGGCACGCACCCGAATATTCCGGATACCGTGCCCGTGCGCGAAGCGCTCATCCGGCTTGCGCAGAAGACCGGCGCGCCACTCGTCGCCACGCAGGACATTCATTATGCGAAACACGAGGACGCGGAGTATCACGACATCCTGCTCGCGGTGCAGACCGGCACTCAGCTTTCGGACGGAGACCGCCTCACGCTCAAGGACGACGACTTCTCGCTCCAGGGGCCGGAGCACATGGCGAAGCTCTTCGCCGACGTCCCGGAGGCGATCGAGCATACGGCAAAGATCGCGGAGCGGTGCAACGTAGAACTTCCGCTGGGGCAGATCCACCTCCCCTCGTTCCCGCTTCCCGCAGACCGAACTCCTATGCAGCACCTCCGCGCGTTGGCCGAAGACCGCCTGCCCTCCCGCTACCCGGAACGCGGAAACGAGGTCCTCGACCGCATCGAGTACGAACTTGGCGTTATCGAGAAGACCGGCTTCGCCGACTACTTCCTTATCGTCCAGGACTTCATCCAGTGGGCGAAGTCGCATGGCATTATCGTGGGTCCGGGCCGCGGTTCTGCGGCGGGAAGCATCATATCCTACATTCTCGGCATCACCGACATCGACCCCCTGAAATACGACCTCCTCTTCGAGCGTTTCCTGAACCCCGACCGCGTCCAGATGCCGGACATCGACGTCGACTTCGCGGATACGCGCCGCGACGAGGTCTTGGCGTACGTGAAAGAAAAGTACGGCGAGGACCGCGTGGCCCAGATCATCACCTTCGGAACGATGGCTGCCCGGGCCGCCATTAGGGATGCGGGCCGCGCCCTTGGGATCCCGCTTGCGCTCTGCGACCGCCTGGCGAAGCTTGTGCCCGTGACCGTGAACGCCAAGCTCGAGGATGCCATGAGGATCATTCCCGAACTTGCGGGGCAGTACCAAGCAGACCCGGATGCGAGACGCGTCCTTGATGCCGCCCGCCACCTCGAGGGCGTGGCACGGCACGCATCGGTCCATGCGTGCGGCGTAGTGATCTCCAAAGAGCCGCTTATAGAGCATGTAGCTCTGCAGAAGTCCCCGCAGGACGAGCACGCCATCATCACCCAGTTCGAGATGCACGCGATCGAGGACCTCGGACTCCTGAAGATGGACTTCCTGGGTCTCAAGAACTTAAGCATCATCGAGCACGCCGTCTCCCTTATCCGCGATACGCGCGGCGAAGAGATCGACGTGTCACGGCTGCCGCTCGACGATAAAAAAACCTACGCGCTCCTCGAGGCCGGCGAGACGACCGGCGTCTTCCAATTCGAGTCGAGCGGCATGCGCCGTTACCTCAAAGAGCTCCGCCCGAGCGAACTCGAGGACCTCATCGCCATGGTCGCGCTGTACCGTCCCGGGCCGATGGAACTTATTCCTTCCTATATCCTCCGAAAGCACGGCCAGGAGCGGGTCTCGTATCTCCACCCCAAGCTGGAGCCGATCCTCAAGAACACGTACGGCGTGGGCGTCTACCAGGAGCAGATGATGCGCATCGCGCGCGACCTTGCCGGCTTCACGCTTGCCGAAGCGGACACGCTCCGGAAAGCCATTGGCAAAAAGATCAAATCCCTGCTCGATGAACAGCAGGGGAAACTCATCCAGGGCATGGTCAAAAACGGCATTGACCAGCGGACGGCCGAGGCGATCTGGGAGCTTTTTCCGCCGTTCGCGCGCTACGGCTTCAACAGATCGCACGCCGCCTGTTACGCCATGGTCGGCTATCAGACCGCCTATCTCCGCGTCCACTACCCGGTGGAGTTCATGGCGGCGCTCTTGAACGCCGACACCGACGATATCGACCGCATCTCGTTCCTGATGGGCGAGGCGCGCCGGTTCGGCATCGAGATCCTGCCGCCCGACATCAACCGCAGCGCAACATATTTTGCGCCGGACGGGAACGCCATCCGCTTCGGGCTTTTAGCGGTGAAGAACGTGGGCATCCACGTCGTCGAGGCCGTGAGCATGGATCGCGCGCGCTCCGGCCCGTTCCGCGATCTGGCCGACCTTCTCCACCGCATTCAGCATAAGGACATGAACAAGCGCTCGCTGGAGTGTCTCATCAAATGCGGCGCGCTTGATTCCCTTGGCGTCGAACGGGCAACCGCGCTTGCGAACATCGACGAGCTGCTTGCCTTCGCCAACCGCGCCAAGCGCGCCAGGAACGAGACGCAGAACTCGCTTTTCGGCGCGCCCCAACCGCGCCTTTCCGCTCTCGCGCTCGCGCCGGCCTCCGAAGCAACGTCAAAGGAAAAACTGCAGTGGGAAAAGGAACTCCTCGGCCTCTACGTGTCGGACCATCCCCTAAACCAGCATGCGGCGCGGATCCAAAGCGTACGAGCGAGACCCATCAAAGAGGCGCTCACCGAAAAGAGCGAGCGGACGCGGTTCGCGGTCGCCGGCATCATTTCCGCAGTGAAAAAAATAACCACCAAGACCGGCCAGCCTATGCTCTTTGCGAAGATCGAGGACGCGTCGGGCACCACCGAAGTGATCGCGTTCTCGGACATCCTCGCCAGAGTCCCCGACGTCTGGAAAGAGAATAACGCGATCATCATGGGCTGCCGGATGTCCCTGCGGAACGGAGAACCGAAGCTTATCTGCGAAAACGCGCAGGAGCTGTAGTATAGTTAAACGTATGAACGACGAGAGCGAAAAGCGCGAGCGCCAGCACGAGAGCGGGGATCATCGCGACATCGGCCAAAAGCTCGATCTGTTCTCCTTCCACGAGATCGCCCCCGGCGCGCCGTTTTGGCACAGGAACGGCATGATCATTTTTAAGGAACTGGAGAGCTACCTGCGCGCCGAGTTGGATAAAACGGGCTACGAAGAGATCTCGACGCCGATCATGGTCAAAAAAGAGGTCTTCGAGAGATCCGGCCACTGGGAGCACTACCGCGAGAACATGTTTTATTTCGAAAACCC
>Ga0209518_1001618_pt1 | contig 23433 bp, 24 predicted proteins | sample RifGroB1_FD_183993 | JGI IMG/M metagenome (GOLD analysis project Ga0209518, IMG submission 183993) | Groundwater microbial communities from Rifle, Colorado, USA - Groundwater B1 (SPAdes) (version 2) | ecosystem: Environmental > Aquatic > Deep subsurface > Groundwater | place: Rifle, Colorado...
TCTGTTTTAGGGGTAAAAATAACCAGTAATAAATAGGATTCACTAATTGTCATCAACAGTTAGTACTTTTAAATTAGGATATATTGTTGTCACCATAAAGTTTATAAAGATAACTATGGTATATAATCTTGCAGAAAACAAAGTTTTCTGTTTAAATAAATTAAATAAAATAAAAATGGATAAAAAAAACATTTTGGTTTTTTTCCTGGTAATTGCAAGTTTGTTCTTAGTTGCAGGCATAAGCGCTGCTACAACTGAACTAGCAACAATAGATTCTGTTAAAGTTAATGGAGTCTATGAGTATGGATTGGAAGACATTAGTGTTGTTGCTGGAGAAACTGTTAGTATTGAAGTTTTCTTCACAGCACTTGAAAATGCTTCTGATGTTAGGTTGAAAGCAGAACTTGAAGGCAGTAAAGTAGATGTAGATGCTAGGACCTCATCTTTTGACGTTGAAAGCGGAAAAAGATACAGAAAAACACTGACTCTTAAAGTTCCTTATGAACTTAAAGATGAAGTTAGTGATAATCTAGCTCTTAATATCCAAGTATGGAACGGAGAATTCAAGACAGAAAACTCTGAAATAACTTTGAGAGTTCAAAGGCCAACATACAACGCAGATATCATGTCTATAAGCACAGCACAAACAGTTGAAGCTGGAGAGACTATATCAGTTGATATTGTTTTGAAGAATACTGGTTACAACTATCTTGATGATTTGTATGTAACTGCAAGGATTCCTGCATTAGGTCTTGAAAGAACATCTTACTTTGGCGACTTGGTTGCATTTGAGTGCAATGATGATGACGAAGCTTGTGATGAAGATGATGAAGATGTCACAAGAGGAAGATTCTACTTTCAGATTCCTTACGATGCTAAATCTGGAATTTATACAATTGAAGTAGAAGCAGAAAACTCTGACTTAACTATGAGTGAAGTTAAGCAGATTGTTGTAAACAACGATCTTTCACACATAGCTATGAGATCTGGCGACAATCTTTTAATCGTGAACCCAACAACTAACCTGAAGGTTTACAAGATTGTTTCTGATTCACAGGATTCTCTTGTAGTTATACCAGCAGGTTCAAGTAGAGAAGTTCCAATAAATATTGAAGCAGACTCAGATGGCAAGTACAACTTTGATGTTAATGTTCTTGCTGGAGATAGAGTTGTTGACACAGTCAGTTTTACTGGAAGTGCAGAAGGAATTTCTTTAACAAGCCCAATTGCAGTATTGACAATTATTCTGGCAATAATCTTTATTGTATTGCTAGTTGTGTTAGTTGTATTGCTTGGAAAGAAACCTGAGACACAGGAAGAATTCGGCGAAAGTTATTATTAATTTTTTATTTAATTTTTCTTTTTATTTATTATTTTTTTAATTCTTAGCGTCAGCTGTGGAAAAATTTACCAAATTAGCGATTAAGAGAAGTGGCAATCCCTCCAAAAATTTATCCTCTGGAATGAAATGATGAGCTGAGAAATTTTTGAGAGCTGGATTGGCATTTGGGCTAATTTCTGGTTTTCACGAAGAAAATTTGCGAAGAAAAAAGAAATTACCTCTTAATCTGCTGTTGCTTGACCGAACTCTGAAAGAGTGAGGCACGAGCGGAGCAAGAAGCGACCTAGTGAGTTTTAATTTTTCTTTCAGGGTGGGGGGAGGAGGTGGAAGCGACGACCAATAAATAAGAGAGATTGTCCGCTTCTTTGCTTCTTTCTTTCTAAGAAAGAAGGCGAGATGGGGCTTAGTTTTTAGATTATCAAAATAATTAATTAGGGACACAATTACAATAAAATTTCCCGTCTGAACCTGGATACGAAGCTAAATCTTGACCATGAACAGCACTCACTGCTATTCTTAGTCCTTTTTCAGAACATTTAGAGATACACATATTTACACATGGACTCATGTCATATAAACCATTACAATCTAATACATATTGAAAAAACTTTTGTTCACTATCACAAACCTGATTATTATCACTATCATAACAACAACTACTTCCCGTCCAATAATATCCTGAAGAACAAGAAGAACTCTGCTTAGGAGGAGATTGATTAGAAGAAAGAATTATTGCTCCAACAACAATAGCAATAGCAATAATTATTGCTACCCAAATCCAAGCATGATTTTTATGCTCTCCCATATTAGGAGTATTAAATAACACTTATTTATAAGGCTTTGGCTATGTGTTCGGAAAAAGACGACCCTGCCAATACGAACTGATTACCGACAAAAAAATAATTGTTATCACCAATATCCAAAAACACCACCAACTTATTTTTTTGAAGGATTGTATTAATTCTTCATCTTTTACTCTTATTATGTGGGGTTTGTTTCCCAAAATAAAAAACACTATTGTGACTAGAAATAATAATAGAATAAATTGGTAGAAGAAATTTAAGTTTGAGTATGGGAATTGGTATTGAGTTAAGGACAAAGGATAGTTAAACATAAAATCGAATGCTTTAAAGAACACAGCTATAACAAACCCAAGAAATGCTGATTGGATTAAATCTTCCTTTTCCATAATCCTGAGTGTCTTTTCAGATTTATAAATATATTTCCTTTGTTTTCGTTTTTCGTGCCCCCATCTCATATTATAAACAGAAAAATTTGGGAGAGCGACAGCGAACCTTTTATCCTTTGTTATGCAAAGTGCGAAGCATTTTGTTGGTTTTCCAGTTGGTCGGATAAAAGAAGTTTTTCTCTGAAACGAAGTTTCAGCTATTTGTCCGAAGGACTGCGGGCAATCTCTAACTATCTCGGGTGGGCGAGCATTTTACTCTTAACTAAATAAGATAAAAAGAGCAAGAGTGAAATGTGAGTTAGAAAGAAAAATTTCAATTTGGGCGGAGCCAACCACTAATTTCTAATTGAAGAATATAACATATGCGCTCATCTGAAGTTGCGAAGGTGATTTGGACGGAGAAACCTGCAAGGTGAGTGAACCGCTAAATTCGGGTTAAGTGAGCCGAGCCGATAGGTGATAGCGTAGCGGGGGTCGAGGAGCGTAGCGATGAAGAAGTTTGAGGTTCTGGCGTTTCAGAGGTTAGTGTTGTATCTCTAAAGTAGTAAATAATACAAATGTTTAAATACTTCTTATACTATAATTCATTTATGGTTAAGTTTAAATCCATCGTTACGGATCCGAGTGAGCATAGGGACGAGTCTTTTGTTTATTTAGTTAGTGGTATTGTACAAGTTTATCCTGAAACAAATACGGAAGAAGCAGAAGAATATATGCAATGGAGAATAGACCGGATATTGACACCTGGTCAATTTTATAGTGGTTCTCTTGTAGGACATCTAGATGAGGCAGATGCTAAACAGGTGCTTCGTTATCATGGGGGGAATGTTCATCAAACATCTACTTTTGGAAAATATGGTTTCATAATTAATCCTTCTGAAGAAGCCATACGTATTGCATGGAATCATGATTTGGGTAGACCGTTCCCAGATGAATTACCTGATTATATGAAAAGAAATGATGGAAAAATTAAATCTCCGATTCGTCTCTTAACCCAAGTACCCAAAGATAGTTATAGTGAGATTGTATTAGAAGGAAATAAAAACTCTAAAATTCAAGGAGTATTTTATAAAGTTACTGATCTTGATAATAAAGATATTGTTTTTTCAAAAAGATGGAGAGCCAAGGCCTTACAATTAGCTGATTTAGTAAGTAGACAATTAAGTGAAAAAATAACTGTGGTTGATATACCCTCTGATAGAGTTACACCGATTACTGACACTTATTTGAGAAAAGTTCCGTTGATTAATCGACTTTTCCCATCTATTCAGATTCCCCAGACAGATGATTGGACCCAAAAATTTAAATATTTTGATAGGTCGTTAATGGGGGTTGTTAAACGATCTTTTAACGATTTTATGTATAGGTGTAATCTTCTTTATACACGTTAATCCTAAGATCGGATTAGAGGACACCAACCTTTTTTCATTATTTCTTCAAAATCGTAGATTTTGACTATTGTTTAGCCAGAACCTTAGATTACACATAACTACTCTTGCTACTTTTTCTCTCCTTTAATCAGCGGAACAAATACAAAACCCGGAATTTCTTTGATTGTTTTTATTTTCCCTTTTACTTTTCTAACAGCAATAAGCGACTGGTTGTATTCAGAGCCAACAGGAGCAACAATTATTCCATTTTCCTTTAACTGCATTATTAATGGCTCAGGGATTTCTTTGTATCCGGCGCTTATCAAAATCCTGTCAAAAGGAGCTTTTTCCTTTAATCCAAGAGAGCCGTCTCTATTGTATATTTTAATATTTGCATACACTTTGAGATTCTTTTTTGATTTATCTGATAATTCTTTAATCCTCTCTATTCCAAATACTTTTCCTTTAGAACCGACTATTCTAGACATTAAAGCAGAGGCATATCCGCATCCAGAGCCTATCTCTAAAACTTTCTGGCTTTTTTTTAAATCAAGCAGAGAAAACATCATAGCTATGGTGTAAGGCTGGGATATAGTCTGCCCCTCTCCAATAGGCAAGGCAGTATCTTCATAAGCATCTTTTTTTAATTCTTCTGGGAGAAAATTTTCTCTTTTAACTTTTGAAAAAGCTTCCACAATATCATCTGAAAACCCTCTTGCTTTCAAGCTGTCTAAGATCTGTTGTTTGTTCATTTTAAATTTATTATACAGGAAACAAAATTAAATTGCCACATTTGTTTTCTGTCCCAAAAACTTCTTGTATCAGAGAAGTTTTTGATAATCCAATTTCTTATAATCTTATCCAATATATTTTTCATCTTAAATCTTCAAGCTTACAACTTTGCTAATGCCGTCGTGCATGCTTACTCCGTAAAGATTTGTGGCATTAGTGATGACTTCATCATTGTGGGTTATTACAATATACTGCCCTTTTTGCATATATTTTTTAAGCAGATCAGCAAGCCTCTCAGAGTTTTTCTTGTCCAGAGCTGCATCAATTTCATCAAGTATGTAAAAACAATAAGGCCTGAACTCTTGTATTGCGAATATTAATGATAATGCAACTAAGGTCTGCTCTCCTCCAGAAAGCGATGTGACATCAAAGTATTTCCCGTGGCCAGTTTTTACTATAATATTCACCCCTCCTTCAAATGGCTCTTTTTCATTTTCAAGTTCAAGAGAGACCTGCCCTTTTATGCTCAACTGGGAGAAATTTCTTGAGAAAATTTCATTCAAATTGTCCAATGTTTTTAAAAAAGCTTTTCTCTTTTTTATGTCAATCTCTTTGATAATCTTAAGAACCCCTTCTTTTTCTTTTGTGATGACCTCCACTTTGTTTTTTATAGAATCATACTCTGCCTTTATTGAGTCATAAACTTCCAGTGAACGCAGATTAACACTCCCTATTTTTGAAATTATTTCTCTTGTTTTCTCCAGCTTTTCCAAAAGAGATTCTCTATTTGTTTTTAGTATTTCAGCATTTGGGAATTCAAGCATCTCAATCTCCAGATTTTCAATCTCTGCATCAAATTTCGCCTTATCAATTCTGAAATTATTTATCTCTTGTTCAATATTATGAGTAATATTCTGTTTTTGTGATAGATTATACTCTTCTTCCCTTATTTTCTTTTGGAGAGCATCTCTTTCTGAAATAAATTTCTGGAATTTTCTGCTTAACTCTTCTTCCTGCCTTCTCTTTTCTTCAAGAAGCATTTCTTTTTCATTCAAGCTTTTTTTAACACTTTTAATGTCTTCATTTAAATCTTCCCCATCTCTTGATAGCTGCTTTAACAAGATCTTTGAACGTTCAAACTCTCTCTGCTTAAATGAGATTTCTGAATTTACATTTTCTTCTGTTCTTAATGATATCTCCTGAACTTCTATCCTGACAGTCTCATATTTTTGCTCAATATTTGAATTCTCATCAAAATTATGCTCTAAATTTTTTCTTCTTCTTTCAAGCTCTGCAATCTCAGCCTTTATTTTTTCAATTCTTTCCTGAATGCTTTTTATCTGTTCTTTCTTAGCCTCTATATTTGACAGCTTAGAAATATCTGCTTCTCTTTTTAATATCTCTAGGATTATATGGTTTATTTCTTGAGTAATAACATTCTTTTTGCTAGTTATATCTGCCAAATATTCTTCTGATTTTTCTATTTCTTTTTTCAATAAATTCATCTTTGGGATTGTCTCACCATTTATAGAGTGAACATGCTCCTCATTTATTTTGCTTTTACATACAGGGCATATATCCATCTTAGATATTTTCTCAATCAACTTCTGCTGGTTGCCAGTTTCATACTTATTTGTATGGATAATCTTTTCTAATTCTATTTCTTTTTTATTAAGGCTGGCCAAGATATTTTTCTTATCCTCTAAAGATGCTTTCAAGCTATTTACTTTTTCAATGGTAGTCTTTTTATCAAATAACTCTTTAGAGATTGAATCTATCTGCTTTAGCATAAATACTGATTCAGTATTGTAGTTCTGAAGGAAGGAATTTTTATCCTCCAATCTTTCTTTGGTAGATTTCAATTCAGACTTAATCGTGTAAAATCTTTTCCTTTCTTCTTCTAATTTTTCAAGCTCGTGTTTCTTTGCTGCAATCTCTTTTTCTTTTTTTACAATAGTTGGGGATTCTTTCTGCAGCTCTTTAATAGAAATCTCGTTATTTCTTATATTCTCCTGCAATTCTAATTTTTGCCTCGAAGTTTCAAAGATTTTCCTTTCATAATTTTCAAGTTTAACATTAAGGCCGGCAAGTTCTGCCCTTAAATTTGCTATTTCATGATTTAGTTTTTCTTGCTCTAAACCGGTTGATTTTTGTATAGTTGAATTTATAGAGTTAATTTTTGATTCAGAATTTGCAACTTCGGCCTGAATTCCAGCTATTATTTTTTTTACCTTTTCAATTTCCTTGTTTTTATTATCTATCTCTGAAATTATCTTTTCTGCTTCTTTTTTCTTTTTTGACAGGTCATGATGGATTATGCTTGCCTTATATGTCTTTACATCACTTTCAAGTTTTTTGTATCTTAGTGCCTGTTCCCTTTCTTTTTCCAGATTGTTCAGATAAGCAGTTCTTTCTCTTAATATAGATGTAATCTCCTTTAATTTTTCTTCTGTTTTTTCCAGCTCTTTTAGAGATCTCTCTTTTCTTGATTCATAAATTGAAATCCCAGAAACTTCCTCAATAATTTTTCTTCTTTCATCTGTGTGCATTCTTACAAAATTTTGTATCTCTCCTTGTAGAATAATATTAAAACCATTAGGGTCAATGCCTACCTGAGCAAGCAGCGCTAAAACATCCTGCCTTGTTTTTACTTCGCTGTTTATTTTATATATGCTTTGGCCGTTTTTTCTAACTATTCTTTTTATTGATAGTTCATTATTCTCAACAGCAAAAGTTTTGTCAGAGTTGTCAAATACTATTTCAACTGTCGCCTCTTTTGCAGGTGCGGCAATTTTACTGCCTAAGAATATTAGGTTTTTTGCCTTTGCCGCTCTCATTGATTTTATGCTCAATCTTCCTAAAACAAAACATAATGCATCAGAAACATTGCTCTTCCCTGAGCCGTTAGGACCCAAGATAACATTTATTCCAGGAGTGAATGGCAAATCTGTCTTCTTTGGGAAACTTTTGAAGCCGTGCATCACCAGTTTTTTTATATATGGCATCTTTTTTCTCCTTTATCAAAAAATTCTTCTAGTTTGTTTGAAGTCGCTAAAAAATCTTTGATTCTTATTGTAAGGTATATATTCTAAAGAGAAAAGATATTTTTAAAGATTGGGTTGTGCTTAATTTAACAAATAATTTAACTAAAATGCAGCATGCCTTATCCACCATAATAGACTAAATATAATACTTTCTCTAGCAATTCCTAAGATATCAGGCGCTCTTGAACCAAAAGGAACATAAGCTTCGCCTAATTCCCATTCTCTATAATAAATACTCATTAAACTACTGAAAACTAATCAAGTAATTAGGATGACAAACACTCTTTTTTTCTTTATTTTTAATACCAAAAACTTCTTGTATTTTGTTTGAAGTCCGGAAAAATTTTCAAAACATCAAAAATTGTATCAAAACAATTTTTGGGGTGCTCAAGGAACGACCACATATTAAAAGGTGGTTTTCTGTCAAGTTCCTTGACATCAAATTTTTTCGGCGCAGGAAAGCTTTGCTTTCTTCAGTTTTTGGGACAGAAAACAAAAATGTGGCAGTTTAATTTTGTTTTCTGTATAATAATCAATACCAAACCAACTAATAAACTTATTTTTTTATCTTCATTCTATTTCTATAATGCTAATCAATTTTTATATTTAAATCTTTTCACTTTCATTTTGCATTAATTTATAAATAATTTAGTTTTAAGATTTATATGAAGAGGATAACTAATTTTATTCTTGGTGCCACTCTTGCTTTGAATATTTCTTATAATAACTCAATAGCTGAAGAAATTTTAATATCTGAAGATATTCCCCCACATTTGTTAGACCTCAATAACAAATCTATTAAATCATTAAAACCTGATGTGAATATATCTAAATTAGAAAAACAAATCCATAATTTTATTAATGAAGAAAGAAAAAGAAATAGATTATCTTTATTAGATTGGAATGATGAATTAAATTCAATTGCTAAAAAGCATAGCAAAGATATGGCAGATAGAGGGTATTTTGGGCATAAAAGCCCAGAAGGTCATAATTCCCTAGACAGATACAAACAAGATAATTTTGCTTGTGAAATAATTGTTGGAGATTCTATCTATGGCGGTGCTGAAAACATCTATAAAAACAGTTTATTTAATTCTATTCTAGTTTTAAATGAAATACCCTATTATTTTTGGAATACTCAAGAAGAGATAGCAGCATCAACTGTAAAAGGATGGATGAATAGTCCTGGTCATAGAAAAAATATAATTATTCCTTTTTGGAAAAGTGAAGGGATAGGGATATTTATTTCACAAAATGGCAATGTTTACATAACTCAGAATTTTTGCTAGAACTCGCTTAATTTTTTCTGCTCTTTTTTAGAGCAAGCTTTTTTCCATGTTTCCCAGGTCTGCCTGAAAATCCCAGCATCTTTATGTCTTTGAGTATGCTTTTCTAAAAATCTGCATGTGAGAGGGTCAGATGGGTAACCAGATCCTACTTCATTGCCAAATTCTTTTTTAAGAATGTCCATTTCTCTTTCTCTTTCAGTCTTAGCTAGAATGGATGCAGCCGAAACTGCAATGTGATTTTTATCTGCCTTATGCTCGCAGGATATTTCCAGATTAGAGAGATTTTCTATTTTTGTCTTTAATAAGTCCTGCCATTTTTTTATACTTGGAGATGGGCAGTCAACAATTACTTTTATTTTCTCATGCTCTTTGTTTATTTTATTTATTATCTCTGCTGATTTTATTGCCTCTAGCTCATTAAGGTTTATTCCCTGCTTGTTGCTTTCATCGATTTCTATAGGTTTGGCCATAACAATTTCAAAAGCTTCAGCTTTTTCTTTTATCTTCTCTGCAAGAAATTCCCTTCTTTTCTGAGTTAGCTGTTTGCTGTCTTTTACCCCTAACTTTTTTAGCTCTTTTTCTGCATCTTCATCTATGAGGCAGCCAGCAAGAACCATCGGCCCTATGACAGGCCCTCTTCCAGCATCATCAATTCCTAATTTTAATATTTTCATCTTAAAATAAAATATAGCGGGGGTGGGATTTGAACCACACGATCTCCTGGTTATGAGCCAGGTGAGGACTCCAGGCTCCTCTACCCCGCTATATTAAATTCTATGTTGTTTCACTTTTAAAACTTTCTAACTTATAGCAAATGCATTAAATATCCGTAATTTTTTGTATTTGATATATTCGGGAGAATTAAATAGACAACTACGAGGATTTAATTCCCCATTATGATAAAAAGACTTATAAGTCAAAGATTATCTATGAGTTTATTATATGCCCAGGTCGCATAATGGTATTGCAATGGATTGCTAATCCATGCCCTTCGGGGTCCGCAGGTTCGATTCCTGCCCTGGGCGTTTCAAAACATTTATATATTAATTTTTGCTTAATAGAACATGACTTTTACAGCTTTAGAGGTGATAGCACTTATCTTTGCGGTTATTTCTTTAATCAAGATTATAGTAATTCTTGTAAATAAGATAGGATGGTATAATAATGTTGTAAAACCTGTCTACACTAACTCAGTTATAAGCCGGATGATTATTGCTCTTCTTGCTGTAGTTGTATTTTATTATTTAGCTCAAGAGTTAAGCATAATTCAGATTTTTTCTGTTGTAGCTTTTACTGGACTATTAATGGCTCTTAGTTTTTTGTCATTCTCAAAAGAAGTTTTATCTTTTGCTGAAAATATATACAAGAAAAAGTCTTTTAATTTGGGAATTTGGATACAGATTATAATCTGGCTTGCTTTGATATCTTGGCTATTTTATGAACTTTTTGTAGTTTAATTTTTACCATTGCAGGAATTTCAATAATTTTATAAACAACATCAGATATACTTAAAATAATGAAAGGAGGTTAACATGGCATATAACTTAACAGATATTATTACAGGAGGGATTTTTGGAGGATTTCTTGCTACACTTGGAATTTTGTTTTTCCTATTGGCAATCGCAGTTTACATCTTTATAGCTTTAGCACTTATATCTATGGCTAAAAAGACAAAAACCGTAAACAGCTGGCTGGCATGGATACCAATTGCAAATTTTTATCTAGTCACGCAGATGGCTAAAAAAAGCGGTTGGTGGACCTTAATAATTCTTGCCGGATTGATTCCATTTGGAGGAATTGTCACTTTAGGAGTCTCAGTATGGTTCTTTTGGATAATTGCTGAAAGAATAAAATTTCCTGGATGGACAAGTCTGTTATTACTAGTTCCGGTAATTAATTTAGTAATACTTGGAATCTGGGCTTGGAGCAAGTAATTATTTTATTTTTATTTATCTTTTATTTATTTTACCTGTTTTTTCATATCTCACATAAAGCTTGTCAAGAACATTCAAGATTTGCTGCCTTTGTTCTGCATTGCCCAGCCCTTTCCAGTCTAACAAGGCAAAATCAATCTCTTCTTCTGTTTTATCAACGGCCTCTTTTACCATTTCTTCAGTCAGAGGAAAAGCATAGGATGGAATAACATGCGATAAAGCAACATTTGATTTAAGCTGAATTTTGTTAAAATTAGGGCAGTAATGTGGGCCGCCAATTCCAATGGCAATTTCCCGATAAGGATTTGCGTTGAACTCTTTTATTGTTTCTGAAATTGCTCTTGCAACTACAAAGGCTGCTTTAGGATCTCTCCATTCATTTTCTGTAGAGCCTATCTCAACAAAAATACACGGCTTTTCAATCAATGGTCCGTGATGAGTCGGCTCTAGAGTTATACTATAATTTTTAAGATGATATTTTTCCGCATTCTCACTTATCTTTTCAAACAAATATTTCTGGAATAATGCAGATGTTTTGCAAACCTTTCTGCTTTCGCCGCCAAATTCAGCATTTCTCCAGTTCCCAGGAGCATGAATGGATATTGTTCTCTCTTTTTTTTCAGATTTATGCTTTGAAGCAAAAATAATAAAATCATGCTCATTAATTTTTCCAATATCTAAATTTTCTGTGTAAATTATCTCTTTATCTGCCAGATAAAATTTATATTCTCCAAATTGAGATAGCTGTGTTGTTATATTTATTCCTGCCCTGTCCAATTTGCTGGCAACAATCAGATAATTTTTATACACCATTGAAAAATAAAAAAGAGTATGTTTATAAATTTATTTTCATATTAATAGAAATATCAGAAAAGGCTATAAAAATTTTCTGTGTTAAATTAGGAAATAAAATGGAAGAAATATTCAGGATTCTTATCGGAGTAGTGATTCTTTTATCAGGGATTCCAATTGGTTCTTATTTAGCTAATGCAACAAAAGAAGAGTTAAAATCAGGCCAAAAATGGTTTAAGCTCATTATAATAATCAGCCTGGCTGGAGGATTTACAGGATTAATTATAAGAGATGATATAATACTGTTTATTTTCTTCTTTATCGCTATTGTAACTAGCAGAAGTTTGAAAAGAACTGGCAAATAGAAGATTTTAAATATTTGGTTTTTTTCTATACTCAATAAGATGGCATCAATAGAGTCATTTATTAAAGGCATGATTAATGAAGTAGAGAATGTAACTTTTGATATTTCTTCAAAAGTGTCTGATATACCTGAAAAATATATTCCATGTCTTCAGGAATCATTGAAATACTTAAATTCTGCAATGATGACTGCCAGAGCTTCTAGGATTTTATATAAACTGGAACAAAATAATGGAAAACAGAAAATTATGGTTTCTCATAATGGTGATAAAATATCTTATAGAAATTTGACAGATATTAATGCTCTTTTAAAAAAAATATCTTCTGGAGAGATAAATATTAACAAATGGAATAATGTTAATGATGGTAATTTTAAAGAGTACAATTATCTTATTGCTGCTCAAAAACTAAATAAATACAGAGGTAAAATGATTATAAAAAAATTAAACAATGGAGAATATTCTATGAAGACATATATTGAAATTCCGGTTGATGACCGGTTTAATAGTTAAAACTCACTTACAAACTTTGCAGACATTCAATACTTGAGCATCTCTTGATTTTTCCCTGTAAACTGCAATTCCTTTAGAGCCTAATTTGTAAGCTAATAAAAATATCTTTTTGACATCAGAAACTTTGGCAGATCTTTTGAGGTTTACTGTCTTTGAAACCGCATTATCAGTGTATTTTTGAAAGGCTGCCTGTATCTTCACATGCCAGTAAGGGCTTATCTCATGCGCTGTTTTAAAATTGCCTTTTCTTATTTCATATATTCTTGTATGGCCGATTATATCATGGTAAAACTTTCTTGAGAATATCGGCTCTATCCCAGAAGAGCAGTCTGCTATTAGATTTAAAGTTCCGGTAGGGGCAATTGTTGTAACTGTAGCATTTCTCATATGTTTGTATTTATGAGAATATACTGAATTCTTAAAATTTGGAAATGAGCCTCGTTTTTTCCCAAGCTCGATAGAATTTTTTCTAGCTTCATCAGTTATTATTTTAGAGATACTTTCTGCAAGAGATATAGCATCATCTGAATCATAAGGAATTCCAAGTTCAATTAACAAGTCTGCCCATCCCATAACACCTAACCCTATTTTCCTGTTTGATTTAGTCATTTTTTCTATCTTTTGTGTAGGGTATTTGTTCATATCAATGACATTGTCAAGAAAATGAACTGCAATTCTAACCACATTTTTTAATTTGTTGTAATTAATTTTTTTATTGTCTACAAATCTTGTCAAATTAATTGAGCCTAAAACACAAGACTCGTAAGGGAGCAATGGCTGCTCTGCACATGGGTTTGTAGATTCTATCTTGCCTATATCATGTGTTGGATTGAATTTATTTATTCTATCTATGAAGATAACTCCAGGCTCTCCATTTAACCACGCCATTTCGCAGAGCAAATCAAAAATTTTTCTGGCGTTTAACTTGCCAATATTCTTTTTTAAGTGCGGGTCATAGATGTCATATCTATCATTTTTTATTACAGCATTCATGAATTTATCAGTTAATGCAATTGAAATGTTAAAATTTATTAATTCATTTGTATTTTTTTTAGCTGTTATAAAATTCACAATGTCTGGATGGTCGACTCTTAAAATTCCCATATTTGCTCCTCTCCTTGTCCCCCCTTCTTTAATGGCAGCAGTGGCAGCATCAAAAACTTTCATAAATGACACAGGCCCTGAAGCAATTCCTCCGGTCTCACCGACCATAGACCCTTCTGGCCTTAATCTGGAGAATGAAAACCCTGTGCCTCCGCCGGTTTTTTGTATTAAAGCAAGGTCTTTAACAGACTGGAAAATATCCTCTATTGAATCTTCAACAGGCAATACAAAACAAGCGGCAAGCTGCTGCAATTCCCTTCCAGCATTTCTTATAGTTGGAGAATTTGGAAGAAACTCAAAATTAGACATAACTCTGTAAAATTCTCTCTCTGATTCTTTAGGATTTTGATTGTATTTTTTATCAGCTTTAGAAATGTTCTTGGCAATTCGCTTAAACATTGCCTCAGCACTCTCATACCCTCCTTTAATTTTTTTAAGATATCTTTCTTTTAAAACTATCTCTGCATTCTTAGACAATATCATATGATATCCTCTTTTATACTTAAAATGATCAGCACTACTTAAATTTAACTAACCTTAATATTAATAAACCACCAATATCTTTATTTTTTATGCTGTATTTGATTGGGCTAGGTTTGAATGTTGATGGAATTTCAAAGTATGGTTTGGAAACAGTTCAGAGATGCAAAAAAGTTTACCTTGAGAATTATACAGTTGATTTTCCGTATTCTGAAGGAGAGTTGCAGGAAGTGATTGATAAAAAAATTATCCCTGTTGACAGAGAATTTGTTGAGAGTCTTGAGATTGTGGATGAAGCAAAAAAAATGGATGTCGCTTTGTTAGTTTATGGCTCGCCATTGACTGCAACAACCCATATCAGTTTAATTCAAGAGGCAAAAGCGTTAGGTATTAGATATAAGGTAATCTATAATGCATCTATATTTGACGCTGTTGCAGAAACAGGTTTGCAGTTGTATAAGTTTGGGAAAATAGCAAGCATGCCTGCATGGGATTATGAAAAAGGGTTTACTCCAGATAGTTTCATAAAAATAGTGCAGGAAAATCAATCGATGAAAGCACATAGCCTGATTTTAATGGATATTGGACTTGAGTTTACAACAGCAATTGAACAGCTTGAAAAATCTGCTAAAAATTATGATATAACGTTAAGAAAGATAGTTGTCTGCCAGGCTCTTGGGACAAAACAGAGGAAAATAATATATGGGGATATTGAGGAGTTAAAAGAATATAAAAATATCAAAAGCCCTTACTGCATAATAATCCCAACAAAACTCCATTTTCTGGAAAAAGAAGTTCTGGAAGAGTTTGCAAATTAATCTAAACTATGCCAAAAAGTTTTTAATATCTTAATTTTTTAATAAAAATATGGCATGGGATCCGCATTATCCAATTGTGCAATTACCAAAAAAGATAAGGAAGTTTTATACACAAGAGGCAGATTATTTATATTCTGATTTATTGAATAATAAATTAACAATAGTTCTTATTCCTGCTCCAGACCCAAGGCATGATTGTCATATGGTCCGAGCTGTTGAATCTGAAAATCCTGGATGGTATCAGGGGCTATATTCATCATATAATTATTTTAGAAGAGACAGATCATTAATGGCTTTAAATAGAATAAGAAATCAAGAAGATAAGCAGTTTAGAATTTCACCTTTTCACTACGATTTTATCTATAGAGATTTAATCAATGACAGATTAATTGACGGATTTTATGAAAGAGGGGGGTTACTGTTCTCCAAACAATATTGTTAGAGAATATTTTGGTTTGGAGTCAAAGTCAATTTTGAGAATGGGGAATGCTCTCTGAATAAACTTTAAAAGTATGCTGTTTCTTAATAGTATCATGTATGACTTTAAAAAAACAGAAGAAGAGATATTGAAGTTCTGGAAGGAAAAAAAGATTTATGAGAAGCTAAAGAAGAAGAATTCAAAAGGAAAAAAGTTTTATTTTTTGCAAGGGCCTCCTTATACTTCTGGAAGGCTTCATATAGGGCATGCATGGAATAATTCACTAAAGGATATTTTTCTGCGGTATAAAAGAATGCAGGGATTCAATGTATGGGATAGAGCAGGATATGACATGCATGGATTACCAACAGAAAATGCTGTTCAAAAAAAATTAGGAATAAGAGATAAGTTAGAAATTGAAAAATATGGCGTTGAGAAATTTATAAAAGAATGCATTAAATTTTCCAGTGATAATGCTTTATTGATGAATGAGGACCTGAAAAGATTAGGGGTATGGATGGATTTTGATAATGCTTACTGGCCAATTAAAAATGATTTTATTGAGGGGGAATGGTGGCTCATTAAAAAAGCATGGGAGCAAAAAAGACTCTATAAAGGAAAAAAAATTATGCACTGGTGTGCAAGTTGCGAGACTTCTTTAGCAAAACATGAGTTAGAATATCAAAATGTTAAAGATAAATCAATTTATGTTAAATTCAAATTAAAATATCAGGATGCTTCATTAGTTATTTTTACTACAACTCCATGGACGATTCCATTTAATCTGGGAATTATGGTTAATCCTGATTTAAATTATGTTAAAGTAAAATCAGGCGAAGAAATTTTAATTGTTGCAAAAGAATTGGCTGAAAAATTATTTAAAGAGGTTTTTAAACAAGATTACGAGATTTTAGAAACTTTCAAGGGAAAGAAAATGCATGGATGGGAGTATATTCATCCATTTGCAGATACAATTAATTACAACTCTTTGAAGGAGAAGCATTCAAAAATCCATACGGTTCTTTTATCAAAAGAGTATGTTAATTTGGATGTTGGTACAGGATTAGTTCATTGCGCTCCTGGTTGCGGTCCAGAAGATTATGAGGTTGGAAAAGAATACAATATTCCTCCCTTTAATACTCTTGATGAAAAAGGAATACTCAAAGATGTTGGAGAATTTAATGGAATGATTGCAAAAGTAGATGATTGGAAATTTATTAAGGCGCTAGATGATAGAAGAGCATTGCTTGCAGAAGAAAAAATATCGCATGATTATGCCCACTGCTGGAGATGCCATAACCCGGTAATCTTCAGAGCTACAGAACAATGGTTCTTGAGAATAGAGGATTTAATTCCAAAACTTTTAGAATTCAATAAAAAAGTTAACTGGCAACCAAAATTTGCTTCTAAGAATTATGATATTTGGATAGAAAATCTAAAAGATAATGGCATTACAAGGCAGAGATATTGGGGGTGTCCTGTTCCAATTTGGCAATGTGAATGCGGGAATATTGAAATTGTAGGCAGTGTTGAGGAGTTGGAAAAAAAAGGAGGGAAAGCTCCAAAAGATTTACATAAACCATGGATTGATAAAGTAACTTTAAAATGCAAGTGTGGGAAAAGTATGAAGAGGATACAAGATGTTATTGATGTTTGGGTGGATTCAGGGACACTTTCTTGGAATTGTTTAGACTATCCTAAAACAAAAAAGAACTTTTATTTATGGCCGGCAGATTTTGTTTTAGAAGCTACAGAACAAATTAAATTATGGTTTAGTATGTTGCAGATGTGTTCAGTAGTTGCATTTGGAAAATCCTGCTATAAAAATGTTTACTGCCACGGGATGATTTTAGATTACCAAGGGATGAAAATGTCTAAGTCGCTTGGAAACATAATCTCTCCTTATGAAGTGATAGACAAATATGGAGCGGATATTTTAAGATATTATATGTCTGAAACATCAGCAGGCGAGAATATTAATTTTAACTGGGAAGTTGTAAAGATAAAACAAAGGAATATGAATATATTAGACAACCTATCGAAATTTTTATTAGATTTAAGAAAGCAGACAAAATCAGATAAGAAAATACAAGGAGTTTTTGATATTGAGGAGAAATATATCATCTCAAGAAAGAATTCAACGATAAATAAAGTAACAGAATTAATGGAAGATTACAGAATAGATGAAATCATCAAAGAAATTGAAAATTTGTTTTTAGATTTATCAAGAATTTATATTAGGTTTACAAGAGATAAGGCAAATAGCAAAGATGCAGGGAAAGTTTTGTATGCTCTTGAAGAAGTTTATCTTGATGTTTTAAGAATGTTTTCAACTGTTTGCCCATTTATTACAGACAAATTATATAGAGATACTTTTGATAAAAATGGATCAATTCACTTGACAGAATGGCCGAAAGCAGATAAGAAGAAAATTGACATAAAACTTGAAGATGGGTTTAACAATATATTGCAGATAATTGAAAAAGGGATGGCAGAAAGAGACAAAGAGAAAATAGGGTTGAAATGGCCTTTATCAAAAGCAGTAATTTCAACTCCTTATGCAGAATTAAATAAAAATCTGCAGGATATAATTCTAAATCAGCTTAATGTTAAGCAGGTTAATATCAAAAAAGCAAATGAGATATCAGTCAAGATTGATGCGAAATTAACTCCAGAGCTTGAGGCAGAGGGTTATGCCAGGGAGATGTCCCGTCAGGTGCAGGCATTTAGAAAGAAAATAGGGCTGGAAAAAACAGATAGTATTGAGTTATATATTTATACTGATGAAACTCTTAAAAAAATGTTGGAAAAACAAAAATATTTCATTAAAGACCGGACAAATTCAGACAGACTAGAGATTAGTTCAGGAAAGATTAAGGAAACCTTTAAAAATAAGGCTGATTTTGCTATAAAGGATAAGAAAGGGGAGATAGCAATAGTGCTAAAATAACTATTAACAAGTAATCCTAAAAGGTTACTTTTCCAGGATAACAATATTTAAAAATAAAACTTTCCATACAAGAATAACAAAATGACAAAAAAATCAAAAATTTTCAGCTGTTTAAATTCTGCAAGTGAGAAGCAATTCAAATGATAGTAAAAGATGAATTTTTAGGAAGATTAAGGAAGATTTTCGATTTAAATTTATACGAAGTAAAGGTATGGGCTGCATTGCTTTCCCGAGGGACATCAACTGCAGGGGAGTTAAGCAGTATTTCTGATGTGCCTAGGTCAAGAACTTATGATATTCTAGAAAGCCTTGAAAAAAAAGGTTTTATTATAATGAAGCTTGGTAAGCCAATAAAATTTGTAGCTTTAAAGCCAGAAGAGGTTGTTGAGAGAGTTAAAAAGAATCTAATGAGATCTGCCCAAGAAAAAACAAAGAGGCTTGAGAATTTAAAAGGAGATGAAGTTTTAGATGAACTTACTAATTTATTTACTCAAGGGGTTAAGTTTGTTGAGCCTAGTGATTTATCAGGAAGCATAAAAGGCCGCCAGAATCTTTACAATCATCTGGATATGATGATTAGAGATGCAGAAAAAACAATAACAATTATTACAACAAAAGAAGGTCTTAATAGGAAACTTGAGGTTTTAATGCCTAGTCTTGAAAAATGCAAAAAGAGAGGAGTTAAGATTAGAATAGCTGCTCCAATTGACAGCAATAATATAAAAGTTGCAAAAGAGTTTAAGAAAGTTGCAGAAGTAAAAAGTATGGATAAAATAAAAGCAAGATTTATAATTATTGACTCTAACCAATTAATGTTCATGCTTCTTGATGATGAGAGATTCCATCCTAATTATGATATTGGGGTTTGGATAAACACAGAATTCTTTGCTCAGGCTTTAGAACAGCTTTTTGAGCTGGCATGGAAAGAGATGAGTCCAGTCAAATAAGGATATCAAAAAAACATTTAAAATGAAAAATCTAGACAAAAAAGTAAAGAAGGCTGATGTACTTGATATTGGATTAATTAAATTATCTGTTGCTGCATTTGTATTTTTTGTAATTACAGTATGGCCAGCAGCAATGACATTGACACATTCTATAAATTCATGGTATTTTTTTATAGCGGCTTTGCTTTTTGCAGCAAGACCATTTAAGAGAATATGGCTTTCTTGATTACTTATTTAAATTAGAGAGGATTGAAATGCTTGGTGTTGACCACACTTTAGTGGGGGTAGCATTTTGAGCATCCTATTTATATACTACTTCTGATTAAATAGCTACATGGCAATTGTTGAGATATATCATTTTCCTAGTAAAGAAGTATCAGTAGATGATTTGTTATCTGAAGGTTTAAAATCAAGAGAGCAGTTGATTAAAGAACGAAAATTAAATCATGTAGATATGAGCAATTTGTTTAATGATCATCTGTCAAACATTTATTTTCAATGGCTTTCTCCTCATCTTGAGATAGATATAGAAGAAAATAATTGGGTTTCTATTGAAGTAGATTCTGAGACAACATCTGTTTTTAATCGTGAACTGAGACCATTCATTACTTCTTGGATACCTATTTTAATGGGGGTTAAAACAAAGTCGCTTCATGATTATGAAAATAAATTATGTGCAAATAAGTATATATATGACGCATCAAGGATGAGTTTGGCTGATTATATCTTACAACATAAAATAACAAAAGAGATGATGCAGGATTTGAAACAGGAGCAGATGATTGTGTGGCATCCATTGACAGCAAAACCAATAATTATAGGTGTTGATGATCCAAGAAGTGTTTATCCTAAATGGCAATATTTAAATGAGATTCTTGTCCCAAGATCAATTATTCAGTCTTCAGAATTTAAAAGATATCACAAAATAAAATCAGATTAAGACATACTCAGTAATTTTTAATCCTTTTTTGGTATAACTAGTTGTAATGGAATGGTATCATAAATTTAGTTATGATACCATAATGTTAAATGCAATCGTGGACTTCGGGCACCTAGATGTTTATTGAGAAAGATACTCTCGTGGTTTAATTCTTTTTGGATGTCTAAAGAAAAGCCCAACTTCTTTTTCATAAGTTGTATTTGCTTCTTCCCAATCATGAATTGGTTTCATATCTTTTGCACCAGGAATTACCAAAACTGGTCGAGTTATAACAAATAATGTTTCATCAGGATTATCAAAATCATATGATTGAAATTTCGCAAGCAATGAAAATGGTTCATCGCATCTTGCCATCATCTCTACTAATGTTCCATCTGCTCTTAAATTTCTGCTTAAAGCATCTGAAGAATAAGCACCAAATGCAGATGCGATGGCTTCACATGCTTTTTTCCATTGAGATAATTGATAATCCCTTGCGTTTCTATTTCTTAAAACTCTTCTTAATGAAAGATAATGATAACGACCAGTTTCTTCTACCAATTGCTGTTTATCTGGAGCAACCTCATAAAATCTTGAAGACTCAGGAACATCTACTGAAACTAATTCATTCAAAAATAATTCTTTATCTAGAGTTATTAGACTTCCATGTCTACCTAATTCATCAACCAATGTTTCAGCAATTTTTCTATTCATATTATTAAAAGAATTAAACCAAACTTTATAAAGTTTCCTATTGTAACTACTTTGAAGTTTATAGGGCGTCCTTCGTCCACGACTTCTTCGGAAAACTTCGTTTTCCTCGACCCCGTTGCACTCTCGCCTATCGGCTCGGGGCATTTAACAGGAATTTAACGGAAACCTCGTTGCACTTGTTCGCCCAAATTTGATTTTCCAACTCTGTTCCGCCTTCGGCTCCACGAGGGAAAATCAAACTTCGTTAAATTCCGATGTTAGTTTCAATAAAATTTCCATTTCTATTTAAGAACGAGTCGGGGGCTAAAAAAAAAACGATGGCAATTTTAAAACAAATTATTTAAATACAATCAAATTTAGTAATAATTATGATGGCAGAATATTATAAAAAAGTTGATCGGTCTATGATGGATTGGGGACTTACTATTCCAAAGAGATTCTGGGATTTTTTCCAAGCAGGAGAACAGGTTAAATTAGGAACTTCCAGAAATGTAACAATTGTTTGGGACAAGAAAAAATATCTTGCAAAATTATGTCATGTTAATAGATCTCAGTATAATCCAGTCTATCAATTAAGGTGGGATTCAAATAAAGACTTATTAAAGAAGATTAGAAAAACATTTATTCAAAGCTATGTAATCTTAAAAAGTCAAAAAGAACTTTTTGATATAACCAAAAAAGAAAGAAAACATTTCAGAACAGAAATGGCTTCAGGAAAACAAGAAGTTATAATTATAAAACCTAAAAACGCAGAAGAGATTGAATTTGAGGTCTTCATTAAAATTGATGATGAGTGGAACACCTTGTTTGAAAGATTAGCAGAGGAAAATGTTTTTGGGTGGATTTTTGATAAAAAAGATAAGCAATATTTAATCCAAAGAAGCACTAATTGGATTAAAGTTAAAGATTTCAAAAAACACGTGAATGCTTTGAATGTTATATATTACTTAGCGAATACAAATAAAAAATTGATTTACATCGGTAAAGCTGAAAATTTAGGAAAAAGAATCAAACCGGGAAGAAAACATCAAAATATGGATGGGGATTGGGATTTATTCAAATACGATATAATAAGACCTGAATTTTCAAATATTCTTGAAAGAATAGAAGATCACACCATAAGATCATTCGCAGCTATTTTAAAAAATAATAAACAATACCCTTCAATTAATATCAGTAATTTTACTCTTGTTAATTCTAACTGGAAAAAACTTTAAAATTGCCCCCTTAATATCTGTTTTTAATGAATCGCATTCGCTAATCTGATAGATAGCCCCCGACTCTTAAAATATGGTCTGCCTACGGCAGAAATTTATTGGAAATGGAAATTTTACTCTGATTTTTTCGGCTTCGCCGACCATTGCATTAAAAATCAGGTCTTCCCGTTGGTCAGACGAAACTAACAGCCATTAACCGACTACGAAACCTTGCAGGCTCGTCCACCCAAATCATTCCCTTCAGTCGTGACTTCGTTAAATTCCGATGTTAAATCCAATAATTTTTGAGCTCACTTATAGAAATCCCAACCAAAAAAATAGCGAGCTCAATTTGTGAAGATATTTAAATCTCAATCTCTTGGTTCATAAATATAATTAAATATGAGGAGGTTTAAATGGCAAAAAAGAACAGTTCAGAGTTGCAGGCGCTTAATTTTGTTGCATGGTTTACCGGGGTGATAGTATCTTTAGTAGTTGGTAATGCTATGATTCAGGGAGTTTTAATCTTGCCTATCTGGCTTGGCGGAACAAGCACAATTGGCATCTGGATTGCAGCTGCAATAGGTTGGATTGTAATTATCACAACACTTATTGGTGCAATTTTAGCAATACTAAGAAGATAAATCAATAATCTTTTGATACAGAAATTCTTGTAGACTACGCCTTAAAAGGCGTGCTAAAATTAAAGGATGAGGTATACAACAAATTATTTAGATAAACTTTATTCTTATAATCTTGTCATCATCTATTTTCGGGATACCTCTTCCATCCTTATTAGAAGTAGCGATATATAAATAACCATTATGCTCAACTACCTCTCTAATCCTCCCTAAATTATTAAATAATTCCTCTTCAAGAGTAATTGTTCCTGTTTTATCAAAAACAATTCTTCTTAGTTGTTTTCCTCTTAAGCCGGCAATGTATAAGTCATTTTTGTAAAATGCAATTCCTGAAGGAGCAAGAGTAAATTCAGAATAGCATCTTATAGGGTTTTTATATTTGCTGGAAATTTCATCGCACTCTGTATCAGGCCAGCCATAATTCTCACCAACCATAATTATATTAATTTCATCATTTTTTGTTGGTCCGTGTTCAGAAGAATATAATTCCTTTGTAAGAGGGTGCCATGCTATTCCTTGAGGATTCCTATGCCCATAAGAATAAATATAATTGCCAAAAGGATTATCTTCTGGGATAGAACCATTTTTATTTATCCTTAATATTTTCCCAGCTAAAGAATCAAGTACTTGAGCAGAGGATGGGATGGTAGCATCTCCTGTCGTGATATAAAGATTGTTA
>Ga0209518_1001623_pt1 | contig 23381 bp, 24 predicted proteins | sample RifGroB1_FD_183993 | JGI IMG/M metagenome (GOLD analysis project Ga0209518, IMG submission 183993) | Groundwater microbial communities from Rifle, Colorado, USA - Groundwater B1 (SPAdes) (version 2) | ecosystem: Environmental > Aquatic > Deep subsurface > Groundwater | place: Rifle, Colorado...
GAGTAGGACACCCGCAATTTATTTTGAAAACACCCCGGAGCTAGTTGATGGCTTCATAAACATTACTGGCAATAAATATGAGAAAAAGTGGGAAGACAGCTGGATGTTCTTTAACCCGGTAATAGAAATAGACAATACTAGATTTAGTCAAGTGAAAAAAGTATCAAGCGAGAATGAACTGGGAATATTCTTATCAACATTTGACGCTTGTTATCAAAAAGGCGACCCACAAAATCCTTATGGAGAGGTTAAGGAATATATTATAAATTGTAAAAAAGCGTGGATGAAATTCGGAAAAACTGATAGATTGCAGTACTTCCTGATTTATGACCAAAATAGGCCGGTTGCTACATCTGTCCTCAACACTTTTGAAAGTGTAGGGTATATTTCTGCAGTTGGATCACTCAAAGACGTAAGAGGTAAGGGATTCGGTAAATTAGCTACTTTATATGCGGTGTCACAATCGCAAGCCAATGGGAACACTGAACATTCACTTGCGACAGAGGAGGGAACGTATCCCAACGAGTTTTATAAGGGTATTGGTTTTAGTACGAGATTTACGGCTTTAGGATATTGCAAGATTTAAGTTATAAAGTTGTAAATTGGCAGGTTATCCTCAAATATCAGCTTCCAATCCTTAATTATCTCTATAAATTGTGATACAACTTCGTTCGGGATAAGATAACGATAGTTCACAAATCAAATTTTCAAGGCTAAATCGTTTAGCGTATTTCTTCGAGTAATATTTTTCAGGCTCAAAGTTTTCCATACCCAGAGGGCAGAAATATAAATGCAAATCTCACACCGGAGTAGTAGAATTATTTTATATGGTAGATAAGTTGGATGAGTTGCTCCAAACAGATAGGCTGTTTGCCGAAACATCGAAAAAAGAAGGATCAGTTGCAGCATATAAGAAATTTTTAGTAAAAGATGCTGTTTTCTTACCCAACCGCCGAGGTCCATTCCAAGGGATTGATAATATTTGTGATGCGATAAAAATTCCGGGAGTTGAATATACGATGATTTGGACTCCAGAGACAGGAAAAGTCTCCGAATCTGGAGATTTAGGATATACATGGGGTAATTATGAATTGTCATATCTAAATGAGGGTAAATCGGAAATAGAAAAGGGAAAGTATCTAAATGTCTGGACAAGGCAATTGGATGGTTCGTGGAAAGTAATTGTTGACATGGGAAATTTGTCATAATTTCATTCATTGTCTAAATCAAGCACGATAACTTTGCCGTTATAGTAGGTAAACCCTAGTTCTTTTAACCGCTCGTAGGTCTTAAAAATGCTCTCGAGTAGGTGTTCCACACCTGTGGTACAGTGAGCTCACCAAAAGTGAAATCGAAAAACCTGGTCTATATTAATAAACCACCTATAAATTTTGCAGTAGGAATATTTTCCATTATAATAATATAGTCCATCCTGTTACTTATGAAATTTAACTACAAACTTCTCTCGACACTTTTCTTTTTCCTCACGACTCCCATGATGATTGTACTGTCACTGAATACTTTAGTTTCCCTACAAAATACGAACGGGCAGGCTGAAGTGTTGGGAAAAAGCACAGAACAGGCACCGATCTACGCAGCACTCCCCGATGAATCTCCAACAATGTCAATTAAATTAATTGCTTCCGACGCGAGGGGAGACATTCTCAAAAAATATTTAAATGAATACGGCTCACCACTTGAGCCTTACGCCTTTTACACCGTCAACATTGCCGACGAATATAATGTTGATTTCAGGCTGGTTACCGCTATTGCCCAACAAGAATCAAACCTCTGCAAGTTCATTCCAGAAAATACATACAATTGCTGGGGCTGGGGGATTCACTCGCGCGGAACGCTTGGGTTTACTTCTTATGAAGAAGGGATTAGTGCCGTCACTCAGGGCTTACGTAACGATTACTTAAGTAAAGGCTACAACACGCCGGACGAGATCATGAAAAAGTACACTCCACTTTCAAACGGCAGCTGGGCTGAAGGTGTTAAACAATTTATGTCGGAAATGGAATAAATTTTGACTTCATCTTTGTTTTGATCTATTCTTCAAGTTACCGCATGTGTACCTATTACGACAGTTTTGACTACCGCAGTTACTGGGTAGGAAGAGAGTATGAGCATAAATCCGAAATTATTGCTTTAACCTCGCTTCTAGATGAAATAAACAAGGTTAATAACATCCTCGAAATCGGCGCCGGTTATGGGAGATTGGTTTCTACCTACATCAATCACGCCAAAAAAATTTTTATCTCCGATCCTTCAAAAAAGCTCCTTGCGCTGGCAAAAAAAAATATTCATTCAAATAAGGTCTTTTTCATTAATTCACCCTGGGAACATTTAAGCTCTTGTGTCAATAAACGTAAAGTTGACCTGATTATTATGGTCAGAGTCCTTCATCATATAAAAAACCCCGAAAAAGCCTTCAAAAACATCCAAAAAATTTTAAACCACAAAGGTTATTTCATTCTCGAATTTCCCAATAAAATTCACACCAAAGCAATTATTAAGGAACTTTTAAGGGGAAATTTTACGGTTCTTTTTGACATTTTTCCCAAAGACATCCGCTGCCAAGAAAATGTCGATAACGGCTGTATTGCATTTAACAACTACCATCCGGATTACGTTTTCGATCTTTTACGCAAGAATAATTTTGAAATTGTCGGCGTCCGCTCGGTTTCAAATATCAGAAGCAAATTCCTTAAAAAACACGTTCCGCTCAATCTTTTGTGTTCTTTTGAAAAATACTTGCAAAAAACATTGTCCGGCGTGTATTTTGGACCTTCGACATTTGTGCTCGCAAGAAAAATTTAACAGTACCTTATAAGAGATTATATTATATATAGTGTATATATATTGACAAACTTATAGTTATATACTATACTTCTTTCATGTTTTAAGGCTATTGCAACCTCGGTTGATAATGGCGTTAAAATTTTTAAAGAGAGGTGCCAGTCGGAACCTCTCTTTTTTTTGGAGTAAACTGTTTTTTCAATGTTATAATATCCATAACGCGGGGATGGGAGAACGGCAGACGCGCCCCGTTTGTTATATGCCAGGGTGGTGAAATCGGTATACACGCTAGGTTTAGGACCTAGTGCCCCTTAAAGGCGTGCAGGTTCAAGTCCTGTCCCTGGCACAAGTGACAAAGATGATGTAACTTGATGTAAGACGGGCTATGAAGAGATATGTAGTAATTGCTCTAATTTTACTAGCGGCGATATTACTGAGTTTTTTGTTTATATTCTCAAGGAGTAATAAAAATCCAGCTAGTTTAGTTAGTTTAGGAACTCCTTTACAGGCATCACCTAACTTTAAGTATAAAATAAAGGGCGCAAATTCAACCAAACTCTTGTTTAAATATCGTTATGAAAATAGCTATTACAATTACGAATATGAAGTTGATTTAGCCAACCAAACGAGCGGAAAAATAAGCGTTGCTACTGGTCCAGAAAGAGAAAATATTGAAATTCAGATAACGGCCGTTTCGGAATCTGGTAAGATGAGTGAGCCGTTGGTATTCAAAACGAGTGAATGGTGGAAAAGATTGAAATATAATTTTATTGGTCACACTTTTGTTATTCAGAAGAGTTAGAACGATTACTGAACCAACAATAATTACTTTTGTTCTCCATTTTTATAAAGTATTTCATCGTAACTGAACTGTGTCTTAAAATCAGGATATGCTAAAATAAGCGGCTGGAAGTTCCTAAGGATTGGTTCAATCCTAGGAAACTTCCTCGCACAAAATTATCTAACTGGTTTTCCATTTGGAAGTGAAGGTTCAAATCCTCTTCCCCGCACTCGCTTTCACTCGTGCCGGGATTCGCGTTTGAAGAGTGCTTAAAGGGTATTTTATACTTTGCACACAAATCCTCTTCCCCGTACAAAAGGCGATCGCATTACTTAAGATCTCTATCTCTACCTATCCAAACGCTAACAATTTTCAACCGGACAAATATTTGATATGATGAATTATGGTCAAAAGCGCATTAGAAAAATTTCATATCCAGAAAACTTTTAATCGTGAAAACAACTACATTCTTTTATATTCATATCCGATTTTCGCATACTTCATTACTTTGATTGTCGTCTACCTTTTTCTATCGTAATCGCTACGTCCCAGTCAAAAACGGGCGGGTTTCACACTTGACAAACAACATCGTATCTTCACATAATGAGTGTGATGAGGAAAGTTACTGCTATCTTATCTTTGTTCGTTTTACTTACTCTACCGTCAACTGTCTATGCAGAGGGGAACACGGTCAAAACAAGCGTTACAACTAAAATTCAGGAAAGAATTGAGGCACGCGAGGAACAATTACAACAAATTCGAGACAGGCTAGAAGCGAGGGTTCAAACACGAACCGCTACGCGAGAAGCAAGATTGAATCAACTAAAACAGAATCTTATCAAAAAATACTACTCCAATATGTCACAAAGACTTTGGGCAACAATTTCTAGATTGGAGACTCTGATTCAAAGAATAGACGCACGCGTCATGATTCTTGAAGATAGTTCAGATCTTGATCTTACTTCTCAAAAATCAGACGTTGTCAAAGCAGAAAGTTTGCTTTCTGACACCAAGGCTTTACTTACGTCGTCAGATGGAATGATCGAATCAGTCGTAACATCTAACAATCCAAAAGATGCCTACAGCATCCTTCGATCCAACATCTCTGATATTAAAAACAATCTGAAACAGATACACTTACTTTTAGTCAAAGTTTTGGGCGACTTGGCCGGATTAAGAGTCGGTACACAGGCAGTCACGCCTACCGTGACACCGTCTGCAACATAATATGAGTTATTTAACCAAAAGGACAACAATCTTCGCACTTTCCGTTGCACTTTTAATTCTCATTGTTTATCTTTTTCTACCAAGCTACTTTGCTACTAAAAAGACGGCGCTTGCACCAAAGGAGAGCGCGGAGGTTGTCCAAATTACGACTCAATCAAACGACACGTCCTTAGATTCGATAAAAAAAGATCTTGAGGCTACAAATGTCTCCGATCTTGATATGGAACTTAATGATATCCAAAAAGAACTCGACACCGCAAATTAAACCTTCCCCGGATTTTACTACAAGATATTTTATCGCCGCTGTTACCGTTGCCCTGATTCTTGGTTTTTTCACCGTGCGTGATTATTTGATCCATTTGCAAAAAAATTTCAACAATTTTCAATCTAGCCAGAATTTTCTCACGACACCGGTAGCCGCAGAAGAAACGGAGGTTAAAATTAATAACCAGGTTATAACAGCCGAAATCGCCGACACAACGTATCTAAGAGATAGGGGTTTGTCCTACCGCGACAGTTTAATGGAAAATCGCGGAATGCTATTTGTTTTCAGACCAGCAAATCTGCCGCGTTTTTGGATGAAGGACATGCGTTTTCCACTCGATATTATTTGGATCGATGACGACAGGGTCGTTGATATCGATGAAAATTTACCAAACCCAAGCGCGGAAACTCCGTTAAACCAACTTCCCACATATTCACCAAAAAGTATCGTAAATTATGTTTTGGAAGTTAACGCCGGGTATGTTGCACAAAACGCGATAAAAATCGGCGACCGTGTTGAAATAAACTATTGATAACCATGCTTTTGTTCAACAACTTTAACTTATCAAAGTTCAACCACTGTTTTTAAACACACTGTCATTTAGCGTAAATTCCTCCAATTCTTTCACACCACCAAAAGCAATCCTATCAGGAACCATTTCCCCGTCGCCAAAAAGCATCCTTGCCGGAGAAATAACAAAATTACCCCACCTTTCATTTATCTTATCTACCGCCTTCGACAAGCTTCTTTTTCGCAAAACGTCTTCAAAAAAGTTCAGCTGCAGGTTCAAAATTCTTTCCAGCCCATAAACCGAAACGAAAATCTCCTTAACGGGAAATTTGTACGGACTCGTCGTAAAAACCTTAACAACTTTTTTATAAATGTCACTCGATTCAAAAAGCCCCCGGTCAAAAGAGTTCGCCTTGTGCCAAAAAACACCGTTTCTATACCCAATTGCCAAGTGAACTCCACTTGCCATATATCCGGCGCGGCGCAATCTGAAACTCATTTTCTCGGTCAGTTTGGAGATAATGGGGGAGATTTCATCAAGCCCAGAAAAAGGTTTGGGCAAAACATACGAATTCCCGTAAGATTTTCTAGAAAAAGGGATGTCGTCTATTTCATAACCGTGAATCCTAAGGTACCAATAATAGCTGACCACGGAATTGAAGGCAGCTCTTAACTTCCACAAAGGCGCGTTATAAAAATCAATGACAGAAAAAATTCCTACGTTATTCAAACGCAGCGCGTTTTTTGCCTTAATGTAGGAAAGACTAGTCAATTCGAGTGTCGAAAAAACTTCCAAAAAGTTATCTTTATTAATCTCGTCCAATCCGTCAGGTTTATGTATATTCGAAGCCAGCTTTGCTAAAAATCTATTTGTAGAAATGCCAACGGAAACTCTCAACCAATCACCGATACTCTCGCGAATCCTTCTTTTAACCTGTCTAGCTACAGATTTGAGAGGCGAATTTTCCAAAACACCATCTTTATACTGTGCAGCTACATCAAGCAAAGGAACTTTCTCAAAATTTAAAACAAATTCATCTATTGATTTCGGCGTTAAATCCGGAGTGTACTCCAACAAAAGCCTTCGCAATGCAAGATGGACGTTCCTGTATTTCCAAGGGTCGGGAGAAAGGACAACCAAGTCGGGAGATAAAAGTTTGCCTTCCTTAACACGCATACCTGTCTTTACACCAACTCTTTTTGCTTCAATAGAAGCAGCCAAAATACAGCCATTGGGAGTTTTGTGTACAGCAACCGCAACCGACCTTCCACGAAGCATGGGGTTTGCCTGCTGCTCGATTGAGGCAAAGCAGGAATTAAGATCAATGTGCATCACCGACGGGGGAGCCGGGTTGAAAATAAGTTGTGAAATCGCGTATTTGTTTTGCATAGATAAACTCCACCTAATCCAGACACTAAATCGAAGCCGCGTCGGCAACCTCCTCAAGTCTCCAATGCAAAGTTTCGCTGTTAAACACCAGACGAAAAAAAAGTGTGTCGCTGGCCACACTAAACACATGGAAAAGCGTTCTCCCCACCCTAAACGTATGGTGGAGACCAACTTTAACAATCTTATAAACTCTGCCGTTCCAAACAACCGCCTTGGGCATAACTTGGCGCGTAGTACTATTAAAAACAAGGCTTACAGAAACAGGAACAGAAATTTTTTCAAACATGGTAAACAAGGTAAAAAGGTGAAACGGTAAAAGAGTAAAAGATCAATTTCCTTTTACCTTTTCACTCCCTTCTCTTTTCACCTTAATCCGAAAATAACCCAAAGTCAATAAATAAAACTCCTGTTTCCAAACTTAATATTTTGATATATAATGTATCCCATAATGTTTAATAATTACCTTGCAATAGTAAGGCTCGGATGGGACGACTATGCAAATGTTTCCAAAGCGGAAAGAAGTGTTACTGAAGAACATTCGATCCTAAAATTTTTTTCGGATCTTCTTCCGCATGGGGGAAAACTTCTAGACGTAGGCTGTGGGAGTGGACAACCCATAACAAAATATTTTTATGACAAGGGCTTCAACATCGAAGGCTTTGATATTTCTCAAAATCAAATCGAGAAAGCACGCCGCAACCTTCCTGGATCAATACTATCTATAAATGAAATGGCCAAATACGAGTACCCAACAGCTTACTTCGACGCGCTCGTTTGTCTACATTCCTTGGAGCACACAGAAAGAATACACCATAAGGAAATAATGAAAAAATTCTATTCGGCTTTAAAACCGGGAGGGTTGATGTTAATCTCTGCCAATACCGTTGCCTTTGAAGGACTCAAACCACTTGTTGGTGAAATTCAAATGTTTTATAGCAACTTCGACATCGCGGAAACAAAAAATTTAGTCAACTGGGCAAAATTCTCAACAATTCACGAAAAATATTTAAATGTCTTAAATAAAAAACACCTCTACATCATTGCCAAAAAGGGTGGAGGAAGTGTTAACACCACGCAAACTGTGTATTCCGCAAAAATTTAAACTTGTTCTTTTTTCCTAACATCTTTACTATTAATTAATGGAAAAGAAAATCCCCATTACGGAAAACGACCTTCCGCAACCGCCTCCATTGCGCAAAATGATCGGCCCCAGCTTTATCCTCCTCGGTTTGGGTTTAGGAAGCGGAGAGCTCATTCTCTGGCCATACCTTTCTGCAAACTGGGGATTGGGGATCATTTGGGGGGCAGTAGTTGGAATAACCTTGCAGTTTTTTATCAATATGGAAGTAGAAAGATACACCCTGGCAACCGGCGAAAGTGTTTTCGTGGGGCTGACAAGAATTTTTAGAAAATTTTCTCCACTCTGGTTTATTCTCACCACATTCATTCCCTGGATTTGGCCTGGATTAATCGCGTCATCCGCCCAGCTTCTCGCATACGCAACAGGGCTTGAATACAACAAGTATCTTCCGATGGCCCTTTTTATCCTCATCGGAATTATCCTTTCTGTCGGTAAATATCTTTACAAAACCCAAGAAACTTTCCAAAAAACTCTCATCTTAATCGGTATTCCTTTTATACTCATTCTGACACTTCTACTGACGAAACCCGGCGATTACCTGACTCTAGCCGAAGGATTAGTAGGGAAGGGGGACGGTTTTTGGTTTTTGCCAACCGGAATCTCGTTCGCAACTTTCTTGGGCGCACTCGCTTATGCCGGTGCGGGGGGCAACCTTAACCTTTCCCAGTCATACTATATTAAAGAAAAAGGCTTCGGTATGGGAAGTTATACTGGAAAAGTCAGCAGCCTCTTTTCCGATCAAAAACACGATCTGAAATTAGAGGGTGGACTTTTTAAAAACACAGAAAATAATTTAACTACTTTCAAAAAATGGTGGAAAAATATCAACTTAGAACACGCACTCGTCTTTTGGATCACGGGAGCCGTAACGATGGTCATGTTAAGCCTGCTTGCTTTCACAACATCATATAAAGCGCAAGGAATTGAAAACGGAATCAGTTTTCTTTTCAAGGAAGGCTCATACATTTCACTGCATAGTTTCTACGCGGTCGGTACATTATTTTTGCTGATCGTTGCGCTGATGCTTTTTGGTACACAATTTTCCGTCACAGCATCAACAAGCAGAATTCTTTCCGAAAATCTGGTTTTATCGTCTCCTAATAAATTTAGGGTGGAACATTTGTCAAAGCTGTTTTATGTATTTCTCTGGCTGCAAATAGCCGCTGGTTGTACTGTTTTTCTAGCTGGCTATACCGAACCTCTCAACCTTGTCATCATCGGCGCAGTAATGAACGCACTAACTATGTTTATTTATTCGATTCTGCTTCTTATCCTCAACACAAAAAGTTTGCCAAAGTCAATTTCGCCATCAACAACAAGAAGAGTTATAATAATTATTGCGATACTTTTTTACGGCGGGTTTAGCATTTTTACTATCGCTAAAAATATTTTTAATTTTTAAGTATGGATGGTGGATTAAATACAGCCTTGATTGTTTCACTTATCTTAATCAGCACTACGGTTGTTATTCTCATTATATTCGTCATTCAGATTCTTAACATCGTCCGAAGAATTCTTTTAAAGATTGAGGTTGGAATTGACAATTTTTCCCTTACCCAGGATGAGATTAAGTTAAAAATCCTCACGTTTATCGAAGAAATCCTCAACAAGATCAAAAACCACGGCAAGGGTAAAAAGAGGGCAGGTGAGATAACCGATGAAAAGAACAGCGAAAAATAAACTATTAAAAAGCACGCTTGCGGGCGCACTTGGTGCGGCCGCTGTAGGAGGAGCGGCATATCTTCTATCAAATAAAAAGATCAGAAAAAAATTGGGGAAGTTTGCAAAAGATATCGAGAAAAAAGGTGAAGAAGGAATTGAAAAGGTCTTAGAGGATGTGCAAACAGCCAGGCGCAAAACTGAAAAAAGAGCAAAAAAGGCAATTCGTAAAATTCAGAGTAAGAAAGTCAAATTATCCTAAAAGTAAACCTCAAGCTTCCCTTTGAAGTAATTTTCTGCCTGCGTCTTTGGGGAAGGTTCTAACCGGACAACGTCAACGGCTGATGACAGCTCATCCGCGTACTTCTTTGGAAAAATTTCTGAAACATTTTTTTCGCTGGGAACAGTCTGTAAATTAAAAACCAATTTTTGTTCTTCAATCCTGAAACTCATCAAAACCGGAGTCGACAACGAACTGCCTAAGGTTACCTCGTCCATCTTGATGTAATACTCCTCACAATAAGCGTACAAAAAGACATTAATAATCTTTTCGTTTCCAGAGTATTCGTATCCCAAAAGCTTATCCGAGCAGAATATCTTACCATTAAACGCTGGTTTTAAAAGATGCTGCGGAAGGGAAAAGAATACCTCTTTTTGAATATCATTTTCGTTCAACTTCTGAAAATATTTCTCCTCTTCTGAGACAGCCACACTCGTTAACAAGCCTTGACCGGTAAATTTTTTGTCAGAAAAAAATAAATAATATGAAGCAGTGACAGCTAATGCAACAATTATTAAAGGCAACAACTTACGCATCAATTATAATTTAGTTGATATAAAGAAGGAAAACAAGGATATGCTGCCTTATTGTCAAATACTATGTCAATTTCCAATTTCTTCCCAGGGAAAACCCGCGCGACCAAAATGTCCATAGGCAGCCGTCTCACGGTAAATTGCCTGCCTCAAATTTAGTTTTTCAATAATTGAAAGCGGTCTGAAATCAAAACTGTTCTTGACGTAATCGGACAAATCTTCATTTTCCTCATTAATTGCGTACAGCATTTGCGGTTCAGACACCCCAATCGCATAAGAAACTGAAACTAAACAACGTTTGCCAAGTTTTCGGTGGACTAAATTCTTTGCAACATACCTCGCCATATACGCCCCTGATCGATCGACTTTCGAAGGATCCTTCCCTGAAAAAGCTCCACCTCCGTGTGACATCATGCCTCCATAACTATCGACCATTATTTTTCTTCCAGTCAGTCCCGTATCGGCATTAAAGCCCCCGTTTACAAACCTTCCTGTTGGATTGACTAAAATTTCATAATTCTTACCTTTTTTGGCGATTATTGGTTCAATTAGTAGCCTCTCAATCGTCTTTGCGATTTCGTTTTGTCCAACACTGTCCCGATGCTGACAGCTAATCAGCACTTTTGTCACACTTCCACGATCAACTGTAACTTGCGCTTTCCCATCAGGCATTAGCCATTCAACCTTTCCCGATTTTCTTAAATCCTCCAAACCTTTGGTCAGTTTATTGACAAGCTCCACACCCAAGGGCATATAAGACTCGGTTTCATTAGTCGCATAGCCATACATAATACCCTGGTCACCAGCTCCACCAACATCAACCCCGATTGCAATATCAGCGCTCTGCCTAACAAGATTTACCGTCACTTTCAATTTATCAGTGTATCCGATTTGCTTATAAACGCTTTTGGCAATCCTTACTGGATTTATCTCCGCCCTGCTCGTCAATTCACCACTGATGTAAAAGGCACCGTGTGCCCCCATACAATCAACCGCCACGCGCGATTCCGGATCTTGAGATAGACATGCATCTAAAATTGCATCGGACACTTGGTCACAGATTTTGTCCGGATGTCCTGAAGTCACGCTTTCAACAGTATAATTTTGATAATTCAAATTTGTCATAATTTATTACTTTACAAACAAAAAAACTCTTTCGTAAAAGAAAGAGTTTATTACTACCCTGTATCTTTCTTTTGCAAAGTTCAGATTTGGCACCATCCGAAAGGTATTTCATCGGGGTTGCCGGCGGGTCATCGGGCTGAAACCCTCGCCGCACTCATGATACAAATTAATTCTGTTTGGCTGTTAGCCTATGAGTTAACTAATACTAATAATTCAGGTTGTTGGAGTCAATAGTGTAAAATCATTTTAATGGCAAATTTCAAGAGTATTTTAAGCGTTTGTTTCATAGTAACCGTAGCCTTTGTTTTTGGATATTTAGTTGCAATTCGTTTAAATACCTACCCGTTTGAAATTCTTTTAATAAACAGAGCTATCAATAAACCTTTGGAAAAATATGCGATACAAAACCTGAGTTCGACTGATTTTCCTAAAGGAGAGTTTAAAACTACTGGGTTATTCGAAAATTCAGATGACTATACAGCACAGAAATTTGATTTTGCTTTTGTTGCCGATCCAACGAGTAAAGAATTTAAACACATCTCAGGTCTTATAAATATTCCGAAAATTAACGATGTAAATAAGTACCCATTGATAATTCTTGTCAGAGGTTACATTGATCAAGATAATTATTCAACAGGAGAGGGTTCACTAAATATTGGACGTTTTCTTGCGAGTAACGGTTTTGTGACAGTCGCCCCGGATTTTTTGGGGTATGCAAACTCCGATCGCGAATCGTCAAACATTTTCGAAACAAGATTTCAAACATACACAACAGTCGTTTCTCTCATCAAATCAATCGAGAAAGGGGTGTTAAATCCATACTGGGATGGAAAAAACATTTTAATTTGGGGACATTCAAACGGAGGACAAATTGCGCTGACCTCGTTGGAAATTACAGGTGGTGACTATCCAACGACACTTTGGGCTCCCGTTTCAAAACCCTTCCCATATTCAATCTTGTATTATACCGACGAGTCTGATGACAAGGGAAAGTTACTCCGGAGCGAACTTGCAAAATTCGAAAAGCTTTATGACGTAGACAAATACTCCTTAACCAACTACTTGGACAGAATTAACTCCCCGATCCAATTGCACCAGGGGACAAATGACGACGCGGTTCCCGTCGACTGGAGTGATTCACTATATAAACGACTCAAAAATCTTGGTAAAGACATTGACTACATTACACATCCTGGCTCTGACCACAACATGTACCCCGATTGGAACAGTTCGGCAAAACAGACTTTAGACTTTTTTAAAAATCATGTAAAATAAAAATGTCTTTTAACTAATTTATGAAACTTATTATCAGACTTACTCTTAACGTCATCGCCCTTCTCGTTGTTTCATACCTTGTTCCAGGGTTTGAATTCGAAGGTTTGGTAGCTGTTTTTGTCACTGCGATTGTTATTGGTGTTGTCAATACCTTCATCAAACCAGTCTTACAAATTCTTTTCCTACCGCTTTCGATCGTCACCTTGGGTGTCACGGCATTTCTTATAAACGTTTTTCTACTTTGGGGTGTAAGCTACATCGTCAAAGGATTTACAGTTAGTGGATTTTTAACCGCCGTTATTGCATCGATTGCCTTAACTTTGGTTTCAATTTTTCTCAATAGGCTGGCTGAAAACAAAAACAGATAAAATATGTTAAAAACACCCAGCAAACCAAAAACTACAACAAACGCAAACAAACCGGAAAATCGCACAGGGTATTTAAAAGGCAGCATTTTTGGTCCAGGTAGTTCAAAAGCCAATTATGGCAAGGGGCAAAGATTTTCAAACATCTCATTTCGGACACAGCATAAGGGTTGATCTAACCCCCCCTTCGTAGGATCTAAACACCGCCGATTTTCAGTTTTTGTTGTATTTACGAAAGAAATTTTTATATAATACAGTCTGTCTATGGACAATAAGCCAACAAAAAATTACAGTGTTGCGAAAGAAAGTGATGGGACAATACAAATCACTTTCACCATCGCAAAAGATATTATTTCTAAAAACGAAGAAGCCGCGCTTACTGAATTGGGGAAAGATATGGAGGTTTCCGGATTCAGAAAAGGAAAGGCCCCTCTTTCAAAAGTTAAAGAAAGTGTTGCCAGAGAAAAATACCTCGAGAAAACCTTGTCGGGAATTCTTCCGCAGTTAGTTTCCGACGCAATACAAGCAGAAAAGATTAAGCCCTCAATTTACCCCCGCTTCGAACTTGTAAGTGCTGAGGACGGTCGAGATTGGCAAGTCAGAGCCGTTCTGTGTGAAATTCCAACCTTTGAACTCGGTGACTACAAGTCACAAATTAAAAAGCTACTCACGCAAACAAAAATTTGGACCCCGGACTCGAAAGACAACAAAAAGGAAGAAAAAGAGCCATCGAGGATGGAAAAAGAGCAAAAAATTATCGATTTTCTGCTAGGTTTTGTAAAAGTAACAGTTCCAAGAGTCCTGATTGATGAAGAAGTAAATTCAAGACTTTCACAGCTTCTTGCCAGAATCGAGAAACTGGGACTTACACTTGAGGGCTACCTTAAATCAATCGGGAAAGAAGCCACACTACTTCGGGAAGAATACGCAAAACAATCGGAAAACGCAATTAAAGTTGAATTGATTCTGGAAAAAATCGGTCTAGAAGAAAAACTAAAAGTTACCGATAAAGAAATTGACGAGGCAATTTCAGCCAGCTCAAACGACCCCAATGCAAGTGCAAATATGAATTTGCCGGAGCAGCGCGGAGTCATCCGCACAATTCTTCTACGCAGAAAAGCCCTCGACTCTCTCTTGACACTTGTGTAATTTTACAAGTCGGGGTTGATTTCCTTGCCGCTTTATTATAAAATAGCCTTAATTGTCAGTATTATAGGGTATGAAAAACTCGCAAAGTAAGGGCCAAGGCAAAAACAGATCACAAAAAAATCCTAACGTTATTGAGGCGTTCAAGGATCTGGGGACATCAACCGCAAATTCGTTTAAGAAAGATCTTATATCAAAAATGCCCCAGGATTTTATGGATCAACTTTTCGGTCCACAAGCGTCACCAAATATTAATTCTGGCGAACTTTACCCAGGAATGTCAGCCGAATTCAATCCGGCGGTAAGACAAAAAAGCGAAGAAGAAAACAAGCTTAAGAAACAGCTATCGTTTGAACGAACACTGTTTCAGGAAGAACGTACTCTAGTTCAAAAAAGAACCAATGAGTTAAGAATGCAGCTTAAGATTCTGACCGACGAAATTGTCATGTTGGCAAACTCGACGCAAAATCTCTCCAAAGAAGTTTCAATTGCCGCAATGCAGGTCACGGCGGAACCTGGAATTTATCATATCTTTTTTTTCGAAAAAATTGTCGACTTTATCAGGTCGTTTAGAGCCAAGGTTGAGGACGCTACACTCTGGCTTGGTACCTCTAACAAAAGAGCTGAAAAGAAAAACTACTGGTCAAAATACAAAAAGCACGGCGGTAAGTTCTTGCTTTCAGCAGACCATTATTTGACGAGAAGCGCAGGGTAATTCTCCTTTTTATAAACGCAGTAAACTTAATAACTTAAACAAAAGAAATCAATGTCAAATAGCTACAAAACGCTCGTCGAGTTTTTGAAAATCAAGAGTGTTTCCACACAGTCAGATTATTTGCCTGAAATGAAACGTGCAAGGGAGTTTATAACCGACAAACTCAAGACGATGAGTTTTAAAACGCGAATCTTAAAAGCCAAAAGTCACGATGCGGTTTTCGGACAATTAATTACAGATCCCTCAGCTCCTACTATTTTGATTTACGGTCACTACGACGTCCAACCCGCCGAACCTCTGACTGAGTGGAAGACTGAGCCTTTTATTCCTACGATAATCAAAAGAAAAATTTATGCCCGCGGAGCTACAGATAATAAAGGGCAAATTACAATTCACATAGAGGCTGTTAAAAAATTTCTTGAACAAAAGAAACGACCAAATATAAATTTTAAATTCATCATCGAAGGCGAAGAAGAATTGGGTTCACCAGGCATTGTAAATCTTGCCAATAAATATGCAAAGACACTTTTTAAATGCGATTATTTAATAGTTTCAGATTCAGAAATGCCAAAAAAGGGAAATCCGGCGATCGACATTTCACTTCGGGGAATCATATATACACAAATTGATCTTGAAGTAGGAAAGCACGACCTCCATTCAGGTCAATTTGGCGGTGTTTCACCCAATCCTGCGAATGTTTTAGCCCAAATCATTGCGGAGTTGAAATTCGCGGATGGACATATCAACATTCCAGGTTACTACAAAGACGTTGTTTCACCCACAAAAGAAGAGCTTAAATATTTCAAAAAACTCAAAACTAAAGCTTCAACGATTACCGAAGAGGGTGAGTTTTATGTTATCGGCGGAGGAGAAGAAAAATACTCGCTCAACGAGCGTCGTTGGAGCAGACCCACTTTGGACGTTAACGGAATCTGGGGCGGATACCAAGGTGATGGTGAAAAAACCATCATTCCCGCGCGCGCAGGAGCAAAGATCAGCATGCGTCTGGTTGCCAACCAGAATCCGGAAAAAATTTTGAAAAACTATGACGATTTCGTAAAAAGCATGATTCCAAAAGGAGTCAAGATTAAAATTACACATTATATTTCTGGCAGGGCTTACAAATCATCAACCGATCATAAAATTTTTAAGCTGATTGAAAAAGCATTAAAACACGGTTTTGGAAAAGAGCCTGTTTTTTCAGGTGTTGGAGGATCGATTGGATTCGTTCCGATCGTGGCCGAAAAACTCGAAGTGCCGGTTTTGATGGTTGGCTTCGGACTTCCGACAGAAAACCTGCACGCACCGAATGAAAATTTTGATCTGGATAATTTCGACAACGGAATAAAAACAATTTTATATTTTTTAAACAATCTTAAATAGCAATATAGGATAATTACAGCACTTGACAAGTCAAAAGCAATTCGTTTAAAATACACCAAATATGAAATCGTTTTCTCTCATTCTCTTTAGCATCCTCCTTATTGGAGGAGAGCCTAACGTGATGAGAGATATGATTTAAATCACTAAAAGTTAAATAAAAAGAAGAAGTAACCTCTCATCACGAGAGGTTTTTTTATTGCGAAGTGGAGAAAACATTAGCATGTCAAAAATATGCCATCACATGCACGAGGTGTCAAATATTTTTCACAAGTATCAGGGTTTTTAAAGTGCCCAAAGGATCACGATCAAATTGCAAGCAACGTTTATTCCGAAATCGTTAATTATTCAAACTACGGATACAGAAGCGTTGAATGTGTCGGTTGCGGGGCAATAATCGATGTCTCAGTAAGATACGGCGGAGAATGGGATACACAGATTTTTCCAGGAAGAAGAAAAGAAGGATAATTATGAAATCAGATACAAAAAATTGTTCAAATTTACTAAAAAGGCCAGAGCTAAAAAACCTGGGAACATTCACATCTGTTTATCGCAATGGAATTCACAAAAATCTCATCGATTTTTGTAATATCAATTATGCCGACCGTGAAAGATATCAAAAACTCACTGAAAGCGAAAATATTGTCAGTACATTTCTTTTTAATATTTTTGCGAATAGTAATGGTGGTTGCATTCTCACTTCAGGTTCAACTGAGGCTATATTTCTTGCATTATATCTGGCAAAAACAAAAGGAACCGCAAAGGGAATAATACATCCTAATATTGTATTAGGTAAAAATGCTCATATGAGTTGGACCAGAACCGCAGAAATACTTGATCTAAAGATAAAGATTGTTAATTCAACAAAAAAAGGGCTTGATTACGTCAAACTTGAAGAGTTGGTTGACAGGAACACTTGTCTGGTTGTAGGAACGATGATGACCACAGAATTAGGGAGTATTGACAATTTTCAATTTCTTAACAATATCTGTAAAAAGAAAGACGTTCAGCTTCATATCGACGCTGCAATCGGAGGATTTATTGTTCCTTTTCATAAATCCTCAATTAAATATACATTCAAAGAGTTATCAAACCTTCAGAGTCTTAATGTATCTGGTCATAAGTACGGATTGTCAACACCAGGAGCTGGAGCATTATTAATACGTAATCAGATTGACAAAGCAAAATTATCCAAAAGGATCAGTTATCTTAGTTCAGGAGAGCAACATCTAGACAGATTTCTTCTTACGATGAATAGTCTTGGAATTATTAGCTGGGCTGCCTATATTCAAAAATTCCAACGCGAAGGTTATGCAAATAATGTTAGTGACTACTTGAAGGTTAAAATGATTCTCTGTAAAAATCTAACGCAGATGGGATTCGACATTTATTGTGGTTCTAAACTCTCACCATACATCTTTTTAAGCCATCGACATATAACAGATATTTCAAAAAACTTGCAAGACCGCGGATGGATTCAGAGTACTTATGAATCCAGTGAAATTAACAAGCAAGGTATTAGAATTGTTATTAAAAAAGGGCAAGAGGAAATACTCACAACTCAATTACTCAAAGACATTTCTGAGATAACAAACTCTTTACAAAATTAAAATATGGGACAAGAAAACGAACGACACATAATTTTACAGAACACACCTGATATTCTTTCAAACAGGGGTGTGTCAGGTCATGCCAAAGATTTAGTATTACACCTTTTATCGCGGTCACGCCATATGGCTGTAGCGGGAGATATTGTAATTACCGGAATTATGCCAAACGATTACGAGAATTATATCAACGCAGTGACATCCACCAAGCATGTCGAAATAGTCCAAATCGAAACTCCTCCGGGCAGGTTAACTACTGAAAAAATCCTAGATCCATTAACAAAACTTGATAACGGCTTACAAAATCATAGACTTGCACCTTACATACAATCACCAACAGTTGCAAGTTGGGCAGACCGAAACGGAATTGAGATGGCTTATATGTCCGCCAGACAAATCATTGAAACAAATGTAACAACATTTGCAAACAATAAAGCTAGCTTGCAACGTTTTTGTGTGGACAATAGTATAAACACAATACCGAATCAAATTATTTCAGCAGATGCTGAAAATATAGCTGAACACACCAAAAAACTACTCAATGACAAAAGTGAAAAAGGAGCCTTTTTGCAAGCAAATTTTTCAGGCGGTGGTGTTGGAAATTTAGCTATAACTAAAGATAATTCAGGCAAAATCGGAATTCCGAAATACAATGCAAACGGAGTAACAGGAGAAAATGTGGAAAAGATCGTCAAAAAATGGATTAAAGAGATGAAAAATGAGGGTTCCACAGAATTTATAGCATCACCTCTAGTTGAAATTAAAGAAAGCGATACAGTTTCAGGTTTCGTTCCACCAGCTGGAAAAAAACCTATTATTTTTGGGTTGTTTGAACAAACTCTTGACCAAGGAACAAATGACTATGTCGGTTACAAATGGCCTGCAAAAAGTCCGATTGCAAGGAAATACGAAAGCCAGATGGTAAATGCAACTTTAAAATGGTTCGAGTTTTTGCAAAAGAAAGGATATCATGGTCATTCAGATATAGACTGGGTGATTGGAACTCATCAAGAACAAGAAATACTTTTTCCAAGTGAAAGTAATACTAGAGTAGATGCCTATGGGTTTGGTCTTAGCCATGCAGCCAGACTTAATTCATGGAATCCACGAAACTTTCAAGGGGCAAATAGTGGTGAGATTGCAATTGCAGCATTCGACCATGTTCAAACATCAATTGATTCCACTGCTAGAATGGTTGAAAAAATTAGAAAACATGATATTCCACTTTTTGGATTAGATTCACAACGCGAAGGTGCCGTAATTATGTTGCCTCCACGCAATGGTCAAACTGCACTTGCTTGTTTCGGCAACAACCCGCAAAGTGCTTCAACAATTTTGAAAAATGTTACAAAAGCCATCGGTTAACTTTACAAATAGTTTTAAAGTCATGGCAAATTGTATATAATTACCCTATTGGACGCATAGCTCAGTTGGCTAGAGCGCTTTCTTGACGTGAAAGAGGTCAGGGGTTCGAGTCCCTTTGCGTCCACCAATAATTCTTCCAATCTCGTTTCAACAAGATGCCAGGGGTACGTAACCAATTTAAAAAATTGTCGAGTCCCTTTGCGTCCACATTTTTTCTTCCAAGATTACCCGCACAATCTGTCAGAGGTAAGTAACCAATTTACAAATTGCTAAGTCCCTTAGCTTCCACTTTGCTTTTACTCACCCTCTTTAAAAAAAGATCTTACCCAAAAATAATCAATTCGTCAAAAAGAGCAAACTATCTTATCCCGAAAAGTCAGCACCGACGTTAATCGCGAAAATTTGCTACATCCACAACATAAATGCCGTGGTCTTAAGCAAAGTGGCAATAATACTTTAATAGAGAAATGGGGGTTTCATTTCCGATTATTCTGCTCTTCATCAGCTTTCCAATGATTTTGAATATATTTAATCGCTTCGCTAATTGTCAAAGACGCAGTTGAATTCCCCACACGAACAAAAAATTCTTCACTTCCGTTAACTTTTACATAAACTGGATTTTCGGAAGGTTTTACTCTTACCAAACAAACATCTTTACCGTCTTTCTGGTTAAAGTTAAAACTAATAAGACGCAAGCTATCTGAACCTATGTTTGACCGAATAATTTGTGTGATGTAGTTTTCAAAACCGTCTCGGCTTTTCTTGGGAAGCGTTTGATAATCCTTCTCCAAACCCTGAACGTGTTTCTCATCAGTAACACCAATAAGAAGATCGCCGCCTGTGGCATTTAAAAAACCGGCGATCGTTTTTATTACCGGTTTTTCTAATTCTTTGTTAATTTCGTTTTTTTCAAAATCCCAACGAAGGCTGCTTTTAAATTCGATCTTTCTATTTTCACCGCGGTTTAGTAGTTTCTTCAAATACTCTTTCGGCGATAATTTAACAATTCCGTATTTTTTATACCACGACAAATATATTTGTGTTAAACCCAGTATCTCGACAATAATTAGTATAAAAAGTGAAAAAACCTCATAAGAAATAAAGCTCGTTACATTTACCGTTTTGTAGAAATCTTCAAAATCAAAAAAAATGTTAAGAAGCGTGATAATCAAAGCCAAGACGACTTCGAACAGCAGAATCCACTTAAGAAGGGACCAAATTTCTTGTAAGTTAAATCGTTTCATTAGGCAAGCAACATCTAATTTTACCAGTTATTGCAAAAATTGTTACTTTTATGCTTTCTACTGTAACATTTTCGGTCGGTAGATCTGGTGGCTTTTTGGCTAACTCTTAAAGAAAAAATGTTGGCTCTGGGTTCAATTTATCCTCAAGCAAAACTTGAGGCTTTCTTGAAACCATAGTAAAATTATCATCTGAGTATCAGCTTAGGAGCCGGTAGTTCAATTATCTAAAACGTCTTATTGGGCCTGTCGTTCAATGGTAGGACATGTGGCTGGCAGTCACAGGATGGGAGTTCGATTCTCCCTAGGTCCACATATCAGAGTAAAAGAGCGAGAGAGTGAAAGAGTAAAAGTAATAATTCAAAAACTACAAAGGTGCATTATCTAGATATTAAGTAAATTTATTGAGAATAAACTGAATTAAGAGTAAAATATAATCAGTTTCGAATATTTATAGCCGAGATGAACTCGGCTTTTTATTTGGAAAATATGAATATAAAAAACGTCGCAATCATTGCTCACGTAGATCATGGAAAAACCACTTTGGTGGATGCGCTTTTGCGCCAGTCTAATACCCACTTAGGAAAAGATCTTGTAAACACAAACCAGATAATGGATTCCAACGATCTAGAAAGGGAAAGAGGCATCACGATCTTTTCGAAAAATGCTTCAGTAATTTATAAAGACACAAAAATTAATATTATTGATACACCCGGCCATGCTGATTTTGGTGGCGAGGTTGAACGTGTCCTTTCGATGGCTGACGGAGCACTACTCTTAGTTGACGCTAAAGAGGGTCCCATGCCGCAAACAAGATTTGTTTTGAAACAAGCGCTCAAGATGGGATTAAAAATTATTGTTATCGTAAATAAGATCGATAAAAAAGATGCGAGACCTTCATATGTTGTAAATAAAACATTTGACCTTTTTATAGAAATGGGCGCCGATGTTGAAACAGCATATTTTCCAGTGATCTATGCATCAGGAAGAGACGGTAAGGCAGGACTTACTCCCGATTTATCCGAAATGAAAGATATTACTCCAGTATTTGAAGAAATATTGAAAAATATACCCGACCCAAAAGCGGATCCTGAAAAACCGCTGCAAATGAGAGTGTCAACGCTTGGGCGCGATGATTATAAAGGCAGAATCGCAATTGGCGTAATATGTAATGGAAAAATCACTGACGGACAAAACATTGCTCATGTTAATAGAAACGGGGAGGTAAAATCATGCCGGATTACTTCAATTGCAACTTTTACTGGACTTGAAAAGGAATTCGTTTCTTCTGCCAAAGCCGGTGATATTGTCGCCGTTTCAGGAATTCCCGATGTTACTATCGGAGAAACAATTGCTGACATCGAGAACCCAGTTGCGCTCCCGCTACTTGATATCGAAGAACCAACTGTAAAAATGGTTTTTATGATTAACAATTCTCCTTTTGGTGGTAGCGAAGGGGAATTTAAAACTTCAAGCCAGATCAAAGAAAGATTGTATAAAGAAACAGAAACCGATGTCGCACTTAGCGTCATAGATAACCCCAATGGCTCGTGGACAGTCTCTGGTCGGGGAGAGCTACATCTTGCAATTCTAATTGAAAGAATGAGAAGAGAAGGGTTTGAATTTCAAGTCTCCCGCCCCCATGTTATTAACAAAGTCTTAAATGGAATTAAGTTAACTCCGTTCGAATTGATTGAAATCGAAGTACCCGATATATTTAGCGGTACCGTAATCGAAAAAATGGGGGAGAGACATGCAAAAATGATTAATATGAATTCAAACGAAGGTATTACCCATTTGGAATTTACAATCGCCACAAAAGAATTTATTGGGTATAGGTTGGAATTCGTTACAGACACAAAAGGATTGGGGATTATTAATTCAACATTTTTCGATTTCCTTCCGGACGACGGGTTTCAAAAAGCCAGAGAAAGAGGTTCGCTTGTTGCGCATGAAACTGGAGAAACAAAATTGTATGGACTTGTTAATGTCCAAGATCGGGGTGAACTTTTTTATGGTCCTGCAGAAAAAGTGTATAAAGGACAGGTCGTCGGAAAAAATTCAAGGGAAGGAGATATCAGGGTTAACGTTTGTAAAGAAAAACAACTCTCAAACATGAGATCAAAAGGTGAGGGGACATCTGAGCATTTTAATACTCCAAAAACAATGAGCCTCGATGAAAGCCTGGAATACATTGATGACAACGAACTGGTAGAGGTTACACCTAAAAACATTCGAATCAGAAAAATTATTTTGGACGAACTTGAAGAAAGAAGGAGACTAAGAAATTTGTTGTAGATATCGGTCTGCGCTACAAGTCGGTTTCATCTGTCAGATTACGGAATTATTTACATTTTCAAACTTTGTAATATAATAAGTAAGCTCGATATTACTTTACGTTTGTATATGGCCCAACCAACCATAAAGTAAAGTTAACTAATTAAGCGCCTAAACGGAAGCAGGATGGAACCTCCCACATCGCTAAAGCTATGCGGGATCCTGCAAAAGAAGGGCGCATTTTTTGTTTTTGTGATAAATTAGTATTATGAAAAGCACTCAAGATCTTGAAAAATT
>Ga0209518_1001627_pt1 | contig 23351 bp, 23 predicted proteins | sample RifGroB1_FD_183993 | JGI IMG/M metagenome (GOLD analysis project Ga0209518, IMG submission 183993) | Groundwater microbial communities from Rifle, Colorado, USA - Groundwater B1 (SPAdes) (version 2) | ecosystem: Environmental > Aquatic > Deep subsurface > Groundwater | place: Rifle, Colorado...
GGAGGCAATGTTTAGAAGCTACGAGCTCTCAAGTATATTTACTGTTCTTTCCGCTTTTGCTTTTGCCGTGCTCTATGCAGGCGAGTGGAAACTCGCTTTACTTATTGCCGTTGGAATTGCTCTGGCTGTGGTTTTCAACCCTCTTACCTCGTACTTTACGTCTTATAAAAAGAAGCCCGTTCTTGAGATTGCCGAATCGACAAAAACCGGAAGTGCAACCACAATTCTATCAGGCCTGGGTGTTGGAATGGAATCATCCGTCTGGAGCGTCTTTGTAATTTGTGCTGCGCTTGCCTCAAGTCTTTTAATTTACTGGGGAATGCCGCCAATCTACATGCTTTATGGGGTCGCCATGATTGGAATTGGAATGCTCTCTCTTACCGGAAATAATGTGGCAATGGACGCATTTGGACCGATTGTAGATAATGCCAACGGGATAGGGGAGATGGCCGGAGTTCCAGAGAGCGCTAACAAAATAATGGCTGACTTGGACTCTGTGGGAAACACAACCAAAGCAATAACAAAGCAGTTGGCAATAGCCTCTGCCGTTATTGCCGCAACGGCGCTGTTCTTCTCTTTTATTACCGACGTAGGAATTGTTCAAGCCAGGATTGGGGTAGAGGTTTTGGAGTCAATCAAAATTTCTTCTCTTCCTACCGTGATCGGATTTCTGCTAGGAGGCGCCCTTCCGCTTCTATTTGCGGCAATTGCAATTAAAGCAGTCGCACGTGCGGCAAATAAGGTGGTTGAGGAGGTAAGAAAGCAGTTTAAGGTTCCTGGAGTAATGGAAGGGACCAAAACGCCTGAATATGAAAGGGTAGTGAGCATTACAACCGCCGCAGCCCAGAAAGATCTTATAAGCCTAGTTGCAATTTCTGTTTCCCTTCCGCTGCTTGTTGGCCTTATTTTCGAAGTCGAAGCTTTGGGAGCATTTCTTGCAGGGGTAATTCTTACCGGCCAGCTTTTGGCGGTTTACATGTCGGTTGCCGGAGGAGCCTTGGATAATGCCAAGAAGTTTATAGAGGATGGACACCTGGGGGGCAAAGGTTCGGACGCCCACAAAGCTAGTGTCGAAGGAGATACGGTAGGGGATCCCCTAAAGGATACTGCTGGACCTGCATTAAACCCGATGATTAAGGTTGTGAACCTGATAAGCCTTATTGCCGCGCCGGTTATCGTACAATACCACGGCAGCCTGGGAGCAAAGGTGGCAATTGCGATTCTTTTGGCAATTTTCATCTGGGGAATTTGGCAGAGCAAAAAATATAGAGTCTCCGTTTCCGACTAGAGTTGTCTTCAAATTAGCTTCGGAGTAAAATAAGCCGCCGCCTCGAAAGTGCGATTTTTATAGATGATAATTCTTAGTGAGCTTACGATAAAAAATTTTAGATGCTTTGAGGAACAACATTTTAATTTTAAAGTACCCAATGGCAGTGATGAAGGCCGTGGCTTAAACATTTTTATTGGTGAAAATGGAAATGGAAAAACATCTGTTTTAGAGGCAATTGAATATCTTACGCAAAGTAGGTTGAAATCCAAAAGTTCTGTTTCTATAAGAGATTTTTTAGATATAAAGAAAAAGGTTGAAATTCAAGCAGTAACTAATGAGTTCGAAGTAGAGAGCGTTTTTAGCAAGGATAAATTCATTTGTAACGGATTCCAATTTGAAGCAAAAGCAAGGGAAACTAAGAGTGATAACTTGGTTAGCCCAATCGTTTTTGACAACAAAATTATACCAGCCGTAGAGGGCAAGTTACAGGACTATGAGTTGCGATTAGATGTAACGAAACCCTGGGGGGCTAGCAGACTTCCAAACTTTCAAATTGTTTATTTCGATAAGAACAGGAGGCGGCACATCTCTAAAGGGATTTTTCCATCAAAGCTAGATGATTTAATCGAAGATTTAAACTTCCAAGTATTAGAAAAAATAAATCTCTTAGACGAATCTAAAGTTGATCAGAAGAGGGCTAAAGCGGAGTTGTTAAACATAAATAACGTAATTAGGGAAATTCTACTGGAGGGCACATCAGACAAATTATTCGATAAAGTTCTATCAGACTGTGAGGAATTTTTTGACCGCGAAATTAGTTTAGATTTAATCAGTAACCTAGAACCATTTTCGAGTTCATTCTTTTCTGCAAAGGTAGGAGATTTACACCAGTTGCCAATTTCTCAGCTGGGTTCGGGAACTGAGATGATTTTTTCCCTGATTTTCTTATACAACTACTTTTCTCTACGGGGTAACAACATTGTCTTTTTAATAGATGAGCCGGAACTACATTTGCACCCGATGTGGCAGGATAAGCTTGTAGATTTATTAAAAAGAATTACAAGAACAAATCAGGTTTTTGTTTCCACCCATTCCCCCTACATATTTAAAAACTGTGTAAATACTGAAGCTGGCCTACTGACTTTTAACAAAAGTGATAACGGAAAGGTGATCGTTGATGACGCACGTAATACGTATTGGGGCCATTTTCCTTGGAGTCCATCTTGGGGTGAGATTAACTATTACGCTTATAATTTGCCAACAATTGATTTCCACAATGAATTATATGGTTACCTTCAGGAAAAGTCTGGTCAGGATAACCTGGCAGATTTCGACAATTATTTATGCCGCTCTAAAAAAATAAACGAAATCCGAAAATATACGGATAAATCTACAGGCAAAACATCAGATGTGACTTTGTGTACTTATATTCGTAATCAAATTCACCATCCGGAAAATAAAATTAATCCAACCTTCACAAATGACGATTTAGGAAAATCGCTACAACTGTTAATTAACTGTTTTTAGGGGTAGTCAGATTATACATCGGCTCTGATATAATCAGCTCGTATGGGTAATTCAAAACTCCCTTTTTCTCCATCTGTTACAAAAGGCAACTTCGTTTTTACTTCAGGACAGGTTTATTTAACTCCGGAAGGGAAACTATTAGAAGGGACTATAAAAGAGCAAACCCATCAAGTAATGAAAAATTTGAAAGGGGTACTTGAAAAGGCGGGTGTGACTTTTGCCGACGTTGTTAAAACCACGATTTATGTAACAGATATGTCCTTATACTCGGATCTCAACGAAGTCTACGGAAGTTATTTTTCGGAACCTTATCCAGCTCGGGAAACTGTCTGTGTAAAAGAGTTGCCTTTGGGTGCGAAAATTGAAATTAGTATGATAGCTTCTAAAAGCTAGGCACTTCCATTTCCTGCGCGGGATTAGTTTATACAGAAGTAGCTTCCGATGGGGGAGAGCTCTTTGAGCTTTACCCCTTCACCCCAGAATGTTGACGCTGCGCCTCCGTCGAGATTTAGCGCAGAAACAAAGTTTTCGCCGAGGGAATTCTGAATTTCCTTTAACACTTCGGGTAAGGAGGCCAGAGTTGGTCCCGAAAAAACAGAATTTTGTGTAAATACGACGATAAAGAATATTTCTCCTTTGTCATTTAGCGCGACCATAACTCTTCTATCTTTTTCCTGCTCTTCAGCTTTAAGACTAAGCTTCAGGGGAGTGGAATCCATAATAAGAATGGGGCCCGCCTGAAGGGCAATTCTATATTCTTCATCCCGAGTTTCCTTTAAAATCTCGGGAATATTTCCTTCGCTTATTAGGAAAAATCCGTTAAATGTTGCATTTATCTGCCTCTTTTGTATTTCTTCTCGCTCGCTTATAAAAAGCCCGATGGGTGAAAATTTCTCGGAATAGAATCCTCCGTTTACCAAACTCTTACATCTCCCTTCATTCATAATTTCTTCTGAAGTTTTCTGTTCTGAAAAGTTGGGCAAAAGCTTTAATCTTGAAGCGTCTGTTACCTTAACCGTCGCAAAAGAATATTCTTCGCCTTCGAAAGAAAGAGTTGAAACTCCTTTAACCGCAGGCGTTGGGGAAAGACTTGGAATTTGGAGAGGAGTCTTATTTCCCAATTTAAACATTAAAAGTCCCGCTCCAGCTAATGCAATCAATAAAAATAATATGAATAATATTTTCTTCATACCACAAAATGACCCCGCTTCTTCCAGCCCTAGGGCTGGACGGGCGATACCTCTAGGGTATCAGATAGTGAAGCAGGGTCAAAATGAGTATAAGCTACGATGTCAAGAAAATCCCATTTATGCTACATTTAAGGCATGTCCCCTCTAAAGAAATTTTTTGGCGTGGTTTTTGCTTCACTCCTTCTTATAATCCTCTTTGTTGGCAAGGCTTATGCTCAGGACGATACGGGCTGGACAATTGAGAGTTTTAAGTCAGATATTAGGATAAACTCCGATACAACTGTCGATGTAACCGAAACGATAATTGTAGATTTTGACGGCCTTGCTAAGCACGGAATTTATAGAACGATTCCGGTTAAATACCAAACCCAATACGGGAATAACTTAAATATCCGTTTAAATCTTCTTTCTGTGAGAGACTCTGGTGGAGATAAATTAGAAACAAAAATCACAAAAGAGGGGAGTAACACAAAAATAAGAATCGGCGATCCAGATTTTACAATTTCTGGGAGAAATACATATGTAATTACCTACAAAGTAAGCCAGGTAATAACAACCCCGGGAGAAAATGCAGAATTTTATTGGAACGTAACCGGCAACGACTGGCCGGTTCCCATATTGTCCGCCACCGCAAATATCTATACTCCCGATGGAAGCCTCGTTAATACCATCTGCTTTACGGGTTACTTTGGGAGTCAGGCGCATAATTGCTCGGCCTCGAAAGAGGGTAACACCGCAATATTTTCGACCAAAAACATAGAACCCCAAGAGGGCTTAACCATAGCCCTCGCCCTAAATAAATCTGCCTTTACTTTTCCCTCGGGAAGTCAAAAGTTTTTATACTTCTTAATGGACAATTGGCTTTATCTTGTTCCCATTTTGGTTTTAATTATTATGTTCAGGCTCTATATGCTAAAGGGCAGAGACAAGAAATTTATCGATATTTTTAACGAAGAGTTGGGGGAGGAGCCGGTTCCATTCCTTGAAAGTCTAAATGCAATATCAACCACTATTAGTCCTCCAAAGGGAATGTCTCCAGGAGAGGTAGGGACCCTGATTGACGAACGGGCTCACTTAAGGGATATAACCGCAACCGTAATTGACCTCGCCAGACAAGGTTTTATCGCGGTAGTCGAGGAGCCCAAAAAAGGCTTGTTTGGAAAAGCCAAATTTGTTCTTACATATAACGAAAAGGAAGAAAGTGGGCTCAAGCCTTATGAACTCTCGATTCTTGATATGCTATTCACTGAGAAGCGGGATATTCCCGCGGTATTAACCAAACTCCATCCTAAAGCCTACCAGAGCCTCAAGGAAGCAGAAAAGAATCTTTATGAAGATCTGACTATGAATGGCTATTTTGAGGGGCGGCCGGACGAGGTTAGAAATAAGTACCTGGCGGTTGGAATTATCACTATTTTTGCGGGAATTTTTTTGGGAGGCGGACTTGCACCTTTTATCGTAAGCCCCGCCTCTTTTTTCTTTGCCTTTATTGCATCAGGGCTTATTATCGTCGCCTTCTCATTTTTTATGCCGGCAAGAACCGGTAAAGGGAGAAAGGTTTTGGCCGAAATTGTCGGATTTAAAGAGGTTTTAAATCTTGGGAGCTGGCGCACAAAAGTTTATGAAAAACACAATTTTTTTGAAGAGGTTTTGCCTTATGCGATTGCATTTGGGATTACCGAAAAGTTCATTACTGCCTTCAAAGACGCCGACATCAAAAATCTTTCTTGGTACAAAGGAACTGGTAGCGGAATTGTCTACTTTAATGCCTCTCTAGCTTCCATTAATAGTGGGCTGGGATCAGGAATCTCCGCCTCAAGACCCAAGGGAGCTTCTTCCGGGGGATCGGGTTTTGGAGGCGGGGGATTTTCCGGTGGAGGTTTTGGAGGAGGTGGGGGAGGAAGTTGGTAGTACTTGAGATATAACTCCAATTCCTTGTAGAATAAAACTATGGCACTTGTGGTACTTAAGAAAGACGGAACGACCGAAGATTGGGACTTAGAAAAAGTAGGCCATTCTATAACTAACGCCGGAGGGACCGTGGAGGAGGCAGAGGCTATAACAAAACTCATTGACATTTGGGCCCACAGATTTGCTGAAAATGAGGTTGTAAAGTCGGTGGATGTTAAAGCCAAGGCAGTTGAGATTATGAAGGCAGTTAACTCCGCCTTTACGACCGCCTACGAGGAATATCAAAAGGTTAGGTAGCCCCTTTCCCCATTGCTTATTAGCCTCAAAAAAGATAAAATATGAGTAGGCGTTGAGCCTGATTTTTATGTCCGACATTGGTAAAGTCCAACCCACAGAAATAACCTCGGAGCTCTCTCAAAGTTACCTCGACTATGCAATGAGTGTCATTGTAGCGCGTGCCCTCCCCGACGTCAGAGACGGGCTAAAGCCGGTTCATAGGCGAATCCTTTATGCAATGCATCTTCTTGGCCTTCACTCATCCTCTTCATTCTCCAAGTCCGCCAAAATAGTAGGAGAAGTTCTTGGTAAATACCATCCACACGGGGACGTCCCGGTTTACGACGCCCTGGTTCGACTTGCCCAGGATTTTTCTATGCGCTACCCCTTGGTTCGGGGACAAGGAAATTTCGGGAGTGTGGACGGGGACCCACCCGCCGCCATGCGTTATACAGAGGTTAAGCTTGCTCAAATTTCTGATTTTATGTTGACAGATATAGAGAAGGAAACGGTTGAGTTTATGGACAACTTTGACGCAACCCTGAAGGAACCCATTTATCTTCCGGCCCTTCTTCCAAACCTACTTCTCATGGGATCTGAAGGAATTGCGGTCGGAATGGCGACCAAAATCCCTCCTCATAACTTGGGCGAGGTGGTAGATGCGGTTATCGCAACTATTAAAAAGGGAAAGGTCATTTCTGAGGCTAAAGAACAAGAGAAAAAGACCGATTTTGTTATCAAAAAAATCAATTTAGTAGCTTCAGGTGAGGAAAAAGGGCTCACCGAAAAAGAAATTAATCCCAGCGCCATTTCTTTCGACAGCGAAATCTCAATTGAAGAGTTAACCCGGCTTATCCCTGGACCTGATTTTCCGACAGCCGGAGCAATATATGACGCAAATAGCCTTACCGAGGTCTATGCCACGGGTCGCGGAAAAGTAAGCGTCAGGGGAATTGCCGAAATTAAGGAAGGGAAAAAAGGGAAATCTCAGATAGTAATAACCGAGATTCCTTACCAGGTAAATAAGGCCGAAATGGTTGCCAGAATCGCAGAACTCGTCAAAGAAAAGAAAATCGTGGGAATTTCTGACCTCAGGGATGAGAGCGACAAGGAAGGGATGACCGTAGTTGTCGAGCTTAAGCGTGATGCAAAACCCAAGGCGGTTTTAAATAACATTTATAAACACACCAAGCTTCAGTCGACTTTTCCCGCAAATTTTGTGGCCCTCGTTGACGGTACTCCCCACACCTTGGGTCTGAAACAGATATTGGTTGAGTACATAAAGCACAGGCAAAGGGTCATAACCAGGAGAACCATATACGAGCTTACAGAGGCCAAAAGAAGGGCGCATATTTTAGAAGGGCTAAAAATTGCCCTCGATAACCTGGACGCCGTCATTAAAACAATTAGGGCAAGCCGAACCCAGGATGACGCCAAAAATAATTTGGTGAGGAAATTTGGCTTAACCGAGATTCAGGCAACGGCAATTCTTGATATGCAGCTAAGGCGCCTGGCCGCCCTAGAGAGGGAAAAAATCGAGAAAGAATACCAGGAAATGAAGAAACTGATTGACTCCTTAACTCTTATTCTTAAAAACCCAGGGAGGGTCTTGGATATCATAGTCAAAGAAGTAACAGAATTAAAAGAAAAGTATGGAGACCCAAGGCGTACCAAGATTTATAAAGCGGCAGTCGGGGAATTCTCTGAGGAAGACTTGGTAGCCAAAGAAGAAACGCTAATTACAGTTACTAAGACGGGCTACATTAAAAGGGTTCCGAGGGGCACTTATAAAGCCCAGAGGCGTGGAGGCAAGGGCGTTGTAGGCATGACTACAAAAGAGGAAGATGAAATTTCGCATTTCCTCACAGCATCCACCCACGACATGATATTATTTTTTACAGATAAGGGAAGGGTCTTTGGTACTAAGGCTTGGGAAATACCTGAAACTTCGCGTCAGGCCAAAGGACAAGCGCTTGTTAACCTTCTTAATTTGGAGCAGGGGGAAGAAATCCGATCAATTTTGCCTTTAGAGAAAAATGGTTCTGGCAAAAATTTAATTTTAGCTACACTTTCAGGCTTGGTTAAAAAAACCCCAATCTCCCAGTATGAGAATTTGCGGGTTTCAGGGTTAATTGCAATAAGGCTAAGGGGGGTTGACAAACTTGTTTCTGCCCATCTAACAAGCGGAAACGATCATATTTTGATATTAAGCAAAAAGGGCAAGGCTATACGCTTCCCGGAAGTTAATGCCAGGCCCATGGGGAGAGCAACTTCAGGAGTAACTGGAATGAAACTGGAACCTGGGGACGAGGTTATTTCTATGGAAGTTTTTGCAGGGAAACCTCCAAAGAAAAAGGACAAAAGAATAAAACTTTTCCGCGATATTTTAACTATTTCTCAAAAGGGGATAGGTAAAAGGACGGGGGTGCACTTATTCCCAATCCAAAGAAGAAGCGGTAAGGGTGTTAAGGCGGCAGTAGTTAATGATAGAACTGGAAATTTGGCTGCGGCCATAATGCTCACCCAAAAAATAGAACAGGTTGTGATAACCTCGAGGGGTGGCCAGGTAATAAAGCTTCCTGTTAAAAATATCCCCCAACTCGGGCGGGCTACCCAAGGAGTAATACTTATGCGCTTTGCTTCCAAAACCGACTCTGTAGCAGCCGTTGCCTGTCTCGAAAAAGAAAGCGTCGAAGAAGAAGTTTAGCCTTTTAAAAATAGAGAGAATTCTTCATGATAGGGATAGTGGTGATCGTTCCTTTCTTTTTTGATCACTTTAATTTTGGGGTTAACGCCTGCTAAAAAGTTCTCAACCTCATCATAACTTGCAAACGGGTCACCCGAGTTTTGAAAGCAAATAATTTTTTCACCCGGTATACCCACAAGGCCTTCTTTAAATTTTTCTTTCCTCTCCTTCGAAACTGACGGAATTCCACAAAGAATAATTTTTCCAATTTTACCTTTTAATAGGGGAGTAAGAAGAACGGTTATCATGGTGCCAACTGATTTGGCGATAACATTGACTTCGTCTTTTCCTACCTCTTTAAGTATTCTTGCGATTTCTCTTTTGGGAGAAAGGCTTCCCTTGGCCTGCCAATGTTCCCAATTATGAACAATGACTTTATGTCCCAAATTAAGTTCCGTCTTAATCTCTTCCGCCCAATCCTTATTGTGGAGTGAATAGCCTGGAAGGATAATAGTTACCACATTAGCTTTCAGAGTCACGCAATACGGCAGTATACAAGTGACCGTCGACAAATAAAATTAGTTCATTAGCAATACTTAATGAGTTTGACATAACCAAGGCTTTTTCTTCACTTATATTTCTATTACGAATTTTAAATTTGACCGTTCCTTCCGACCCAAAAGGTATTATCCCTTTTCTTATTAGTGATTGTAGAAGCATATCTACCTCCTCCCGAAAGATAAAAGCACCTATCCAATCCTCGTCAAAAGTAAGTACGTCTTTTCCGATTGGAAGAGAAACTAGGACTTCCGATTCCTTACTCGCCAACCCCATAATCACCAATAATAATATTTCTTGTTTTCAATTTCCACCCTTTCCATGAAAGGCCGAGTGGATATCTCTTAGCTGTTTATTGGTTACATGAGTATAAATCTGGGTTGTAGAGACGTTTTTATGCCCAAGCATCTCCTGAACGCTCCTTAGATCCGCCCCAGCCATAAGAAGGTCCGTCGCAAAAGAATTGTGGCTAACAAAGCCGTCCGTTATTAAGTTCTGGGTAGGAGAAACTGTAAAATCAAAAACGCTGTAGCGTGGAGAGGGGAGTCTTTTTATTTTTTTCACCTTCAGCCATTTTGTATTTTCGGCATTATAAATATTTTTGAGAATTTTTAATTTTTGACCGTGATAATTGAACCTTTCTATTTGTCTTATGAATTTGGCCACGGTCGATCGCAGTGGTACCATGGCGTTAAAGTATCTATTGGATTTTATTTTCTCATTTAAGGCCAAGGCGTAGCGAAATCCTACCTTGCCGTCTTTTTCTAGCTCCGAGAAGATTTCGCCTAAAATCTTCTGCACTGGAAGTTTTTCCTCTTGCCCTTTTGAATCCGCATTTAAGGTTTTTGCCTTAAGTGTCGGGATTAACTTTAAGAAAAGATCCTGGTCTTTCTTCCCCAGAATCTGAAGGGTATAAAACTTGTGTTTAAACTCCCTGCCTTGTGGAAGAGTGACACTCCTGTCTCTTTCTAAAAGATGGGCATCTATTCCGAGTCTTAAGAGCATCATTTGGATATCTTTCAGAAACTCTTTCGAGGAAGAAAATATTCTCGGGTCATGGAAAGAATTTCCCTCGGCATCATAAATCCCGGCGATAAAACTCACAATCTCTTCTTCGCTGGAATTTAACACAGGAGTGGGAACTCTTTTATCTTTGGCTAGTCCACCACAGCCTATCTCTATGAGAAAATTTACAAACTGATCCGAGTAAAAATTGAGACGAAATGAATTTGAGGAAGGATTTTTTTCAATTCTGGCCTTTCCACCCAGACAAGTAAGGATAATTTTCTTATAAAATTCTAGGATTTTTCTATCTTTATCGTGAATTATAACTCCACGTCTAGCACGACTTATTACTCCGTCTCCCAAGATGTATCCGACAAGTCGTGATAGAAAAGGATTTAAATATTTTTTACCAATTAGGTCTATTTTCTTGACAGCCATGACATAATCCCCAAGTTTAAGCTGTTTTACGAAAACCTCGCAAAGCCCATTTTCATTCAAGGTAAATAGCCTGTGGTTGGGAGAACAAATGAGTTCGTATCCGTCAGCCCAAATCGAATAAAGAGAGGAAATATGACTCTCTTTGCCTACGACTTTTGCTCCCCTTACTTCTCCTTTGGAAAAATCCATTCCCAATACTGAATCTTCTTGAGAGAAGTAAAGTTTGCGTGCGGAGACTATTCCGGGGTTAGCCGTAAAAATCCGTGTTTCCGGATGCAGACAATGTCTGAGAACGTGGGGGGTTGCGTCAACCGGGAGTTTTATCTTCCTGGCATATTTTTTAATCATCCTCTGGACCGAGCGGGGAGTAAGCCGCATTTTTTCATCCGGTGTGGTTGGCTCGACTTTGCCTTTATGCCTTATAAAAAGGGGTTTATAGTGGTCTCTCCTTTCTCCCAGGTACTTATGAAGCCATTCTGCCGCACGAGTGGAAAGAAATACCACTCTTGCCCTACCTCCTTTTCCTACAATACCAAATTCTCTCCTGTCTAGGTCAATCTTGTCGCGATCAAGTTTAACTAGTTCCGAAACCCTAAGACCAGTTGAAAAAAATACTTCTAATATTGCTTTATCGCGCTTTCCTTGAATGGTTGATAGGGAAGGGGAGTTAAGGAGTCTATCTACCTGGTCCCCAGAGAGGAATTTAACCTGCCTCTCCGGAATCTTGGGTAAGTCGATTTTTTCTGGAGCCAAAACTTTGTAGTCATTTTTTATTAGCCACTTAAGAAAACTCCTTAAAGCAATTGCATGATAACCTTGGGTTTTTCTACCTATGGTTCCCCCTTTGCCGTCGGGAAGGCCAGATAGGTGTACCCTAAAACGCCTGACTATCTCGGAATTAATATCGGTGAGTCCCTGGTGGATATGCTCGACTCCGAGCCATCCTATAAATCTATTTAAATAGTGCCGATAGTTTCTTATTGTTAGGGGAGAAGCGCCGCGTTCGACCTGAAGATAATCTAAGAATTCTTCTATTTTCTTGCCAATTTCACTCTTACTAGCTGGGGCAGTATCAGCCACTTATACAATCAGGTTAGCAAGTTTGGGTTAGTATGTCAAGATTGTGCGACACATCTATACTAACCGTCTTGTCAGTTCCAAAAATGCATAGGCTAGATTGGACATACTTCTTGGGTCTTGCGATCTTATGAGCCTACTTCCAGCGTAGCTAAAGTCCAGATTCCAAGGCTGATTAACCATAACCACACCTGCTTTGGTTCTATTCAGAATATCGAGTGCATCTTCGGCCACATCTTCAAAATGCCACTCAATTCCTTTGCTATTGATCTTTTGCACCTTATGTTCCGGATTAATATCAACACCATCCGTCTGTAAAAGAAAGGAGTTTCTATCTATCCAGGGTGTCCAGTATCCATACCACTCATAGGTAAAACCGGTAGCGGTTGCGGGTCTGGCAGAAATAAATAAAGGTTTAATTTGCAACCGTTTTAACCAGCTCAGGACAACCATGGCTCCGGCAGTTGGATCGGCTTCAACCATCACTTGCCTACTGTTATAAAAATTAGTGGCGGCCGCCCTTCCGTCTTCTAACGTGGTATCTTTCTCAAACCACCTTGCAAGTTCCCAGTTGGTTTTTACATCCTCGAATCTGTGATTTGTTCCGTGAACCCAATTATAAAGATGAACCGTTCTTGCATAAGTTCCGATACATGTATTATCTATGTCAAAACTTAGACGGATTTGCCCCAATCTTTCGCCGGCTCTCTCAATCAACATTTGGTTATTCTACCATAAGGATGACTTCGTGTAATCGATTCTAAGGCCTGTATTTTATTAAAGACGACTAACTAATCGTCCCTTATTTATGGGATTTTCTTCAATTTGTTCGGAAATTACAAAAAATCCATAAAAGTACACTAAACCAGGGGAGTGGCCGACAGGCTAGATTTCTTCGCTTTTTATTCGGTTTAAAAAATTGATAGACACCGCTGAAAATAGAGTAATTTGAATGGAAAAACTTTTATGCCATTAAATAAATAAGAAAAAAGATTGTAAAGTAGAGAAAATACTCTCCTCCCAGAGCCAATCTTGGTTACGTCGTAAAAGTATTATTGTGCGACATTATATAATACCGCTTCCCTAGGTAGGATATGTCCCTATAAAGCCAGAGGGACTCTAGACAGAGAATAAAGGTTCTTTTCTGCCTTCGCCTTCCCATATCTATTACCTATCCAGATTTAAAAGAAGGCATCTCTGTCTATCCTTAACAAGAGGTCGACATCTCCTCCCCGGGGGGCTAAGAAGCAGATTGAGTAATAGTTATCCACATTTGAGGGAGCAAGTGAAGCTAAATGTTAATTCTTCGTGCCTGCTTACTATATCAATCTACATCACTTTCTGTTCGGCTTATCTTCGGAGACCCTGTTACGTCGCTTTTTGTGAAAACTACCTATAATATTTGTGAAAAGTATTATCAAATTATAGGGTGTATTGCTAAATATTTGAAGTTAGTCCCCTCTCTCCCCTGCCTAGGTGTCTGTCTTAATTTCTGGAAAACTTTTATAAAGATTTAAACTTCTTTATCCACCCCAGCGAGTTGCAAAAAACATTCCTATAAAAACAAGCACCCCTACTATCAGGTATTCCCTAACGGTTGAAGGAAATAGCCTCTCCTCCAATTTTGCCTGTCCCAGTCCGAGGAGCATGTACAAGGAAACGGTCAGGAATAGTGATCCTACAACTACCGTTGTCGGCCAAAAGAAAAGTGAAACTGCAATCTCCCCCATCACCAGTCCTAAGATTGCGGAAATCAAAACTAAATTCTTGGAAAATTCTTTTTCCAAGCTTATTACCCAAAGCCCTTGGGAAAAAAATAAGAAGGACGAAAGGCTGACCAAGGGAGCAGTGAACCAGGGCATAAGTTTAAGAGATAATATTGCGTCAAATATTAGGAAGGAAATAATTAAAGTGAGCACAAATCCTACTCCCCTAGCCGCGCGTAGGAGTGCAATAGTCCTTATTGCGGCAACCGTATAAATATTGGCTGTAAGGCACAAAACATAAATTCCTGCGAGGTAAACAACGACTATTGGAAGCCTGGTAAAGAAACTGACGGGTAGAAGAAACCAAAATGTCCCTACTCCCAAGGTGAATAGGAAGGGTAAAATTAACGTAAGCATGGTCATATCTTTTGCCAGTCCCTCTCGTAGGGCCCAGAAAAAAAGCACTACAGTTAAGACTCCTAGGCCACCTACGGCAATGAATTTATTCTGATCTTTAAGAAACTGGAGCATAAAAAAGCCCAAGGAAAGAATTCCCGAGGTAATTAAAAACTTTTTGCGTTTACTCATAAATTCAGAGTTTTGAGAGGACTTCGGTGGGTATATCGAGGTTGGCAAAAACCTTTTGAACGTCTTCGTGCTCATTCAGGGAATCTAGGAAGGTTATCGCTTTGTTTGCTTCAGTTGGAGCTGTAACGCTTATATAGTTTTTGGGTCTTTGTACGAGTTCGACCCCGACAATCGTAAAACCAGCGCCCTCAAGGGCTTTCCTAAAGGAACTCAGCTTTTCCGAAGAAACGTGAACTTCGATTCCATCGTCTGTCTCCTCCATATCCTCCACTCCTAAATCTATTAGTTTTAACATTTGTGCCTCGGCATCCCCTTCGTTTTTAACCACGATTTGTCCCTTTGGCTCAAAGTTAAAGGAAACCGCCCCAGGGCCGGCAAGGCTCCCTCCTGCTCTCTCAAAGATATTCTTAATTTCCTGCCCAGTTCGATTTCTATTGTCAGTCGCCACCTCAACCATAACTGCAACACCCGAAGGACCAAAACCCTCATATGAAACTTCATCGAGGCTCTCTCCCCCACTTGCCCGGGAAATGGCCCTTTCGATATTGTCCTTGGGCATGTTAAAGCCCCTTGCTTTATCTATCGCTACTCTTAGTTTGAAGTTGGAATTAGGATCCGGGCCTCCCCCGGTTTTTGCGGCAATCGATATGGCCTTGCCAAGTTTAGAAAACATATTGCCACGAGCGGCGTCCTTTGACTCTTTTTGACGTTTAATTGTTGCGTAATGAGAATGTCCAGACATGTAAATGGAGGCTCACCCGGGGTAATTATACTACGAAAATTTGCCCTTAAAAAGCGTGAAGGCCCGGACACCGAAAAAAACGACACAAATTACGTGTCAATTCTTTCGGGCCGGGCCCAATCACACATACACACACCTCCTTACCTGGGCAGGTTGCCAACCAACAGGATGACAGCCATGCAGAGAAGGATTCCCAGCGAGAGAAGAATGAGCATCTTGCGCCCATCTCTCGACGGCTGGCCGAGCTTTTGGCCTATGACTCCATTGAATTTACTTTCTTTTTGGTGCGCCCGCACTTGACCCTCCTTTCTGCTCGAAAAAGGCAGCGTACCATTTCCAGGCGAAGAAGAATGCAGCTACCGGTATTACAACCTCCACTCCAATCGGCGCGTGCCTTGCGGTAAGCCAGACCCATACTTCGTTGGTCAGTACCCAGGCTACGGCCGCCGCGCTAATTGCAACTAGGTACTTCATTGGCTTTGCCTCCTCTCGTGAATTGTGTGTGTGCGAGTCTGACGCCCAGAAATGTAGAGCTATCCTACAAAGGGCTACTCACTAGCTTCAAAAGTATATCACAGGCACAAGTAAAAATAAACTATGGGCTATAGCTTTTCCACTTGACAGCCCTTATTACACATTTATACTCAAGGGAGTCAAATGGATATTGACCTTGCCCAAATAGCTATTTCTTCGGCACTCTCCGGCTCCTGGAAAGAAGCTTGCACAACAAATCAAAAAATACTGACCAAAGACCCAAAAGATATTGACGCCCTTAATCGATTGGCCCGCGCCTATGTTGAGTTGGGAGAGGTTACAAAAGCTAAAAAAACAGCCGAGAAAGTCTTAAAAATCGACCCCTTTAATACAATCGCCGCCAAGTCTTTGAGAAAATGGAAAGGGCTAAAGCGAGGCGAAACCCAGAAAACTTCTATTCTGCCGGCGCAGCTATTTCTGGAAGAGCCGGGTAGGACAAAAATTGTGTCGCTTCTTCATGTAGCTGATGGGAAAGTCCTGGCAAAGCTCGACGCGGGTGATGAGGTAAGCGTTAACCATAGGTCTCATAGGATCTCAGTTCTTACCCCGGAAGGCAAATACGTTGGTCGTCTCCCCGACGACCTCTCTGCGAGGCTTAGAAAACTTATTAACCATGGATATCAATATAAAATTGTCGTCAAATCAATTGAAGAAGGAGAAGCCAAAATATTTATTAGAGAGGTGGCTCGTCCTAAGGAGTTTGAGGATTTAAATTCGTTCCCGGCAGAAAAAATAGATTATGTTTCTTTTACTCCTCCGGAGCTCGTTCATAAAAGGGAAGGGATATCTTCCCCGGTCGAAGAAGTCGAAGAATCTTTTTAGAATCTTCTGGCAAATTCTTTGCCGACTGTTACTTCTACGTCAAAATTCCCTTCGGGCTCTTGAATAACTACTTCGCATCCAAAGAGGTAAGATATATTTTGTGCAAAATCTCTTACTTTGGCCGTAACCACACAATTTAAATCTTGTTCGGAAACGTCTATATTTGCCGCAACCTTGCCCCCCAGAGTCTCAAATACCTTAGCTGTCTCAAGAGCTACTTCCCCATCCCCACTGGCATTTTTTAGAATAATGCGTACCCCTTTTTCTGCAATCTTGTTGTCTGCAAAAACAACTATTAAACTTTGGGGCATCTGGCCAAATATAATGTAACCCTCATTTCCGTCTTTTAGCCTGGTATGTTTAAGATATGAGCTTTCGGCAAGGTCTACCTCTACCCTATCAAAGTTCCTTACCATAAGGGTTAAAAGTGCCATTGAAACTTTATCGCCGAAACCCAAATTAGAATCATATGGATAAAAAATGGCTTTGATAAAAGAACCCAAATTCTCCTCTGTTAATCCAAATCCTTGACTGTCTGTCCAGGCGATAACAGGAAACTTAAAGTTTTTGGTCACGGTTTCTGCCAGAAGTTTCCCACCCACCCCTTCATTCACCCCAAGCTGCCAAACGCTTTTTATCCTCCAGACCCCAAGTTGTCTTGCGACAGAAACTTCGGTATCTCCAGGAATTTTTACGGAAGTTAGTTCACGAGAACCCCTGTCAAAGGTTGTTACGATAACTTCATCGGCGCTGGGTGAAACAACGACTATTTTATCCTGACCATAAAAATGATAAGACCTAATAAATAGATAAGTTATGAAAGCTAAAATTACCCCTAAAAAAAGAAGTTTTTTTAATAGGCTTCCCTTTTTTGACTTAGCTTTTTTAAATTTCTTTAGTCGGCTCCTTCTGGCAGAGAGCATATTTAATTTCTTGAAAGCAAACGCTTAAAGTGACTTTTTCCCATCTTTTTTATTCTCTCTTCCGAGACTCCGTGTGAGACGAAAATGTGTCGCAAAAACTCACCCGTTATGACCTCGGGAATGAGAACGAGGTTTGCCCCCTTCTCATAGAGTTTTATCGCATCAGACTTACTTTGAGCTTTAATTATTAAAGTCGGTTTTCTCGGAAGAGACATTACATATTCTATTAAGATAAGGTTATCGTTTACGTAAGGAATTGAAGAAATAACCATGTGGGCTTTTTCAAGATTGGCGTGATCTAATATGTCAGGATCTTCAATATCTCCAAGAAGGGCGGGAATATTCTCGGCGGTAAGGTTATTAAAAATTTTTGGATTATGATCGATAACTAGAGTCGAATATTTTTGTTTTTTAAATAATGGGAGTAGAGTCATACCTACTCGGTTACAACCAACTAAAACTATATGATCGCTAAAGACAGCTTCGTTCTCGAGTCCCCCTTCTTGAGTTTTTTTCCTCTCAAAAATAGTAAGAGAATTCTTTAGTTTCAAGTAAATTTTATCGGAATATAGAATCAAATATGTCGAGATGGTCATGGTTATTACTCCAACTACTATTACCAATGCTACCTGGGGTTGAGAAACGTGACCCATAGAAGCCCCCACAGCCATTAGAATAAATGAAAATTCCGATATTTGGGCGACCGTTACCGAGGCTAGGAAAGAACTGCGTTTCTTGTAGCGCATGATGCCCATAATGATAAGAACAATTAATGGATTACCTATGAGAACAAAAAGAGAAAAAATTATTGCAGGGGTTAGGATTGATCCAAAGTCGGAAATCAAAAGTTGAGTGCCCAAATAAAGAAAGAAAATTGTCAGAAAAAAATCCCTCAGGGGCCGGGTTTTTGCGGCAACCCCCATATGCTCGGGAAGGTTTGAAAGTGCAAGACCGGCCAAAAATCCTCCTATTTCAAAACTAAATTCCAAAGGACCGCCGACAATTGCGGAAACTCCTAAAGCCCAGGCAACCGCCGCAATGAAAAGAAGTTCGCTCGAGGACCCGACTACTTTTTCAAATATACTCGGGAGTACTTTTTTAGATAGAAGCCACACCCCCATAAATAGAATAAGGGCCTTGACCCCTATAATTAAAACGTTTCCAAATCCAAATCCCCCGCGCCCGAAACCTGAAAGAAACATGAGGATAAGAACCGCTACGAAGTCTTGAACCAGAAGGAATCCGACTGCTATTTTTCCGTAAAGACTACCCAAATCGCCTTTTTCGGAAAGAAGCTTGACTATAATAATTGTCGATGAAAATGTAAGAGCTACCGCAATGTAGAGAGATGGAATGGGAGCAAATCCCAGGGCGAGCGCAATTAAAAATCCAAGTGTCGACGTAAAAGCAATTTGCCCCAAACCGGTAAGTAGCGCCACCTTCCCCAAAGAAGGAAGCTCCCTTAAATTCATCTCGATGCCTACAAGAAATAGAAGGAGAGCAATTCCAATTCTACCCATTGCGCCGAGAGCCTCTTGATCCTTAACCACCCCAAAAAATGCCAAGAATACACCTGCGAAAAGATATCCTATTAAAAGGGGTTGTTTAAGCAGTCTGGCTAAAATTCCTATACCAGCGGCTGAAGCCAGAAGAACAGAAATTTCGGTAAGTCCCACTCATATAAGCTTAGGAACTTTCACGCACCTTTTCAAGGGTGGCAATTACTCCTCTTAGCTCCTCAGGAAGTTCAGAGTGAAACCTAAGTCTTTTTTTCACTTTGGTGTCGAAAAAGGAAACCGATGCGGCGTGAAGAAATAGCCGGGGGCACCATTTTCTGTCTCCCCTAGCGGTTTTGCGTCCTGCATAGAACTCGTCCGCGACAATCGGGTGTCCAATATATTTCAGGTGAATTCGAATCTGGTGGGTCCTTCCCGTTTTTGGATAAAGCTCAAGAAGCGAATAATCTCCCTCACCCGCTTTGTAATATCTAATTACTTTATATCCGGTCTTTGCCTCCCTGCCCCCGGGCAACACCCCGAATCTATCCCTCCTCCAAGGCAATCTCCCTACCGGTACTTCTATGACTCCCTCCTTAGGCTCAACCTTCCCGTGGACTAGGGCGGTATAGCTTTTTTCTACTTCCCTATTTTTGAATTGTCTTTGCATCTCGATAAAGACGTTTTTGGTTTTGGCTACAATTAATATTCCGCTCGTCTCTTTATCCAACCTATGAACTATTCCACACCTTACTCCCCTATCCTTTGCAACAGGGTAGTCGAATTTTTGGGAAAGCCAGGTTTGAAGTACTTTCTGGCCTTTAGTAGTCTCGGCTTCATTCACAATCCAACCGGCTGGTTTATCGATGACCAAGATATTCTCGTCTTGGTAAATTACCTTGGGTTCCACAAGAGGCTATTACTTCCCTTCTCTTTTGGCCGCATCCTCCGCGCAAAGAGTAGCTTCGGGGTAAATCAGCAGTCGGTCTGTATCGATCATTCGCCCGCAATCCTCACAGATTCCGTACTTTCCAATTTTAATTCGGGAAAGAGCTTTTCTGGTTTGAATAATACTTCGGGTAATTTGTGACCTTACCGCAGAGACTCTCGCGTGTCCGAATTGCTCCGCAGCATCCGCATCGGGCGAGGCGTTATCGGTTAGCCTTGCGGTATCTTTAAACGGGTCTTCTTTCTCTATCACCCTTTTTCTCGCCTGCAAAAGCCTTAGTCTATCCCTGAGGAAACCCGCAACTGGCGAAACCAGATTTGCTGGAAATTTTAATACCCCGTCTTTCCCTATTTCTTTAGCTTTCTTCTTTTTCATAACTTCTCTCTTGATAATTTAAAAACCGAAAGTGTCAAGACAAATGCCAAAAATCCAGATATCAGTGTCTCAACCTTTACGAAGGATAACACGGATGGAGCAAAGATGGCAAGACAAGCCCTAAGAAGGAAAAATACGGCCAAAGTAGTAAGTCCCGAGAAGCCAATCCTGCCTGAGGAGTACCAGGTAAAGTTTTTATAATGTCTATCCAAAAAAACATAAAGGGCAATGAGGCAAAAGACTACAAGGCCCGCTACAAAAGACGTAGGGGCCGAGGTCTTAGCGGCATCTGCGAAAAATATTAACCCAAACCAAGGAAGAAGCGAGGCAACTCCGGCCTCAATTGTCTCGTAAGGCTTGAGGTGAAGTCGCAATATTCCAAGTAAAGCTCCAAGACATGCCCCTCCAAATGCTAACCAGAACCAATAGGACTTGAATAGAAAATATGAGACGGCAAACCCCAAGAGAGCGCCCGCCAACATATAAAAGGCTGTGCTAAAGATAAGTGCTGGAAAGTAATCTTCTTTGAGCTTTTTCCAAAAAATAAAAAGAAAGATTAAAACTCCTAGTAAATTGAAAGTAATATTAGTTAACATACATCCCGATTATATCAATTTCTATAATTTGACATAGTTTGTTCTAAAAGTTAAGATTAATCTTACTGTGTTAGAAACCCCACATGTAGTAGTGGGGGCAGCGATTGCGGTAAAAGTAGGTAATCCTGCCTTAGCAATACCTCTCGCTTTTGCGAGTCACTTCGTCTTAGATAAAATCCCCCACTGGAATCCCCACCTGTTTACAGAAACCCAAAAATTAGGGCACCCGGCCAAAAAAAGTACCCTTGTTGCCTTTGCCGACGTAGGACTGGCCCTTATTATCGGCCTTTGGGTCACAGCAAAATTCTCGGGCGACCCCTTAAGAATGCTTACGGTTCTTGCCTGTTGCCTGGCTTCGGTCTTGCCCGACCTCGTCAAGTGGCCTTACTACTACCTAAAAAACCGCTGGAAGCCACTAACTAAGTGGGTGCTATTTGAAAGAAATATGCAAGTTAATGCAAATTTCGTACCCGGCGTTCTTACTCAATTTTTGACCATTGCAACGGGTCTCTGGTGGATTTTAAGCTAACTACTTCGCCCGCTCAACGTATTCGCCCGACCTTGTATCTATCGTAATTTTGTCTCCTATATTAATAAAAAGCGGAACCTTAAGTTTAAGTCCATTCTCTAGAACCGCTGGTTTATAGATATTAGTTGCCGAATTTCCTTTTACTCCAGGGTCTGTTTCTTTTACCAAAAACGTATTCTTTGGGGGAAGGTCTACCGAAAGGGGCTTATCATCCCAAAAAAGAACTGATACATTTCCCCCCTCTTTGACAAATAATATTTGGTCTCCCAAAACCGAAAGTGGAATTTCCACCTGTTCAAATGATTTCGGGTCCATGAATACCGCGTTTAGCGTATCTTTATATAAATATTGAAGTTGTCTTTTTGTGGTGTTGACTTCATCGACAGTAACATTTGAGCTAAAGGATTTCTCCTCAATAGACCCACTACTTAGGTTTTTGGCTGTGACTTTGACTACGGCTCCTCCCCTACCCATCTTTATAAGGGAATACTTAATAACCTGATAAGGTTTGGCATTTGAGAGAAAAGTGGTACCGTCTTTTAAGTCTGTTGCTGAAATCATTTTAATTTCTTGATTCCTCGAATTCTCTAATAGCAGCCCGTAATTTTCCTAGCACATCTGGCCTCATAGAGGCAATTTCAAATAAATTCTGGAATCGTTTTATATAAGATTCTCGATTTATACCCATCTCTTCTAATTCACTTTCGTCAGGAATCGTCATCTCAGATAGAGTTTTTAACATACCAGCACTTCTATCCCCTGATGGATGGTGGGCAGATAACCAAACCATCGCAGATATACGCTTTAAATATTTTCTCTGTTCTTCATCAAATCTTCCAACAAACCCTAAAAGTTCCTCTTCTTTCATATTATCAATTGCCTGCTCTAAACTTAAGCTGCGCAGACTCAGTCCCCATTTTGATTCTGTTCCTTTATCAGTCATAAAGTAAATTATATTAACCATTTGCCGTTTTTCTGAACCAATTTTTTATCAAACCAAAGCGCTCCACCATCTCTTAGGTCGCAAATCATATCCCAGTGCAACACTGACACGTTTTTGCTTAATGTTTCGGTGTAGCCCTTTCCCAAAGCAATATGGATTGTTCCCCCTATTTTTTCATCAAACAGCCCGTCTTTGGTAAAGCGATTAATTTTAAAGTTATTTCCAATACCGAGTTCCCCAATTATCCTTGCACCTTTATCCATATCCAAAATCTTATTTAAGTCTTTCTCTCCCTTTGAGGCAGTCGCCCTTTCTACCTTACCTTTCTTAAATTCGAGGCGGACGTCATGAAATTCCCTTCCCATATGGATTGCGGGATAGGTAAAAGTAATAAATCCTTCGCTTGAATTCTCAACTACCGAAGTAAAAACCTCTCCATCGGGCATATTGTTTTCCCCATAAGCGTTAACCGCCTTTCTGCCTTTAATACTTAGGGTAAGATCTGTACCCTTCCCTATTATTCTAACTTTATTAGTTTTATCCATAATTTTTCTTAATTTCTCCTGGCTTTTCTTTAGGCTTTTCCAGTTGACCTCATTTATAGCCGAAAAGACAAAATCCTCATAGGCAGTAAGAGGCATGTCAGCCTCCTGGGCTTGCGAATCGACGGGAAAGTTCGTTATCACCCAGCGGGTTTTATCAACTCTCCAGTCGATAATCGGCCTTACTACCTTAGACCTTTGCGATATTTTATATGGGTCAACCGCCGATAAGCCTCGGGTGTTTGCTTCACAACGAATTCCTATCCAGCAATCAATTTGTCTTATCTCGTCCATCGCAATTTTGGGGAAAGCTAGAAGCGTTTTTTTGTCTACCTCTTTGAAGAAAATCTCATCGAGCTCGTAGGAATCGAAGTGCAATCTAACCTGAGAAGCTCCACGTCGGACTAAAAGTCTATAGATTTCCTTAACCAAAGGATACCCCAAAATATCCGATAGAATTAGCACCCTCTCCCCCTTTTTTACCTTAAGCGAGTAATCGACCAAAACTTCGGCCTGTTTTACTATTCTTGGATCAGTCATTACGTGCGTATTCTACTCTATTTTTTGATATAATTGAAGCCTAGCCGAGGTGGCGGAACGGTAGACGCACAAGTTTCAAAAACTTGCGAGGGTAATACCTCGTGGAGGTTCGACTCCTCTCCTCGGCA
>Ga0209518_1001628_pt1 | contig 23342 bp, 28 predicted proteins | sample RifGroB1_FD_183993 | JGI IMG/M metagenome (GOLD analysis project Ga0209518, IMG submission 183993) | Groundwater microbial communities from Rifle, Colorado, USA - Groundwater B1 (SPAdes) (version 2) | ecosystem: Environmental > Aquatic > Deep subsurface > Groundwater | place: Rifle, Colorado...
TGTTGCGAGGTACATACGGGAGAACTCAGGCAGGTAGTGATGCGCTTCGCGCATGGCGGGCATTCATCTTCCCCGCGCTACGCGGGGAGACTTATCCCGCGGGACTATTAATCATAATAATCATTGGTCTATTTCTCATTCCAGAAAATAATAAACCAAAAGACAGCAAGCCTTCTGTTCTTGTTATTGATGTTCACGGGGAGATAGTTGATTCAATAGATCTAACTTCTCCAGATAGTGATTTTTGGGAAAGAGAGAACACTGTTAAAGTATCAACAATAGAAATTTCTAAAATAATAAAAAAATATGAAAAAGAGGACAATATTAAAGCATTTATCTTAGATATTGACTCTAATGGCGGAGGCGGTGAGCCTCTATACGACTTAATCAAACAAATACGCAATTTGGATAAACCCGTAGTTTCAGTTATAAGAGATCAGGCACTCTCTGGCGGCTACTACATGGCTTCCGCAACTGACAGGATTTTTGCAAATGAACTATCAAATATTGCTGATATTGGGTATATTACAGTCATAGATTATAGCAAGGATAATATCAGTTATAAAAAATGCTTCATTTCTTCATCAGAGTACAAGGCAATGTATTATGACGACTGCGAAGGATTTGGAAGAACCGATGTCTATAAAACAACAAAAAATCGCTTGATTGAATCAACCAGAATTATGGCTAGAGAAATAGCCACTTTCAGAAATCTTCCAGAGCCTCATGTGCAAAAATTAGCAGATGGTACTATTTTTACTGGAATTGGTGCATTAAAATTAGGTCTTATTGATGAAATAGGTGGAGTGCATGAAGCTAATGATTGGTTAGAGAGCGAGTTGGGATCAGAATTGGAAATAATTTATTATAGAGAATTTAAAAAATAAACGAACGCCCTGCCCGAAACTCTAGTCTGCCTTCGGCAGAATCTATTGAGAAATGAAAATTTTACTCTGCGGACGCAATTTTACCAAACTTTGTATGGTAAAAGAGTTTAACAGCGATTAAGCGGTTCGCAGGGTCGCTTACGCTAAAATGCCAAACATTTTCCCCTGCTCTCCCAAATGCCTCGCCATCTCTCAAAAATTCCTCAGCTCTGATTTTTCAGCCATATGGGAAAAATCGAGGAGAAATTTTTGGAGGGCTCGGCACTTCGCTTAATCGCATACGTTAAACGCACTTCCTACGCAAAAAACATCGCCAATTTCCTCTGCTCCTTCATGCCCTTCAGCAGCACACTCCTATCCAACAAGTAAGAAGCATCCGCGTTGAACTTCCTCCTGACCAGCTTTTTGACGTACTCCGCCATCAGCTCCTTCGAGGCGAACTCGATGCCCTTGCCTTCCAGCGCTTTCCTCGCTGCCTCCCGTGTCACCCAGACGCCCAGCGGCATGGTGTAGTCATCCGTGATGAAGCGCAATGCCACGACCGTCCCCTGCCGCTTCAATTCCCGCATCTTCTCCAGGATGGCGAGGCGGACAGTGTAATACCCTCCGACAGTCCCTGAAGCGTAGTCCTTCCTCCCGGCGTAGGTCTCGTGGTCGGTGGAATGCCTCAATGCCTGGCCGAACTGATGGAAAGGAGGCACGTAGGTCTCGAACAGCTCATAGCCCCACACTTCCGGAAAAAAGAGCAGCACGTAATAATTGCCGAGATAGCCGCCGAAGAAGGCCTGGTAATTGCATACGGGATAATCGCGCACCTCAGAGACAAGGTTTTTTCCCAGGGTGTCATCGGTGGCCGTGATGCTCCAGCGCGTCGGCACCAGTTTCCTGTTGGACTTCAGCCCCATCGTCCCAACGGAAAACATCCGCGAAAGGAAATTCTCGTCGAAGTTGTTCTCGTAGAGATAGACAAGACCTTCCCCGGCCTTCATGTCCGTATCAGAGAACACCTTCTGCACTTTCGTATGGATGGAAGGGTTGGAGGTCAATTTCGCCTTCTTCAGCGCGGCGGCCGGACCGGTGGGAGCGGCATGGGAGTCCACGTTCAGCCGGAAAGAAGGCACCTTCTCGAGCAGGATCTCAACATCGGCGGGAGCGGACGCCATGCCCACGTCCTGCGACAGCTCAAGCAATTGAGGCCGGGACTTGACGTTGATGGCGGAGCGGGAATTCAGGAGAGAGGAGCGGAAATCCACAATCTTGGGAATCCCAAAATTCTTGTATGACCAGTACTTGGGGGTGTCATAGAGCCATGTCTCTTCTTCAGGCTGCGGAGGGGCGAGAATGCCCACATTGATGTGCGGATAGCCATACCTGCCCACAAACGGAGCCACTCCCTCGCTCTGGAAATTGACGGAAGTCAGGGTCTGCTTCACCCTGGAGACGGCATTGTTCCTGGCGCAAACGGGGCAGCGGCCCTTCCCGCAGTCTCCCAACGGGTCGTAGCCGGAATGCTTCCTGAAGGGGATGTTCATGGCGAAGAAAGAGCGGGAAGAGTTTAAAATGGTTGAGGACGAAGATGGCCAGTGGATTCAGGCATCCCCATAGCCGTGGTCTTTGACCAGAACTTCCGCATATGCCCTGCTGCCCTGCACCGTGTACAATACCCTCAATTTCCCGATGCGAAGCTAGTACTGCTCTTTCAGACCATACTGCTGACCGGGGGCGTATTTAGGATTTTGAAGTCATTTCTTTAAAGTAGTAAAAAACAAAAGATTTAAAAGCGCCATCTCTTCACCTATGCGAGTGAATCTCAATGACTCTCAATGAATTGCTAGAAGCTGGTTCAATAACCTGCGAAGAAGGCCGCGAAGGCTTTACAACAATCAAAGGAACATTCGCCATTTCTGATTCAGGCGTAACAGACCGTGAACTTCAAGATTCGGCAGAACGGTCTCTTAGAAATCTACTGGACGATTTCAAACAATATTTGGTGGGAGAGGCTTTCTCTGATGGCATATCCGTCTACCATATCCGGCAATCCGGCGGCCTATACTGGGTCGATGCTTTTAACAGAGCCGTTGAAGGCGGACTAAAATACGCTGTCTCTGTAGACTATGGCTTTCGTGAAGAGAGAGGTATCCCCATTTTTGAGATTCGTGCCCGCAAAGAACATCTTCCCCCCAAGGTTACTGATACGGTAAATTTTCCAGGACAAGCACAACAACGCTGTAACACATTGCAGGCCCATAATAGCACCCTTGCAGCTTATGGCGCGAAATTAATGGCAAGGCAGTGAGAGGTTCAAGACCTTTGTTGCTCGACTTGGCTTCTTTCATTCCTCCCTCTTTAAAATAGGAAATCATTAAAAAAGGGGTGAAGACCCCCTCCCCATGTCGCTCACCGAGGAACAATACCAGCAGATACGGAAAGAGCTGGACGAGTGCCAGAAGCCCTTCATCTTCTTTGATGACGACCAGGACGGCCTCTGCTCGTTCCTGCTGCTCTACCGGTACAAGAAGGAAGGCAAGGGGCACATCGTCAAGACCACCCCCAGGCTCGACCAGAAGTTCGCGCTGCGGGCGGTGGAGTACGGCGCGGACAAGGTGTTCGTGCTGGATTTGGCTGTGTTGGAGGATGACTTCATCGACGCCATTCACGTGCCCATCATCTGGGTGGACCATCATGGCCCGTTCAAGAAGCACAAGGTCAAATATTTCAATCCGAAGGTGGAGAACATCCATGACAATTTTCCCACCTCCTACCTCTGCTACCGGACCGTGAAGCAGGATTTGTGGCTTGCGGCCATTGGATGCGTCTCGGACTGGTTCATCCCGGAATTTCTCAAGGAATTCGAGGAAAAATACCCGGGCATGGTCGATAAGCCCTACAAGGAGCCGGGAGACATCCTCTACGGGGGCACGAAGCTCGGCCTCCTGTCGCGGATACTCTCCTTCAACCTGAAAGGGCAGTCAAGCGATGTCATGAAGTCCGTCCGCACCATGATGAAGATAGAGTCGCCGTACGAGATACTGGACAGCAGCACGCCGCGGGGAAAATTCATCTACAAGCGCTACGAGGCCATCAACCGGCAGTTCGAGCCGCTGATGAAAACGGCGTTCAAGGCGGCGGAAGGGACCAAGGAGAACTTCATCCTCTTCCCGTACGAGGATGACAAGACGAGCTTCACTTCCGACATCTCCAACGAGCTCACGTACAAATACCCGGACAAGGTGGTCCTCATCTGCCGGGAGAAGGACGAGGAGATGAAATGCTCGCTGAGGTCGGGGACGCACAACCTGCCGCCCATCGTGGAGAGATGCCTCCTGGGGCTGCACGGCCACGGCGGCGGGCACGAGCATGCGTGCGGCATCAACGTGCACAGGCACCATTTCGAGGAGTTCATCGCAAGGCTGAAGAAGGAGATATAGCCTTCACACCTTCAGGTTCTGCTGGATGAAGTTGATGACCTCGTCCTTCCTCATCGCGGCCTTGGCCTTCGCCCTGGAGGCGAACAGCTCTGCGTTCTCCCTCTTCGCGGCGGAGTTGTAGCGGTGGATCTTCTCGTTGACCTTGTTGATGCGGGTGATGACCATGGTGAGCTTGTTCATGGTCTCGTCCTTGACCGACAATACCAGTATCCTGCGGCCGTCCCTGCTGAGGTAGAATATCTTCGACCCCCCGAAGGTCTTCTGCTCCTCGCGGAGGAACTGCTCCCACAGGGCAGGGTGGCCGGATGTGGGCAGAGTGAGGACCAGCGCTTCCCTATAGGATTTGGTGCGGACGAGGTGCAGCTCAATGGAGTCGTTGCTGCCTTCGATGTCTTCCACGAAATCCGCGACAGCGGGATCATCCATGCCCCTGAACTCGAAGAACTCTATGTGGTCGAGATCCCTGCTGAAATCGATAGGAGGAACACTCTCCTTGTACGGCGCTTTCTCCATGCTACCCACCCCAATCTGCCATCCTGAAGGGACGATTATTAAAATGTTTCGCTGTTTTCCGTCTGCAATGGCGTTTTTTCCAGGTACGGGAGGTGGAAAGGGGGCGCAAAGGTTTATAAAACAAGGAAGGCGACTTCCGGATGCGCGTCGGTGGTCCAATGGCTAAGACTGCGGCCTTCCAAGCCGTTAATCCGGGTTCGAATCCCGGCCGGCGCACCATTTTTCTTTTTTTTCATGGGAAATTTTTCAGTTTCGGGGAACCTTTGTTGTAGGTAGCGCCTGGATCACTCTTGCGACGATACTTACGGAAAAGCTGGGCACGAAAGTCGGAGGAGTCATAGGCGGCTTTCCTTCGACGGTTGTGGTGGCGCTGTTCTTCATTGCATGGACTCAATCGACAGCCATCGCGGCAGAGGCTACCACCATCATCCCGATTATTATAGGAATAGACAGCTTGTTCATAACGGCGTTTGTCCTGCTGGCGAGGAGGAATCTCTCTATCGGCTTGCTTGGCGCTTTGGCACTGTGGGCGGCATTGGCATTTCTTTCTGTCTATGCTCGCCCTTCTTTTGGAGCTTCACTGATAGGGTTTGCCGTCTTTCTGGCGTTCTCATGCTATGTTCTGGAGAAAAAATTAATGATCAAATCATTCGGCGCTATTGCCACGATGTACACCCTGCCTACATTGCTGTTCAGGGCATCCTTGAGCGGGGCAATCGTCACGCTTGCGGTTCTCATGGCCAAAATAGGAGGGCCATTGATTGGAGGCATGTTTGTAGCGTTTCCCGCGGTCTTTTTATCGGCCGCCATCATCACCTATTGGGCACATGGAAAAGAATTCTCAAGAGCAGTCATGAAAGTGTTGATGATAAGCGGTGCTCTGAATGTCATGGTCTATGCTGTGGGGATAAGGTATCTGGTTGTGCCGTACGGGATACTCTACGGCACGCTGTTTTCCTACATCATTTCCGCGCTGTTTGCCGCCATCCCCTATCTTTCTGTGGTCAAAAGGAGGGTTTGAGGAATTTTGCGCTCCCGCATATAGGCAGCGTCACCCTGCTTTTGGATGGCTCCCCGTTAGCGTCCAGTGGGTGGGGCGGACTGCCCATTGAGAACCTCAATGAGTCTCAGCCGTTCCTCGACCATTTCATGCTGCGCATACGTCGTCAATCCGAATTGCCATAATTCCGGATCCTTGCGTATATCGCAAGTTATCAGCTGTCTGGAGCTATACTCCTGATAATCCCTTGTTCCCAGAAGAGGGGTATGCAGGAGAGGGGTGAAAAGCACTTCTATGCCGGGGTTGGCCCTTTTCAGTCGTTCCTTCACCTTTGAGAATGGCCTCGCCAGCAAGCGCACTCTCTCAAGCGAATCATGAGGGTAGCCGACGATGAACCCCAACGTCATTTTTGGGACGCCTATTCTGGCGATTTCCTCCAGAATGGACATGTTGCTTTCAAACACCTCGTCTGCATTCCTCCCATCCATTCTTCTTACCTTTGGATTGCCCCGTTGTTTGTCGTAAAAGATGTCCCCTATCAGCCCTTCAGACGGGATGTACATTTCATACGCCCCGCTAAACATTGCGTGCATCAAATCGGAATCCAATGATCCATCCTGCTTTCTCAGCAAGGAGATCTGGAGCCCATTCCAAAAATTCCACTTGAACCCCTCCTCCTTCAAAATGGCGAACCTCTCAATGAGCAGTTCCCTTCCTGTTGCGCCTTTCTCGATTTTCCCATGAGGGACGAGGGACTGGGCCAATTCGTTGTCCGCAATGAGCAATAAGGTGCTGATGCCATACGCCTTAAGATGGCGCGCATACTGCTTTACCTGCCCGGTTTCCATAAAGCTGTAATTTGTTCCGGCGGTGGTGCAGAAACCACATCGTTCAGGGCATCCCCTCGCAAACTCGGCATAAGCAAGGGGCGCCTTTATTCCGCCTGTGGGCGGACCTTTATAATCCTCAGTCCAGTCCGGGATTTGTTCTTTGACGAGTTGAAAAGCGGGCAAAGGGACGGATATCATTCTGTTCGCCCATCCACGGGATTTATCGGGCCTGTTTATCCTTATTCCCTCCCCAGAGCGGTAGGCTATCGAAGGAATGTTTTCCAGCCTGCCATTTCCCACCAAGGCAGAAACCACGCGCGGCCCGGTCGTCTCGCCATCTTTGGGAACAACAACTTCCCCTCTCCCTTCAGACAGATAAAAATGCGGACGTGAACAGGCATCAGATCCCCCATACACTACCTTTATTCCAGGATTGACCTCTTTCGCTTTTTTTGCTAAAGCGATTGCACTATGTGCAAATTGCGTGTGGTTGGCGGTGATTCCCATTATGTCGGAATTTAAGGAAATCTCCCTGAAATTTTTGCTCTCGATGCTTTCACCCACCCTCCAATGGTGTAATGTGGACAGGCTGCCATTCCCATAAGGGGAGGTCTTGCGGTAAAGCTCTTCGTGCTCAGGGGCCACGATTTTGGGGTTATAGATCTGGACATCAAAATCTCTTCCCACTTCCCGTATCAGACTTCCGGCAACGATTGGCTGTGTATGTAGCGGCGTATTCGGCCTGAATGTTCCGAGCACCCTTCCGTCCAGGTCACGGGTTTTCACCCCATGAGGCTCCACGAGTGTTATCCTATATTTTGCCATAATGCGACATCAAGTCTAATTTCACCGGTAGTGGTGCGTTGTCGGGAGGTGATACATTTATCCGTGAATAACCGACTTATAAACCACCCTTTAGCGCAACAGAACCGAATTTTTATTTATAAATATTTCCATCTCGAGGATGCTCTGTCCCGAATGTGGTTAGCGGCATCAGTCGAGCGCTGGCCATGCGAACATCAAGGGCGTCGTAGGGGATGCGCCAAACCTTTTTCTCGGCTCCACTTCGTTACGCCTCCAAAAAGCTTTACCAAAAACAGGCCCGCTACACGCGGGCATTTCTTTTGGTCAAGCTTTTCTTTGCCGATTCGTAGATAAGGCAAAGAAAAGGTTGCGTGGCATGCAGCCTCATCAACAACGATGGCAGAGCGTTCGAAGCCGCTAACCCGGAGTGAAACGGAGATTCGGGACAGAGCTCCCTGATGGAAAACTCTTATAAATCGACTTCTCCTTGTGCAGGCCATGCTCGTCGAATCCTTATCAGGAGTGCGGGGATGGTACGGCAGGGACCTCACGCCAAACATCGCGCAGCGCTACGCCGCCGCCTATGCCTCCTCCCTGATGAAAGCAGCGAAAGGAAAGCGCCTCTGCATCGTCATCGGGATGGACACGCGCCCCTCGGGGCCTGCGCTGAAGGACGCCATGCTGCCCTTCCTTCCTGCGGACATCATCGACGTCGGCGTCCTTCCCGCCCCGGCCATCGAGCACGCGGTCAGGCACTTCCGCGCGGACGGCGGCATCATCATCACCGCGTCCCACAACGAGCCGCACGACAACGGCCTCAAGTTCCTCAGGAGGACCGGCGCCATCCTCGAGGAGCAGGAGATGGGGAAGCTCATCGCCCTCGCCGGAAGGATGGATGCGGCGAGGATGAAGGTAGTCCTTTCCAAGGGCGCCAAGGCGCTCGGGCAGCGCACGGTCAGGGAAGCGCGGAAAGAGGCCATCGGCGCCTACAGGGATTTCGTGTTCTTCATCATCGGTGATTCCGCGGGGAAGATACGGAAGGAAAAGATGACGGTTGTCCTCGACGCCAACGGCGGTGCCGGCAGCATGGCCAAGCATATTCTTGCGCAGGCCGGGATCAGGGTGGTGGCCCTCAACAGCGGGCATGGGGATTTCGCGCATGCGGTGGAGCCGACGATGGAGACGCTCGCGTACCTTCCCCCCCTCATCAGGAAGCGGAAAGCGCAGTTCGGCGCCGGATTCGACTGCGATGCTGACCGCGTGGAGATCATCCTGGGGAACGGGCGCATGCTCTCGGGCAATGAGCTGATCGCCCTGGCGGCGAGGCACATGCTCTCGACATCATCGAGGCCGGAAAAGGAGGTGGTGGTCGTCAATGACGCGACATCGGGGATGGTGGGAGAGGTGGTGCGGCCATACGGCGCCCTGCTGAAGGAAGTCCCGGTGGGGGAGAGCAACGTCGTCAGGGAGATGAAGGCATCGGGCAGCAGGGTAGGCGGCGAGGGAAGCAGCTCCGGCATCATCATCGCCCCGCAGACCTGCAGGGACGGCATCCTGGGGATACTTATGATATGCGGCATCGTCGCCGACAGGAAGAAAAGCCTCGAGGAGCTTCTCGGCGAGCTGCCGCGCCGCGCGTACCTCAAGCGGAAAGTTTCCGTTTCAAAAGCGTCCATGGCCGGCCTGCGCAGGAGCATCATTGCCCATTACCGGGAAAGGGGGCTTGACGTGCTGGCGGAGAAAGAAGGCAGCATCAAGGTGCCCATGCCTGGCAGCGCGTTCGCCTGGTTCCGCGCCTCGAAGACCGAGGCCGGCGTCCTGCGGGTGATAGTGGATTCCCCCAACGGGGAGAAGGCGGAAGGGCTGATGCGGGAAGCCCTTGCGCTTGCCGGTGGAGCATGACAATGACAGCGCCAAAGGCGGGGGATGCGGAAAGGAAAGGGCAGCATCCCCATGAATTGCTTGCCTTCATCGCCCGCTACCTGGTGATGCCGCAGCCGGGAAAGAAAGAAAGCCGGAAGCGGGGCGGCCTTGAGCGGCGCATGGACGGGGAGGGAAACAGGCAGCATTCCCCTCCTGGCCCTCTTGACGAAATCAGGGAGAGCATTGATGCCGTGCTCAGGGAGAGTCCCATCGCCGACGGCATGTTTGCCACCCAAGCGTCCAAAAGGACCGGATCGTCAATAGCCTATTCCTTCTCAAGAAAAACCGCCGTGGTGAGGAATTACTGCGTCGCGGTGAGGTACCATTCGACGGACGAAGAGGAGAAAATCGACGTGACGATCACCTCAGAGGAGGAAATCTCGTCGGAAACGACCATCCGCCGCACCGCGACGAGGAAGGAGGCGAAGCAGTATTCCTTTTCCGTCCTCCGCCGGAAGGAGCCGCAGGAACGGAGAGGGTATGAGGTGCGCCTTGCGTACGGCTATGCGCGGGGAGAGGAGCAGGCATCCGTCGAATACCTGCAGAAAGACTACGCCCAGCAGGTTGCGGAGCAGAAGGAAGACTTTTCGGTGCGCGTCCCCTTCAAGGTGCTGCACATGCAACCGAGGAACATCATGGGCGGCGTGCTCGGATATACCTATCTGGGGGAAAACATGATGGCGATGCGGGACGACCTCATCGGGGCAATGAAGAATGAGGTGGACATCCATGAGAGCATCCACACGCCGAACGAGTACGAGACTCGCGTCCTCACGTGGTGGATGATGGAGAGGCCGAAGATGGGGAAGGCAGAGAATGCAGGGAAGATGGGCATGGCTATGGGCATGGTCCCATACAGGAAGTGATGCGATGAGCCAGGATATAAAAAAGTGGCGCCTCATCGAGCTGGAGAGGCACGGCGCGGCCATGAACATGGCCATCGACCAGGCCATCGCGGAGCAGGCAGCCCTGGGCAACGCCCCTCCCACGATGCGCTTCTACCAGTGGGAAAGCCCCTCCATCTCGCTCGGGGCGTACCAGTCGCTCGCGGACATCAACGTCGAGGCGTGCGCCCGCCATGCGGTTGCGCTGGTGAGGAGGATGACCGGCGGGAGGGCCGTCTACCACAGCACGGCGGACTTCACCTACGCCGTCATCGTTCCCATCAGGATGTTCAACTACAGCATCACCACGGCCTACCGCTCCATCTGCAACAGCATCCTGGTGGCATTGAAGAAGCTGGGCATCAGGGGCCAGCTGGAGCACAGCAATGACGTGGTCGTTGACGGGAAGAAGATTTCCGGCAACGCCGCCAAGGTGCTGGATTCCGGCTGGTACGTGCAGCACGGCACCATCCATTACGGGATCGACCACCGGCTGCTGGGCGAGCTGTTCGGGAGCGACAGGAAGCTGTTCGAGGACAAGGCGACGGGCATCCGCGAGCACAGCCAGGCATCGCAGGAAGACGTCTATAAGGCGCTGCGCGAGGGGTTCACGGCCGACAAGGAATTCGTGGTCGGATTCCTCTCCCCTCAGGAAAGCCTGCGCGCGCATGACCTCGAGTTCATGAAGTACCGGAGCGTTGCCCTGCCCAACGGCGCGGTGGCCAGGCAGCGGGGAGCCTGCTCGGTGCTGCCGGGCGGGAGGCTGTAATGGCAATCTTGCGCGGTTCTTGCCTTAAGGAAAATATCCCGCTGCCCTTGGACTGACTGAAAACTGCCGGGCCATAAATGCCTGGCTGTCCACGCATAAACCAGGCACCTGGCCGAAACAAACCACGGAATTGGGAAGGGACGGGGGAAACCCCCTCTGAATTTTCGTTCTTCAACATTGAGCAGTTCTTTTAGCTTTGGCAACGGGGGGGGTGTATATATATATATAATCAGGACGGGCCCACAGGGGGTACTGGTCAGGATGCACCCAGATATATGTGTCGGTGATCTGGTTTTTCTGGAGGACCATGGAAGAAGCATGAAAGGCATCTTTTTAACGTCTTCCTTTTCTATAACCACTCTCCAATGAGAAAAATGGAAACCTTTATATAGAAGGAACATTTTTCCTGATGATATGGATATGCGTTGGGGTCTATTGGCAGCATCAGCATTGGTGCTGGTTTCATTCCTGAGCCTGATTTTTGTCGTCTTCGGCTTCTCAGGTCTTTCGTTCCTGCTGAGCCTTACCCTGCTCGTTACCCTGATGGCCCTCCTTGCCCTCACCATGGGCGGCATCGCGAAGGCCAAGGCCTGGGGCTGGAGCTTCCTGAGCTTCATCTCCCTGGTGCTCATCTTCTATGCCTACATAGTGTACCTGATATTTGGCTTGGTGGAGAACCTGGGCATCCTCCTCGTCTCCGCCATCATCATGCTCGTCGTTTCTGTGCTGAACTTCCGCTTGGCCGAACAGCCGGAGAAGGAATCCATTGAGGCGCCGCCTTCCCCGAAGGTGGAAGTGTACGAGAGCCTCGACAAGGTCGAGCCCGAGCAGAAGGTCGTCCGCGCTCCCCAGCCGGTCGCCAAGGCGGTGGCCGCTCCCAAGAAGCTTCCGTTCGTCGCATCCAGGATGGCGTCCACCTACCACAGGTCGAACTGCGAATGGATGAACAACATCAAAAGGAAAAACAGGGTGTGGTTCAGCACCGAGAAGCAGGCCAGGAAGGCCGGCTTCAAGCCGCACGAGTGCATCGCCGAATTGAAGTAAAGTTTTTATTCTTCCCTTGTTCGCCCATTTGAGTGAGGTGTCATGGTATCATGGTCAGCGTGGCAGGCAGCATCGTTCAATCCGTAGCCAATGCGCACTATCATGCCTTTGTCAACGCCGCTCCTGGCAGCAAGAAAGAAAGAGCTGCCGCCGATGAAATCTATGCCGCATTGGAGGAAAAAGTCCTTTCCCATTGCGACCGCATCACCGCCTTCCCGGTGAGCCGCGCTGTTAAAAAAGGGCTCAAGTCCTTGTCGCTTCCAGACCAGTTAAGATACCTGTTCGATAGACAGCTTCATGCGCGCGAGAGGGATGCCGCAGGGCTCATCAGGGCCGTGGACAGGCAGGTCTATCGCCACATGGCCGCATATGCCACCTCCCCCTATTATCCTCAGCACGCAGGAACGCTCCAATAAGCACTTTCGGTTGTGTTGCGCTAAAGGGTGGTTTATAAGTCGGTTATTCACGGATAAATGTATCACCTCCCGACAACACACCAGAACCGCACTTTCACAATCTTTTTATATCCCCTTATGCGCTAATTTCCCTGATGGCGGATAAAGACGATATTCTGCTCGGCGGCAACATCCAGCTCGCGGGCTTTGCCCGGATAGACGGCGCCAGCATGGAGGTCGTCAGGAAGGTCGTGGGCACGTTCTCCCAGAAGGTCGGCCGGCACGGCCTGTTTGAAGGGCTGAAGGTCACCCTCAAGGAAGTCCACAAGCGCGAGAAATCAGAGCTTTATGAGATCCATGCCCATCTCTTCGGGAAGGGCCACAAGTTCAACGCCTCGGCGATGGGCAGGAACCTCTTCATGGCGCTGGACGACGCCCTCAAGAGGGTGGAGCGCGAGGCGGAGCACGTCCTAGCGAAGTTCAAGTAATTCCCAAAGAACTATCAAATCAATACCTGATCATGCTATCAACAATGATGTGGGGAGGGGGAGAATCGGCGTTGCCCCGGATCAGGTAAGCTTCACCTTGTCCACGCTCTCCATGGCGCGTTGGGCCTCTTCCATCTGCCTGTTCTTCAAAGCGATGATCTGGATGAGCTTCAGGGCGTTGATCTCCTGCTTCAGCTCCTCGATCTCGTCCCGCAATTCGTAGATGAGCTCGTAGTTGTGCTGGATGTTGTCGGTGTTCTCCTGCACCGCAGCCGGAAGGTCGGACAGTTCAGAGAATTCACGCCGGATCTGCTTGATCCACGCGTCCACATTGTCCTTGAATGCCGCGACCTGGGGATCCATGAGTGGAAAACGCCAAAAAAGAGGCAGTGTTGTTCGCCAGTTGTTCTTTGCCAAGAGGAAGAGGGAGCTTACCTCTTTTTTGGGTTTGGGTTTTTGGTGAAGGTGTATATTAATTGTGTTTCATATACACCAGTATACTTTTTAGTATATTAACTTATATTTAAATCTTTGCTTTTTGGTGGAAAGTCTGTTGTGTATGCCAGAAACTATATTTTATTGGTCCTTTCTTAGACGATCAAAAATCATTAATAAGTGGTAACAAAAAAAACTTTTAATAACCATCACGCTTTCCCCTTGGTTTATGGCAACCATTGACACCCTTGTCGACACATGGAAGAATCCGGTGAACTGGGATCTCTTCATTACGAGCCAGCCCATCCCCTTCGACCCTGCCGGATACGAGATGCGGGGACTACGCCCGAACAACGGCTCGTACCAACCGCCGCAAGACATCAACTACAGCCCCGCCCTCACGCCTTATGCCCTGGTGCTCCATGTCACCCGGAAAGGCAAGACACTCCCTTCTGCGCTGTTGGGATTCACCTACGCAAACGAGGTGGCTGACTGCCTCCAGATCCAAGGGGGGCAGCGAAGATACAAGCAACTCTCCCCCGTGCGCTGGGACATGGCCCTGTTCGATGATTTTGTCTCCCTTACCAAGCAGGCAGGAGCCCGTGAACTCCTCCTGATGCCCGCTGCCTTTCAGGACGGGGTAGACGAGCACCGAATTGAAGCTGTGACGCGCAGATACGATGGAAATGCACACCGGCATGGATTCAAATTGAGCGCTGCAAGGCAACGCTACGTTCTCGAAATCAGCAGGTAGCTGAACTTCATACGTGTATCCCGCTCCGCATGCCCGTTTAGAAAACTATTTAAACCATCGCCTCAATGGTATCACCCAAAAGAGGCACAGAATGCGCACATCACGCTACCGCAGAGTTCTCAACAGCAGGCGCGCTTCCCTTGAGATTTCCATCCAGGCCATCGTCATCGTCGTGCTGGCCATGACCCTCTTGGGGCTTGGGCTCACGTTCATCAAGAAGATGTTCGGCAATGTCGATGTCCTCTCCACAGGCACGTTCGAGAAGATTCAGGAGCAGCTCCAACGGGACCTGGTCAACAGCAACGAGAAGCTGGTGTTCTCCCAGACCAAGGTGACCATGGAGAGAGGGGGGGAGAAGCTCTTCGGCTGGGGCGTGAAGAACGTCGGCTCCTCAAAACTGAATTACTGGGCGGAGTTCACCCCCGTCAAGTGCCCGACAGGAGAATGCTCCAATGATGTCCGCTTCAAGGATGAGCTCAACACCAAGTGGTTCTCGTTCAAGTACAATCCGCAGGGGCAGAACACCAACCTGCTCTACGAGCTTGACGCGGCGTCCAACCAGTTCGTGCGGGTCAATCTCAACATCCCGAAGGATGCGGACCCCGGCCTCTACCTCATCGACATGTCGGTCTACGATGATTTCAGCGATGAGCGGTATGCCTCCACCGACCTCTTCGTGACGGTGACCTGAATGGCAAGAAGCACCAAACGCCGCCTGTCGGAAGCCCAGGAGTTCGAGGTCATGAAGATGATCCTCGACAAGTTCCTGTGGCTCGGCTTCATCATCATGGCCTTCGGCCTGTACCAGGCGTTCTACAGCAATGTCTATTACGGGCTGACATGGATACTGACGGGAGCCATCATCCTGCTGGTCTTCACCTGGATCATCACCAAGGAGTATGAGGTCGTCAGGTAGCCTGTTTCTGTTTTCACAATCTTTTTATAGTTCTTCATGGGAAATAACCTGATGATGAAAAAACGCCTGCTGTTCCTTGTTGTGGCCGTGGCATCCCTCCTCATCATTGCCGGCTGCACCCAGTCATCGGGCGCGCAGTCCTGCAAGACCGCGGCCGACTGCACGCCGAAGAAATGCTACACCTCCTCCTGCACGGAAAACAAGTGCGTCTACATCGCCCAGCAGGGCTGCTGCGGCAACGCCTACAAGGATGCCCTGGAAGACGGGAAGGCCGGGAACGAGTGCACCTGCCCCGCGGACTATGGGCGGTGCGACGGCAAGGCCAAGATCGCCTACGGCAGCGGCTTCTACGACGCCAAGTACGTGAAGAGGCAATGCATCCAGAACCAGTGCATCATGGGCGTCAACCCGGATGACCTGAAGCCCCTCACCCTGCTGGACCAGGCCAAGTTCAACGCGTTCAGCATGGAGGTCACGACGTCCTTCAACCAGCCGTTCCGCGTGCCCACGGACAGCTTCACCTTCCGCCTCACCCTCAAGGATGCCAAGGACACGCTCGTCTACCCCATCAGGTTCACCCACATCACCCTCAGCAGCGGGGAAGTGCTGTACGGGGAGAAGGACCTGACCGCGATCCTCGGCGGCGTCGGCGATGCCGTATCGTTCAGCGTGCCCATATCCTACCACCTCATCCAGCCGGAGGAGGAGCAGAAACTGAAATACAAACTCGAGTACGGGTACACGCTCAACACGGAAGTGAGGGACGCCTCAGGGATGACCACGGTGCAGAAGACCTTCCGCGAATCCCTCGAGAACCAGTTCGGCACCAAGATCACCTTCGCGCAGGACGGGACGACATAGCCTGTTTTCAAAAACGGGAGGCAAAGACTGATTAGGGAGGGAAAAATCTGAGCGCGCTTGCCGCGGAGCAGAAGCCCTCCACGCACCCCTGCCATTCAATAGAACTCGCGCACTGTGGCGCGACACACCAGTGCGAGCGAAGCGAGCATCATGATCATCCTCACCGGATGCAACTGAATAAAAATCCATCCCCTTAATCTTGCCATCATGAACACAAAAAGAGGAATCGAGCTGTCATTGAACTTCATCGTGATGCTCATCATCTCGATCGCCATCTTCGGCTTCGGGGTGAGGTTCATCTACAACCTCTCCTCGCAGGCCATTGAGCTGAAGGACCTGACGTCCAAGGAGCTCGACGACCGGGTGGCCGACCTGCTGTGCAGCAGCTCCCAGAAGATCTGCATCGGCACGGACAAGAAGGTCATCCAGAAGGGCAAGTTCGACGTCTTCGGCATCAAGGTGCTCAACGTGGGCGATGCGCAGACGCTTGAGGTGCACGTCACCCGGCCAAACCCGTCCGCGTACACCAAGCAGAACACCCCCATCCCAAATGATGTCCTGAAATGGGCCCCGGAATCCCGCGTCGACCGGTTCGAGCGCAACGAGGAGCACAAGTTCGGCATCGGCATCGAGGTGCCTCCCAGCGCCCTCTCGGGGACGTACATCTTCGACGTCAAGGTCATCAAGGCGGACGGCACGGCATACGCAACGACGCAGAAATTGTACGTTGAGGTGCCTTAACCAGCATTACCTATTTTCAAGAACTTCCCGACATCCAGCGACGCCCCGCCGACCAAAGCCCCATCAACGTCCTTCTCCCTGAACAGCGAAGCGGCGTTCTCCGGCGTCACGCTGCCTCCATAGAGAATCCTTGTCTTTGAATATTCTTTCCCAAACAGCCCGGATAATGTCTTCCTGATGAACGCGTGCGCTTCCTGCGCCTGTTGCGGCGTCGCGGTCTTCCCGGTGCCGATGGCCCACACCGGCTCGTAAGCAATAGTGATGCGGCCCGCCTCTTTTGCCGAAACTCCCCCGAGGCATTCCTCGAGCTGCGCCCTGAGCACGTCCATGGTCCTGCCGGATTCCCGCTCTGAAGAAGTCTCTCCGATGCAGAGCATGGCCTTCAGCCCGTGTTTGAGCGCGGCCTTGACTTTCCCGTTGATGGATGCGTTCGTCTCGCCGAAATGCTGCCTCCGCTCGGAGTGGCCGAGCAGCACCCGGGAGGCGCCGCAGCTTTTGACCATTGCGGCGGAGATCTCCCCAGTGAACGCTCCTTTCTCCTCGGCGTGCATGTTCTGCGCTCCCACTTCAATGGAAGTGCCTTCAAGCAGCGCGCTGAGCCGGGCAAGGTACGGGGAAGGCGGGAAGATGAGGAGGGAAGCCTTCGCCTTCGCTGCCTTGATATCCTCCGCAAATTCTTCCGCCTCCTGGAGCGTCTTGTGCATCTTCCAGTTGGCGGCAACGAGGAGATTTTCCATAACGCCCTTCCATCCTGCTTATTTTAAATATCTTTGCGTCGAAGGATGTGTTCCTGAGGGAGGGCATTCACTGCGCGCGCTTGCCGCGGAGCAGAAGCCCTCCACTCACCCTTGCTTCCGCCCCCCTGTTGCGCGGCTTCATGCACCACCCCCCGAAGAGCCCGAGCAGCCCGAGGATGGAGGAGAGCAGCGCGATCTTCTCCGCGAACGAAGAGAACAATCCCTCCGGATAGATGTTGACGATGTTCTCCGTCGCCGGGTCGAAGAGGTAGGTGCCGCCCGTGAACAGGGCAACATGGAACGCGGAGAATGAGCTGTCAAAATCCAGCAGGGCGACAGTCCCCATGAACGCCATGATGCCGATGAGGGCGAGGGAGCCGGTGAAGAGGATGTCTGCCGCAACCCTGCGCTTCTCCCGGGCGAAAAGGAAGAGGAAAGCGAAAAACACGGCCGAGAGGAAGGCAAACGCCATCATGCCGCGGAACAGGGCCCTGACATCTGCCAGGTGCGCTTTCTCCCGGTCGTTGAAGAAAAGAGCATCGATTGACGGCCGTTCGCCTTTAAGGTAGGACAGCACCTCCCCGTTGATGGCCAGCACGTTTTCCCTGCCGAACTGCCCGTAGACGCCAAGCCGCGAAAATTCCCTGTCGAAGAGAAGGGAGTCGAAAGAGACGCTCAACGCGCTGATGGAGATGATAGGGAGGGGAAAGAGGATGATGGAAATGAGCATGATAAGGGTTTTGGCATGCGCCATCAGCGGACCCTGAGGACATTCTTCTCCTTCTCGATGGCCTCCTCGACCGCCTTGATGGCCTCCTCGATGGACGCGGGCTCCTTGCCGAAGGAAAAGGCGCGGCGGTCGTCTTCCCTGCGGCGGCGCTCCTCCTCGGTCTTTTCGCCGCGCTTCTCCCGCTCCTCGTCATCCTTCTTCTTGTACTTCTCGCGGACCTTCTCCTGGTCCCACTGCTCCTTGCGCTCCTTCTCTTTCTTCTCCTGCTCGTGCGGCGAGGCATAATGGCCGAGGGGAGAGGAGCCCGCAGAGGAAGAGTATGCTCCGCCGGGACCGTGCCCGCGGTACCTGTCAAAGCCAGAGTCGTCTCGGCGATGGTACATGATCGTCAGAAACTCAGGAAGCCATAAGCCCTTTCCACAGGGGCATCTTCACCTTGACGCCCTTCTTGGCGAGCATCTCCGCCTGAAGATGGTTGCGCCGGATGATCTCCGCGTCGAAATCAAAGTCATCTTCCATCTCCCGCGCGAACTGGAAAGAAACATCCGCCATGAGATGCTGGCAAAGCGCAGCGCGTATATAAGAGTTATGGTTGGGAAGCAGCCCCTCGCAATGTTTATAAACATGGAAAAGGAGGAAATGCCCATCATGGCCGTGCCGCTCATGGATAATGTCATCCTCATCGGCAGCAAGCCGTTCATGAGCTACGTGACGGCCGTCGTCATGCACTTCACCACCAGGAACGCGGCGGAAGTGGTGATCAAGGCGAGGGGCAAGCACATCTCGCAGGCGGTGGACGTCGCGGAGATATCCTGCAACCGCTTCCTGGATGGCATCGCGAGGGTCGCTGACGTGAAGATCGGCAGCGAGTCCCTGAAGGCGCAGGACGGCAGGCAGGTGCGGGTGTCGGCGATTGAGATCGTGCTGGTGAAGAAATGATTCACCTCTTCTGATGGGCATATCCTCGATTCAACTTTCTGATAATACCCGTAAAGCAATGCGAACGTAGCAGTATCCATGGAGGAGAGTGATGAATACTGCCTTAAAAAGGCCCTGCCAGCACAAGGTTTAAAACAGAACTCTATTTTGTCTGGCCGATGGGCCTGTAGCATAACCTGGATCAGTGCGATCGGCTTCGGACCAACCTTTTCTTTCCCTCCTGCGGGTCGGCAAAGAAAAGCTTGACCAAAAGAAAGTGCTTCGCGGAATGCGGATTTGGCATGCTGATTGAGGAGAGACCGGTTGATCAGGGTTCAAATCCCTGCAGGCTCATCTTTTCTTTTGTCTCGCCTTCGGCCCGCAAAAGAAAAGCTGGACCAAAAGTTCTCGGAGGCAAGACCTCCGGAACCCCGGAAACGAAGTTCCCGTTGGAAATGCCCGCTAAAGCGGGCTGCTCTGTGGGTGTCGGAACCGGAGGTTCTGATGCGGAAATCCCCGCAGGCCAGTGTTTTCTTCTGCGTTGTCGTGTTCTTGGCGTAAATGTTCTCACTAAAAAGTAGATAAGTTTATATATCCAAGTCCTGTTTTCTGGCAGATGGACAACCCGGGTTACTCTCACTGAGGTCAATCGATTAGAAAGCGCTATCCGGTATTTCGAAGGAGAACTAGGCAAAGTCGACGCCGCCCGAGAAGGGAAAAAGGCGGCCAACCTTTCCAATCTCATTGCCATTGCCGGGATTTTCAAGGAAAGGACGCTGCAGTACGATGCTGTTGTTCGCCTCCATGGCCCTAATCCGGGAGACATCATACTGGATGATTTGATTAAGGATGGAAGAATCAATGGCTCATTCGGCAAAGATATTGCGACACTCGGGAAGTACTGCAGGGTTGTTATGGACTACAAGCCCTAGATAATCACTGAGAATTCTTTTTTTTCAGGTGAACAACATCATTTCCACTTGATGCTGCAGCCCATCGACGGCTTCTCCTTCAGGGAGATGCTGCCCTTCTCCAGGAACTCCCCGACGGCGGCGTGCATCTCGTGCTTCGTCGCGGGATCCGTCCCATGGGTGTAGTCTATCCTGCTGTGGAAGACCAGCCTGAAACCAGCATCGAAAAGGAACGGGTCCGGCGTGCATGCGGCTCCGTACGCCTTGGCCACGTCCTGCGATTCGTCCCGCAGATAAGGGAAGTTTATGCCTCGCTCCTTGACCATCTTCTTCATGTTCCCGAAGCTGTCGTCAGGGTGCGTGACGTCATCGTTGGGGTTGATGCCCACCACCGCGAGCCCTTTTGGCCCATAATCGGAGATTATCCTTTTTAATTCATCAATCTTCGGCTTGACATACGGGCAATGGTTGCACATGAACACCACCAGCAATGCCTTGCATCCTTTGAAGCCTGACAGGGAATACGTCTTGCCGTCGGTGGCCGGGAGGGAGAAATCCGGCGCTGTCGTGCCCTTGGGCATCCTCCGGTAGTCCGATTCCACCAATGCCATGTTATTTCACCCTCACCGTCTCCAGGTTCCGGGGGGCGGTGGTCTCGATCTTGAACGTCTTGTGGATGCTGCTGGCCAGGTCAAGGCAGCGCGAGTTCTCGCCGTGGTTGACGATGACCTTCTTCGGCCGCGGCTCGCACCGGGAGACGAAATTCATGAGCTGGTTGCGGGAGGAATGCCCGGAGAAGCCCTCCACCGTGTGGACGCTCATCTTGATCTGCACGATCTCGTGGCCCTGGCCCTTCGCGAACGTGAATTCCCTCTCGCCCTTCTGGATGCGCCTGCCGAGGGAGCCCTCTCCCTGGTAGTTCACGAAGCACATCGAGTTACGGGCGTTGTCCGCAAGGTGCTTGAGATACTCGACGCTCGGGCCGCCCTGCAGCATGCCGGATGTCGCCAGGATGATGCACGACCCCGTATCCTCGATGATCTGCATGCGCTCCTTCTGGGAGCCCACCCTCTTGAAGATGTCGTGCAGGAACGGGTTGTGGTCCTTGTGGAAGATGAGCTTGCGGACGTCATTGTTCAGGTATTCCGGATAGGCCGTATGGATGGCCGTGACGTCCCAGATCAGGCCGTCGATGAACACGGGAACGGGCTCCATCTGGCCGGTCCGCACCATGAGCTCGATGGCGAGCATGATCTCCTGCGCCCTGCCGACCCCCAGGGTGGGGATGAGCACCTTTCCCTTGCGGGCCACGGTCTCCTTGATGATGGCCATCAGCTCCTCGTCCGTCTCGCCGCGCGGCTTGGAGAGGTTGTCCTTCCCCCCGTAGGTCGCCTCAAGCATGAGCGTCTCCAGGCGGGGGAACTGCGTGACCGCAGGCTCCAGGAGCAGCGTCTTGGCGTATTTCTGGTCGGCGCTGTAGAGCAGGTTGTGCAGCCCGTTGCCGACGTGGATGTGCACCATGGCGCTGCCGAGGATGTGGCCGGCGTTGCAGAACGTGATGCGGATGTCGGGGGTGATGTCATACACCTCGCCGTAATCGAGGGTGATGGTGTGCTTGACCATCTCCTTGATGTCATCCTGCGAGTAGATGGGCTCCTTGGCATCCCCCCGCTGGATCTTGATGAAGTCCAGCATCATGAGGGCGGAGATGTCCCGCGTCGGGGCGGTGCAGTACACCGGCCCCTTGTAGCCGAACTTGTAGAGGTAGGGGATGAAGCCGCAGTGGTCGACGTGGGCGTGGCTCAGCACGACCGCATCCAGCTGCGAGATGTCGAACTCCGGCGCCTCGAGATACGGATAGGGCTCGCTGTCGGAAGCCACGTCAATCCCGCAGTCGAGCAGGATGCGCGACTCCGGCGTCTGCAGGAAGATGCAGCTCCTGCCGACCTGCCGCGCAGAGCCGAGATACGTCAGCCTGACCCACTCGTGCTTCTTCTCGCGGATCCAGCCGTCGTAGATGCGGTGGCCCACCTTGTCGAGGAACTTCCTGCGGTAGTCGCTGTTCTGGTAGAGGACCGCGCGGATGTTCTCGATGAGCTGCGACCTGATGGCCGGCTTGCGCCTGATGAACGGCACCCAGAGGGTGCTCGCGCGGATCTCGCGGAGCAGCGCCCCCTGCTTGCCGATGGCCAGCCCCGGCTTCTCGGTCTCGATGATGACCCTGCTCCGCTGGGGGTCGAAGATGATCTGGTCGATGCCGGCCTCCTCGGGGATGGCCTTCCGGATCTCCTTCTCGGCCTCCTCCTGCCCCATCGCGATGCTCGGGTCCGGCCTCAGCTCGACGCGCTTCTTGATGCTGTCGACGATCTGCTTGATGACGCCGTTGTTGTTGAGGAAGAAGTCCTTGTCCTTGGTGTAGACGACTATGTTGGCTCCCTCGAAGTTGATGTCCGACACTTTCCCCGCGGGGATGAATTTTGTGATTTCCTTGGTGATGTCTGGCATGGTGATCCTCTGAGAAGTTGCTGTTGTCCTTTGGTCGTTGTTGTTATGTTGTTATCGTCGTTCTTTTTCTTAGTTACTGGATGTATGCGTTTCCGGCGCATGTGCGCCGCTGGAGCAATCCGATGCGAAAACTACCCTTGTTCACGATGTTCACACAGATGGCCGTTCTATGCCCCAATCCCTTCTGTCCATAAATGGCGAGATAGTCGTAATCAGGATGGAATCATGCTTCGAGCTTGTATGTCAAGAGCTGGGAATGGACCTTCTTCACGCCGTCCTTGGTGACCGCGATGACATCAACCCCATTGCCGGAGGCGATGTCCCTCTGCACGGCCGCGTTGATGGCCTTGACCGCGAGCTTCACGCCCTCGTCGATGCTCATGTTCGGCTTGTAGAGGGTCTCGAGGACGCCATATGCCATGACGCTGCCGCTGCCGGAGGACGTGTAATCGTCGATCTCGATGATGCTCCCGTCGGGGGAGATGTCATAGCCGTGGAAGCCGTCGCTGTCCTTGCCCGCGACGATGAAATGCGACACCCCGGGGATGATGCTGTACTTGCGGATGTTGCCGTAGACGAACATGCCGAGCAGGTTGACGGCCTCCTTGACCGAGGCCTCCCTTCCTGTCCTGATCGCCCTGAGGGAAAGCTCTGCCTTGATGTACTTGGTGAGGAGCTGGATGTCGGACACCGTGCCGGCGACCGTCACCGCGATGCTCTCGGAGATGGGAAAAATCTTCTCAAACTTCTTGTTGCTGATGAGATAGCCGGACGTGACCCGCTTGTCTGCCGCCAGCACGATGCCGTCCTTGCAGAGCAATGCCACCGTCGTTGTTCCTGTCTTCAGCTGCTTGTCATCCATCAAAGCT
>Ga0209518_1001635_pt1 | contig 23303 bp, 30 predicted proteins | sample RifGroB1_FD_183993 | JGI IMG/M metagenome (GOLD analysis project Ga0209518, IMG submission 183993) | Groundwater microbial communities from Rifle, Colorado, USA - Groundwater B1 (SPAdes) (version 2) | ecosystem: Environmental > Aquatic > Deep subsurface > Groundwater | place: Rifle, Colorado...
GCGAGTTCTGTGCTAAGGATTCGAAGGGTAGGAAGAAGTAGTGGCGCTTGATACTTATGATTTTGAAGTCGTAAATGCCTTTCTAGCTGGCCGCACCCGTGCGGAAATTGCGGCCGAGAAGGGGGTGACGATTGGCGCTATTGCTACTGTGCTGCATAAGCCAGAAGTAGTTGTGGAGATTGAACGCCGGTTCCGAGAAATTGGGAGCCGGGTGGCAACTTTTAAGATCAATGCAGTTAACGGGGCTGCGAACGCACTCGACATGCTTATAAATCTCTCTCAAACTGCTGGTACACAAGAACTACAGCGTCTTGCATCCCTCGATGTTGTGAAGATTTCAGGGCTTATGCCTAGAAAGCGCGTTCTTGTTGAAGCAAATCAGATGAATGGAATAGATGAGGATACTAGGGAGTTTATGTTACAAGTGATGAAGGAACTTCGTCAGAAGGAGAAGAAGGTAATCGAGGGAGATGAGCACAGCACTCTTCTCGGACTTGTCAACTCTAGTAACGGATAACAACTCCGAGGAGCAAAGGCAATGGCTCCGGGCGAAGTGCCGAGAGTCACTGTACTTTCTCTGCAAAGCAGTTCTTGGATTTCGTGATTTTAACACCTCTGTACACCTCCCGGCGTGTGAGTTTGTACAGAATCAAGCGCACCCGAGGAAGCTTCTCATGCTTCCTCGTGCATTTTTCAAATCCCATCTGGCAACGATTGGGTATACGATTTGGCTTGTTATTCAGGAGCCGAATGATCGCTTTCGTGGTGTTGAAGAGCGCATTCTCATTGCCAATGCGACTGCGACCAATGCGGAGCTATTCCTTTCAAAAATTAAGTCTGTTTTTGAAAGGAATGCAGTATTTCAGTGGCTCTTTCCAGAGGTTATTCCGGATTTTGCATCGAGGCATATTACGTGGAATGTTGGTTCTGCTTCCGTACCTCGTAAGACGGACTATCCGGAGCCGACCTTCTCGACAATCGGGGTTGGCGGTGCCGTCGTCTCTCGGCACTTCACTCGGATCGTGCTCGACGATTTGATTAACGATCAACACGCGGTGTCGCCAGACCTGATGAAGAAGGCAATTGAATGGTACACTTACGTCGAATCTCTCCTCGAAGTGTCTGGTCGAGATGAGATCGTCGTCGTTGGAACTCGCTGGTCTTTCAGTGACTTGTACTCCCATATCGAAGAGACGGAAGGGGAGCAAAGCGAGAAGAATCCGCTTGGGTTTGTCAAACATATTCGGAGTGCTATCGAAGCGGATCAGCCGATCTTCCCCGAACGCTTCTCTTTTCAAGAGCTAGCGAGGCTTCGAGAGAAGCTCGGGTCGTATATGTTCGGTGCGTTGTACCTGAACAATCCGCAGGGCGAAGGGATCAATGACTTCAATATTGATTGGCTTCGACATTACAAGTTTACTGAAAAGGGAAAGATTGAGTTAGATGATGGCCGGATCGTTGATCCTCTTTCTCTTGATCGGGTGACGATTGTAGACATTGCCACAAGCCTCCGGCGCGACGCTGATTTCTCAGCAGTAGTTGTTGTTGGAGTTGATGAAGTTCGCCGAGTGTACTTGCTCGAAGCATGGCATGGGAGAGTACAGACTCAGACACTCCTTGATAGAATTCTTACCTTTTCTTCGCGTTGGCGGACTCGGGCTATTTTTTATGAGGATTCGGCGCAGCAGAAGCTCATAGAGTATTCGATTCGGCAGCATATGAAGGAGACAGGACAGTTTTTCACTGTTCTACCTGTGAAGGCAGGGAATAGGCAGACAAAGGAGCAACGAGTACGCCTTGTTTCACCTTATTTTCAGTCTGGTAATGTGTTTATAAGAGAGTCGATGAATGATTTTGTAAGTGAGTACAAAGAATTTCCACTTGGAAAGCATGATGATTTGATAGATGCATTTTCATATTTTCCTCGATGCGTGAGGTTTGTATACAGCGATCCGGAACCGGAAGTGGATAATCGGATTGAGGAAGATTATGATTTTCAATTAATGCTACAAGGGCGATCAAGGACTACGGGGTATTGATGCTCATAACATGGATTTTTATTATCACACTGAATCTACCATCATTTGGTGGACCTGTTGTTTTCACAGGTGGTGCGACGACGTATGAGTGGTGCAATAAGCTTCGTGAGAGAGTGATTAAAGAGTGGGTTGGAGATGAGAGTAATATTAAGGGTACGATTACTCAGTGTACACTATTAGAGCCAGTTAAGTGACTTCTACATTTTGGGGGCAGATTAGGAATTTTGATAAGAAGGAATGGAGAGATGACTACAATCAGGTTAATAAGGAACTCATTGCTCTCGTTGATAGACTGGCGAGCTTTGTTAAACAGAAGTATAACGGGGCGCCTTGTATTATTCATGTTGCGTGGGAGCAAACGGGCCATGCAAAGGATAGCCAACACTATTCTGGCAATGCGGTTGATCTAGACTTCCGTGGAGTGCCGTTACGATGGCAGCTTATGTCTGCGGAGAGGTTTGAGTTTGGAGGAATTGGAGTTTATCCCTTTTGGAAATCGCCTGGTTTACATTTGGACATTCGTAAAGGAGAAATTGGAGCGCGCTGGTGGAAGACAGCTGATGGAGAGTATGAAGAATTTAATGACAATCTTTGGGCGATTCTGTCGAAGGTGAGATGATGCCAAATAACTACGGTTACGACTTTACGCAATATCAGCCAGAGCAGTTTTCTCCATATACGAATTACACAGCGCAGCCACAACAGCAGGGTGGGGGTTTTGATTGGACAAAGTTTGGTGCTTCACTGATGGGTGGAGCAAGAGGTGGTGAAGAGGTGAGTGATAAGTTGCCAAAGCCACGTCTTGTACAAGGTTCGCAGCCTTTTAATCCACTAATTCCTCAAGAGGGTGGACAGCAGGTGCCATATCAGTCTTTTTCTCCACAGATGGATCAATTTATGAAGTTTATACAATTCTTGCAGCGCGTTGGTCCAATTCTTTATGGGCAGTAGGTTGATGAATTGGAAGGTGGAAAATGGCTAAGTCTACTGGAAGGAAGTTGCCGGAGCGCGTTTTCATAAAAGCTGTTCATTTGCAGAGGGCAGAGGGTAAGACTCGTGAACAGGCATTAGGAATGGCTGCTGGAATGGAGCGCGCGCATCGCTTGACTAATAAAGGTGAGTATATCAAGAAGAAGGGGAAGTGAAATGAAAAAGAAGAAGGCTAGTGATATGGTGATGACTATGAAAGAGATGAAAGAAGAAAAGATGGATAGAATGTCGAGTAAGGTTATGAAGAAGATGACTGATGAGATGCACAAAGGTAAAAGAAAGAAGTAAATGGCTCGTTTGAAGCGCGAGGAAATGCCGGAAGAGGCTGCTTACAAGCAGCTTGATCCGGAAAGTGAAGGTGTGAAGAGGCTTATTGCATATCTATGCGAGGAGCATAGGAGATCGCTGTCGGCGCATGAAGAATACTTTAATGATCTAAGAATGTACCGTAGAGCAATTGCGGCAAAGCCGGCGGTGAAGGTAAAAACTTTTCCGTGGGTCGGTGCTTCCAATTTCATTGCTCCAATAATTCGCATCGCTGGCGATGCTGTGAAGGCTCGTGTTGTTAATACCCTTCTAGGACCGAAGCCTTTTTGGGTTGTAACAACTCCTTCTGGGACTTTTGCCCCTTATGCAAAGCCTTGGGAAAAGTTCTTGAATTGGAGTTTTGATAACGACTTAAACATGACCGAGACGGCAGAGATGATTGCAGATCAGGTTGTGTATCTTGGAAAGTGTCCTGTAAAGATTTTTTGGGATCAGGAAGTGAAGAAGGTTAGGACTTATGATCGTAAGTCGAAAGAGGTTGTTTATTATACAAAGACAGTACGAGATCAGCCTACACTCATGCCAATTCTTTTGGAGAATTGGTTAGAGCCGTGGGGAATTGAGAAAGCCGAAGATAAGCCGTGGAATTCGCATCGTGTATTTCTTCGTGTTGGTGATTTGATTGAGCGGGAGAGAGCAGGTCTTATTTCCAATAGTGCAAAAGTACGAGAGAGTTGTTCTTCTTATCTTCCTCCGGATATGCAAGAGTTAGCGGAGATTCGTAAGTTAGCGTGGGCTGATACACAGGTTCTTTCATTTTATGAGACTTTCGTTCAATTCGATGTGGATAACGATGGATGGCGAGAAGAATTGGTTGTTCTTTGGAATTATGAGTTGGAGACAGTTTTAAGTGCAAGGTACATGTTTTTCCATCATGGGAAGCGTCCAATAAAGGTTTTTTACTACCTACGTGGAAGCGATAGTCGAACTTACAGTGATGGGCTCGCGCAACTTCTATGGCCAATTCAGGATGCGATGAGTACGTTTATTAACCAGCGCACTGATAATATTACTATTGCGAATACCCGTTATTTCAAGGGTAAGAAGAATTCTGGAATTAAGAAGGGTGAGCAGATTTGGCCGGGTAAGGTTCTGCTAATGGATGATCCTACAAATGATCTAATAGGTGATCGTCTTGGTGATGTATCGCCAAGTTCATTTACGCATGAGTCTATTTTGAGAGATTATGGCGAGCGTTTGAGTGGTATTTCTGATCCTCAGCTTGGGCGAGAGTTTGATAATCCTCGTGTTGCAGCAACGACGACGCTTTCTATTCTTCAAGAAGGTAATCGTCGATTTGATATGATTATTAGGTTAATGAGAAAGGTGTTTAGCGAGATTGGTGTACAAGTGAGCCAGTTGTATCAGCAATTTGATCCCAGGGTGGAGTTGTCGGAGATTCTATCTCCCGAGGAGGAGTTGTATGTAAGGGAGATTCTATCTCAATCGCCAGAGACAATTGAGAAGAATTTCTTTTTGCAAGTAAATGCTTCCTCGGCTTCGGTAAATAAAGAAACAGAGAGACAAGCGTTGCTCGCACTGTTTAATCTCATTTCTCAGTTCTATGCGCAGGTTATTCAAGTGGCTCAGCAGATTATGATAAATCCGCAAGTGCCGGAACCGATTAAGGATATGATTATTGAAATGGCTGATTCATCCTATAGAACTCTTAAGGAAATTATTGCATCTTATGATAAGAGTGATCCAGAGACATTCTTGGTAGATGTTGGAGAGGCACTGAGATTTGTGAAGTCTGGTGGCGGTGTGGAGAGTATGGAACAGCAGATTCAACAAGGTCTGCAACAGTTTCAGGAGAATGCCGGTATTCCAGCGCAGCAAGGGGCGAATAATTCTAATATTTCTCCTAATGTGGCATTTCAACCGGAGCCGGGTGCAGAAGTTCCTATAGCTGAAGGGCAGCCGACAGCGCAGGCGATAAGTTAATGCCAACTACTGAGCAGCGTGATCGCGTAGTGGATATGCTTAGGAGTGATGGCTGGAAGATTGTTATGCGAGATATTATTGAGCCATTAAAGGAGGGATTATGGTCAAATCTGAAAGGACTCAAGGTCGGGGAGGCTGAGATTGGACCGGTGTGGGCTGGACAGATAAGATTTCTTGACAAACTACTCACGGACATAGATGATTATGCCAGAGGGGATGAGCCATGAGCGACGAACCCGAGAAGGTAGAGGACGAGCCGAAGGTTGAACCGAAGGTTGAGACTCCTAACTTGAATGAGTTTCGAGAGAACCTCATGGGCGAGCTTGATACACGGCTCGCAGCGCGGGATAAGGCTATTCTTGAGGGAATGCAGCAGCTTGTAGCCTCTATGCGCGAAACTCCTAAGCCGAAGGAGCCTGAGAGTACAGGGAATATAGAAATTACTTCACAGGAGTTGTATGATAATCCCGGCGCAGCCTTGGCTAAATTCTTTGAGCATAAGGTTGCACCGATTCTTGAAAAGGCGAAAGAAGCACCGAAGGATGATGGTGCAACTGTTGGTACTATGGTTGAAGTGCAGAAGATGAAATTGAAAGAAAGAGTTGGAGTAGAGGAGTTTGCGAAGTATTCTTCGTATCTGGATAAGGTAGTTGAGCGAACCGATCCTAGGGTTCTTGCTGACTCTCAGGGTATGGATGCTGTATGGCGTCTTACAAAGTCGTATGCAGACGATTATATTTCAGGTCAGGAAACGGTTCGGCAGGAGAAGGTTAAGAAAGCACAGCTTGAGAGGGGTGAATCGGCTCCTAATAAGGAGAATAAAGTTGAACTGTCGAATGAAGAGAGGGTGATTGCGGAAAGAATGGGACTTTCTCCCGAACTGTACAGGAAATATGATCACTCGGAGGAAGTAGAAATTGGTGGAGGGAAAAAGAAGTGAGCAGACCATTGATTGAAGTTATGGATGAACTTCCGGGTGTAGATCAGTTCTATGTGGCAAATAAGGATGATGATTACCATTATATATGGATGAACAAGAAAGCTGATAATATAGAGCGCATGAAGATGCTCTATGGATATGAAATCGTGGGGGATAAAGATAAGGCGAGTGCTCTTGTTCCACCCAATGCGGTTGGAGAACGTGTGAACGGCGATGTTATCCTCGCCAGAATTCCGAAGGCTCGATACGAGAAGATTCAGAAGTTGCGAAAGCAGAAGGCCGCAGCGCAGATTGAAATTGCGAATGAGCAGTTTAAGCAAGCTGCGACTGATGCCGGCTTTCCGGTGGATGAGACAACGAATGTAACAAGTGAAGTTCTGCGAAAGAAGTAATGAGGAGGTGAGAGTTTAGTGGCTACGCAAACTGTAAGGCCCCTGGAAGTAGCATATGAGCCTCTGTATCAGTGGGATGGCTTGGAGGCCGCAGCTTCGACATTTAAGCTTGGTGCCGTGCTCGTTTATGATTCGAGCGGGCGACTCACTGAGGCTTCTAATAACAGTGGTGTGCCAGTTGTTGGAATTGCGACTAAAGCAGGGTCGAATACGGCAGCAAGTGGAACAACGTATGGAACTTGTACTTTCGTTCCGTTCCTATCGGGAACGATTATCGAGGGGAATTTGGTCTATGGAGCCGCTGGTAGTGCAACACTAATCACTGCGTCTCATGTCGGACTGAAAGTTGGTATTGTTAAGAGAACTGCTGAGGCAGATACGCCGTGGGCATTTGACTTGTCCGACGTTGCTCGTGCTTCGGCTCACTTTCTTATCATTGGTGTTCGTGATGCTTCTGCCGATGTCAATGCTCGCGTATGGGCGATTTGTCTCGCTTCACATGCGAGATTTAGTGCCTAAAGGGAGGTGAAATAGAAGATGCCCACGCCTAGCTCGACAGGTGCATTTAGTTCGCTTCTTGCGCCTGGGTTACGGAAGATTTACACGGAGGAACTTCTCGACCGCACGACGGAGTATGATAAGATTGCACATGTCATCACGTCAAAGCGGAATTACGAGGATGATCTTCAAGTAGCGTTGCTCGGAACTACACCGACAAAGAAGCAAGGTGGTCCCACGACTTTTGACAGTCCCATTCAGGGAAGTTCGGTAAGATATACGCATGTCTCCTATGGACTCGGTTTTCGGGTAACGCAGGAGATGTATACGGATGATCTCTATGAGGTTATGAATAAAGCGTCGAAAGATTTGGCCGGCGCAAATGCGGAGACAGTAGAGACGGTGTTTTGGTCGCTTTTCAATAACGTCAGTGATGCGACCGTGTTCGCCGGATTCGATGGTCTTGCTCTAGCAAGCACGGCGCATACACTACTCGGTGGCGGAACGTATGCGAACCAACCTTCGACTGATGTACAGATTTCTGTTACGGGCATTCAAGCTGCGGTAGAGAGCTTCGAGAAGATGGTTAATGAGAGGAATCGCAAGATTCTTGCAAAGCCGTGGAGGGTACTTATCCCGGTGGAATTGAAGTGGGCAGCGAGAGAAATTCTTGGATCGCAGTATAAGCCGTATACGTCGAATAATGAGATTAACTCCCTCATGGATGAGGAGTTGAGCTTCTTCGTTTGTCATTATGCGACGGATACAAGTAATTGGGGCTTGCTTGGAAGAAAGCATGATCTTAAGTTCTTCTGGCGCGCAAAGCCTAAGATGGATAATAGCGATGATTTCTCTACTGGTGATGCACTGTTTAAGACCTTCTTCCGCTGCGTAGCCGGTTTTGGATCGTGGCGTGAGACTTATTGGTCTTTGCCTTAATAAGAATGAGATGGCGACAGGTGAATATCTGTTCCCGGCTCGGCATCCTTGAGGGTGTGCAGAGTTGGCGATTTGTTGTTCACCTGTCGCTTTTTAAGGAGGTGAGAATAAGTGGCGAGGGCTGCTGAGGCTCAAGACGGCTACAGTGATTTCGGTGGCGGAAGAAATAAGGCATGGATTCGTGTAAAAGCACCGCAGATAGATACTGCCGGGACAGGACTCTCTGATAAGCCAAGTGGAATTGTTCTTGAGGCTGTAAGTAATGCTGGCGTAGTTACATCATATTGGATTTGGATTGACTCGAATGGGATGATGCATTCATCCACTTCTGAGCCAACAGATCAGGATGAAACAACTACGTTTTCTGGTGCGAAAAACATTCGGACTGGTACAGTCTACCTGAATCCAGGTACACTAGAGATTCGCAGCACAATTCAGATTTCAACGATTATCTCCGGCGTTGCGTCCGGTGACCTTGTGATTCTGGAACTACCAACGTTTACGACCGGCGTTTCTGTAACGGGTTGGATAATTCAGAATGTTGCGAGTATTGTGTCTAACAATGAGATTAAGGTTAAGTTTATCAATGTCATGCAGAATGGAGATTCGGTTGTAATTGGTAATGAAGCTTTCAAGTACACTTGGTTCGATCTAACATAATTATGAATCTTAATACTCGGCAGAATCATATACCGATTCTGCCGAGTAGTACCTATCAATGGAGTGAATATGGAATGGTTGCTTGCAATAGCATTGTTTTGTTCACCCTTGGTTGGATTATATGCACCTAAGAAACCAGATGGATGGACAACTTACAGAGATCGGGTTTTAATTATATGGGTGCTGAGCTTACTTGGATGGATATTGTTTTATCAGACAGCTTTTGGAATCATCTTCGCTCTAATTGCTTGGAGATATCGAAGCAGCGCAGACTTGCATGGAGTTGTTATTTGGGGGTTCATATTTGGGATTTGGATGATAGTACAGATGCTGAGTTTGCAACAGTATCGGATAATAATTACAGCAATTTTATTAGCGGCAACGGGACAGTGCTTGCTTGGTATTGTAGACTTTATAGTCTTTTTATGGAAGAAACATGCTAGTGGGAGTGCCGATCATCTGGTATTTGGAACAATGGGGAATAGGACTTATTACGGAGCGTATTTGGCGATTGTCTCTCCACTTGCGGCTCGTGAGGAGCTTTGGTGGCTTCTAGTCCTGTTAGGAATTGGGGTAGTCGTTTCAATGTCGCGGATGGCAATACCGGCTTATGTGATCGGAGTTGGTATTGCGTGGCCTACGACGCTATATGTTACTGTGCCGATTCTCGGTATTGCGTGGATGATCGTGTGGAAGAAGCTGGTGTACTCGGCGATCATGGACGGAGTGAGGGCTAGAATGTTAGTGTTGCGTTTACTGCTTCATTACACATTAAAATGGCCTTATTGGTTGATTGGACATGGTTATAATACGTTCCATGAAACGATTTTCTCGTGGTGTACGGATCATGGAACGCTTGAAGGGTATGCTCATGCTCATAATGATACTGCTCAAGTTTTTTATGAGTATGGCGTGATTGGCCTAATTGCGGTTTCTTTTATTATTTATCTTTTATATCCAAATATGGCTATCGGATCGACGTTGACGGGAAGTGTAGTAGCGATAGTTGTTACGTCTTTTACAACCTTCCCTAATCATATTGCTCCTATTGGAGTTACAATCGTGGTTATTATGTCCATGCTCTCAAGGGTGAGTCTATGAAAATTCTGAAAGATGTTTGGAATGGGATTAGTCCATTTAATCTTATTGATCCTGTGTATAGATATGATATTAGAGTGATGATGACTAAAAATGGGGATATCAGAGTGTTCGTAGAAGCACCTCAATCTAGAGAAGAGGCAATGGAGCTTTGTAATACTTTAGTTAAAGCGGCGCATTTGGTTGCGATGAAACATAAGTTGAAAATGACAATTGAACCCTCAGGAGGAAATGGGTAATGGCTGTTACGAATGTAACACTTGGATTTGTCACTAGCGCGAAGCTGTTTCAGGATACTAATAATGCAAATAGTGGTGTTGCTGTTCAGGCTTCTTCTACTACGATTTATGAAATTGAGATTGATAATACTGCCAATGCCGCAGAGGATAACTATGTAAAGTTTTATAACACGGCTGGTGCTGTTACAGTCGGGACAACTACTCCTGATATGATTATAGAAGTTCGCCAAGGGGTAAAGCGTTCCGTTGTTATTCCTGATGGACTCGTATTTGAAACCGGCTTGGCCGTTGCAACTGTTACCGCAGGTGGCACAGCGGGAACGACAAGCCCCGGGAGTGCCGTTGTGGTTAAGATCGTATACGCCTAGTTTTTATGGCTACTTCGGGTAATGGTTGGAGAACATGGGTAATAGGAATACTTGGTTTGATTCTTTTATCTGTAGCTAGTATTTCTATAGGTTCTCATTTATCAGAAGTGAAGGATGTAAAGTTTAAGACGGATCGTAATACCGAATCGATGCTGGTGATAGAGGAGCGAGTGAAGTCGATTGATGATCGTACAAAGAGTATCCAAATCGAGATTGAGAAGATTAGAAATGTGTTAATTGGAGGGAGCCTTGGGAAATAGAATCTGTGTAGTCGTTCTTTCTTTGTTATTCTCCGGATGCATTGGTCCACAGACCTTGCAAGCTCTTGCGAAGGATAAGGCTTCTATTTGTATCAAGGCTGATGCTTTTATATATGGAAAAATCTTCGTGTGCAGGTCTAATCACGATGGTGCTGTAGTGGGAGTAGATAAAGATGGGAATATTCTAATTCAGCATACTCCAAAGTGAGGACTTAGAATGGCGAATAACTTATCGCAAAAACCTTGGCGTATAGATACAGTAGCGACTACAGGAACACAGATTGCTGGACGGATTAAAGTTAGGAATATTCAGTGGGCAAGTGCCGCAACTGCGGGGCATGTTTGCACAATCGTTGACGCAGATGGAAACCATATTTGGAGTCATACGGCGAGTGCTAATAACTATTCTGTTTTGGATAATATTAATTCCTGGTGGTTTAACGGATTTCGTGTTCAAGTTCTTGGTAGTGGAGTTGTGTTTATTGATTATGAGTAAATAGAATGGCAAGATTACCTACAGTTTTTGGGGATCAGAATTCATGGGGGACTGTTTTAAATCAGTTTCTCGAAGTTTCACATAACTCTGATGGTACGCTTAAAGCTATTGGTGGATTTGCTCTGTCTGGCTTATCTGCTGGTGATCTTCTTTATGCAACTGGTGCAAGCACATTAACGAATCTTGCTATTGGTGCTGCAAATACCGTTCTTACTTCTAGCGGAACTGCTCCACAGTGGTCATCAACACTGACAGCAATTACTCTTAGTGGCAGTACAACAATTGCTTCTGGTGGCAAAGTTTTATTTCCTGATGGTGATGAAACTGCACCTGTTGTAGTTAGATCGTCGGTTACAACTACAGGTGTTTATTTTCATGCACAAGGAATTCTATTTACTGCTGCTGGTGTACAGCTTGGCGGATTTGTAAATGGTTCTCTCTGGAGCTCAGATATTAGTGGGCAAGGTTTGCGTTTGCATGGTGGTGCTCCTGATAATCATATACTTTCCCTCAAGGCTAATGACACTTCGACAATTAGATATGATGGTGAACAAATTGAGGTTGTATACGGAAGTGGAAACGTCGCTAACTTTGCGCTTGTACATCGAGCTTCTGGTTCAACAGATGGCTGTAGTTTTGAAGTCAGAAATGCTGCCGATACAGATGGTGTTAGTGTACGATATTTGAATAATGTTACACCATTGATTACAGTTGCGGGTTCATTGGTAGCTGATCGAAACCTTACAGTGCGACCAAAGAATGCAACAAGTGTTCCGTGGGTTGTACAAGGCGCAGTTGGTCAATCTGCTAATCTCCAGAATTGGATTGACTCCGGGTCAAATATTCTTGCAGGTGTTACCAGTGCGGGTATATTTAGATTTGCGAGCGGTACGGTTACAACGCCTTCAATGGCATTTTATGCCGAAGCAGCACTTGGATTCTATCGTGTCGGTGTAGAACATATTGGCGTTTCTGTAGGTCAATCTGGTCCTTCTATGTCATTTACTTCGTCCGCATTACGTCTACCATCTGGCGGTTCTATAGTCTGGACTGATACGGCGAATAATTCATCTGCTACAGCAGCAGCCTATTTGAGTCGGGTTTCTGATGGAGATATTAAGCTGACTAGTGATGGATTATCAGCATATACTAATTTTTATGCTTCATCTATTATCTTGGCAAGCTCATCTGATCCAAATGGCTCTGCCGGATTCGTTGTTATCACCGGCTCCGAAAATATTTATACACCAAGATCAACTGGTTCTGGATCAATTCTTTTTGCTGATGCTACTGCAAGAAATAATGTAGGTTTTGGTAAGATTTACTATGGAACAACTGCTTACTATGTGCCATTGTTCGCGGCAAATTAGTGAAAGGAGATAGATCAATGGGTGCTGCTCAGCAGAAGCTGAAAGATGCCGGAAAGATTTTGATGTTCGATTTCTCAGCCCCGGCTGTGCGTATGCTAAAGGGCGATAGAGAGAATTTATCAAAGGATTCAGATGGGAGCGTTAATCCGCAGAAAGTTGTACCGCGTGCTGTGAGATGGGCGATTAATACAACAATCCAGGCTGCCTTTCCTCAAGGGATGGATAGAAGAGATGGAAAGTTGTGGGCGGCTTGGACAGAGGCTATGGAAGAAGAGGGTGTTCTCATTATTGAAGTTACAAAAGGCCAGGTCGAATGGCTGAAGAAACATGTCGGGAATGATGATTTAAAAACTAATATTGCTGTTGCGCAGTGGAGAGAGGCATTGAATGATTATCTCGAAAGTTTACTCTTGGAATCTGCTGTTGAGCAGACTTAGAGATAGAGAAAGTGCCTATTGATTACGGACTTCAAATCTATGGAAAAGGTGTGTATGGAGAATATCTATATGGTGGAGAGAATATAGGTGATGAACTCCAAACTGGAAAATCCGGAAAGAAGCGCGATGAACAGTGGGAAACATGCTCCCGTTGTGGATTTGTTTACCCGTTATCTCAACTTGTTCGTCAGCGTGGCGATGGTGGAGTAGTGACAGTATGCACAGTCATTCCATGCTATGATGAACTTTCTTCGGGTGATTATAGAAGAGAAGTTGATCTCCCCGTCGAACCTCCTTTAGACATTGTGGAAGATTAAATGGCGAGACTTTCATGGAGTGGAATTAAGGCAGAAGCTATTCTGGAGCTTCGTAATAGGGACGATATTTCTTCTCGGGTGGAAAATTGGTTGCGAGAGGCAGCGCAGGAAGTGGCTTATGCATTTAGATTCTATGAATTAGAAGAAACTGTGACTTTTAATCTTGCGAAAGGTGCAGAGGAGATCACTTTTTCAGCGATTGGTGTTGCGAATGTTAAGCATATTCTCTCACTTCGGGATACAACAAACGGAAGAAGGATTAAGCCTGCTTCTTTTCGATTTATTGATCGTGGCACTATTAGCTCTGGTACTCCTGGCTACTACTGTCGTTTTGGCTCTAGTTTGCTGTTCGATGCTAAACCAGCTACGACTCATGTTGGTTATAAATTGCGGTATAGGAAGCAAATTGATGAACCTAATTTTTCCTCTGGTAGTAGCTATCCCAACACGCCTAGTGAGTGGGATGAGATAATCCGTCTCCTTGCTGTAGCGAAAGGTTATTCGGCACTTTTTGAAAAAGATATGGCGGATGAAAAGGAAGCTAGGGCATTGAGATTGATAAGCAGACTACCTACGGATGAGTTCGTGGATGCCGAGGATTCAGATTTTGGTATTACTGTGAGGGTATAAATGGCGCTACCACAGACTCTCAATCCATCAGCACCCGCTGGAAGTGCAGCGAGGAGCTTGGGTGATGATCAGATTCGTGCATTAAAGCAGTTTCTTATTGATGTACTTGGTTTACCTAATAATCTATCTATTACAGGTGCAGTATTTTCAATAGATACTGATGGAACAATTTCAACTATAAGCCTTTCTGGAACTCCGATTGATGCTAAGTACATTGATTCTGATGATATAACAAATTCTCTCTCAACATTCTGGTTCAAGGGTTCTAATCCATACATTCGCCTTATCGGTTCCGAAACAAATGCGAAAGATTGGCGGTGGGTTGAAGATGCGGGAAACATTGTCTTTGATGAAAATACAGGTACAGAAGCTACTCCTGTTTGGACTCGTCGCTTTGTTCTTGCTTCTGGTGGAAGTGCGATTGAAGTTTATTCGAGTGGGACGCCGCAGAAGCTAGTTTTTGCGCCAACTTCGGCGAGGGTTGTGACGTTTCAAGATGCAACGGATACCATTGTTGGACGTGATACTACGGATACGTTGACGAATAAGACTTTAACGAATCCTACTATTAATGCCGCAACATTGACTGGAACTGTTATCGTTCCACCTGCTTCCGGTGTGTCGCAGCCGGTGACACATGCACTTTATACGGACAGTTTAGCAAAAGCATGGGGACGTATTAGCTATTCTGGTGGTACACCAACTCTGGAACGGGGTTATAATGTTTCTGGTATTGTAGATGATGGTGTTGGTTCTGTTACAGTTGTGTATTTAAATGGCTTCTCTTCGGCGACAAGGGTTGCTCCACTTGTAACTACTCGTGGAGTAAACTCAAACGCGACTTCGGGGTTGCACGATTTAACTTCTATTCAAGCTAGCTCTGTGCGGATCAGTATTAGAACTCTATCTACACAAGCCGCCGTTGATCCTTATGATATAACCTTCGCTACTTTTGGGGATCAATAATGAAGGTTATGATAGTTGTAAATGAAGATGAAAGCATTTCTATTGCGTATCCGCAATATAGTCAGAAAGATGTAAATGAGTCGGAGGATGAATTTCTGTTTCGTTCTTTTCATAAAATGCGCGAGAATAACATAGTATTTCATGATAGACCATACTATTTCATAGACCACACCGAACTTCCGGGTCGTGAAAAGAGATATGCTTGGCAATGGGATGAAAAAGGAAAGAGGGTTTATGTAAATGAATCTATTAAGTATGTTCCTACGGAAATGGAAGAGTTAATCGCTGGTATGAAGGAACTTTTAAGGAAATCCGCAAATGCCTGAGCGTTTCCTCAACGGCTCTCGCGTACTAATCCCTCGCACTCCAAAGGTGACGACGAATGTACGTTCAATCAGAATCCGACCTGTTGATGGGGGATTGAAGGTTGATACTACTGGAGAGCTTATTGAGCCCAAGTATTCGCCTGCCATGCGAGATGTTTCTTATTTTCGCAATGAACTTCGTAAGGCATTTGGCGGAACACAGCTTGGTGCTGATTTTGATGAAGCTATACAGTGGGTAGGAACTTGGAGACGTTTAGATGGACTTTATCAAACTGTTGTAATTACAACTAAGAATCTTCTATCTTATAATCCGACAACAGGACTTTGGACAGAAATAAGCCCTTCTGATACTCTTACTGGAACGGTTAGGAACCCGGTTAGTGTTCAATTCTTTAATGATGTAATGTATTTTTCTAGTCTGGACTATGAACTACGCTCGTGGAGTGGAAATACAAGCGACTCTCATGCTGCCGTCTCCGGCGGTCGCTCTGCGAAGGCATTAGAGACAATTAATAATCGGCTTGTACTGGCGCATATAATTGAATCGGGTGAAGATTGGTCGCAAACTATTAAGTGGACTACTAATGGTGGAATTTCGTTTACCGGAACTGGATCGGGTACTCGTGACCTTGCAGATCGTGAAGATGCGATACAAAATGTAAAGAAGTTAGGTCCGTTTCGTGGAATGATTTATAAGACAGAAAGTATTGTAGATATGCGTTCCACAGGAGATATAGCAAATCCATTTGATACTACTGAAATGGCCTCCCTTGGACTCCTACTCGCAAATTCTCTTGTAGGCTGGATTGGGGGACACTTCTTTGTTGGGACGGATGAGAATATTTACTTTTTCAACGGAACAGGGTTCGAAGATGTCGGTAGCGATATTCGAGATGAGTTCTTTACCTCGCTTAACTACTCTTCGCTCGACCGAGCAGTTGGGCATTTTGCTGAGGATACGAGAGAATATATCATTGCTATTCCCACTGGCACGGCGGCAAATACGGCACCGAGTTTGTACTATGCCTACGAGCCAAGGAAGAAGCGATGGCGGTCCGGAGTTTACACAAACTTGAGTTGTTTTGGTCGGTATAAGACAAGTGCCGGAATTTCATGGGATGAAGATGTTGGAACGTGGGATCAGGCAACAGATACATGGAATGATGAATCCGGCACGGAGTCGAGAAGGCAGACTCTCGTTGGAACAGATACGAAGAGAGTATTTATTCTTGATAGCACAAAGTTCGCATTCGACGGGACAGCTTTGAATTTTTCTTATGAAACAGGTGATATGGTTGGGGAAGAGGATGGAGATGAGATTACACTTGTGGAAGTCGTTATTGGTTATATCGTTGACGGTACTGCAACTCTTACTGTTGATGTAAGTCGAGATCGAGGGGCAATATTTACTGATTCCAAGAATGTTTCTCTTGGCGGTGCAGGATTATCTGATGGTGACTTTCACTATGTTCGTGTTTCTTTCCTTGTTACTGGTAATAATATTAGGGTACGCATCCGTAATTCTTCATTAAGTGAAACAATTAGGATCATTAGCATTACTCCGCGAATTTCTCTTTCAAAAAGTTCGAGAACTGAGGCAAAGGTTTGAAAATCTCTCTTCCCACTGGTGTACCATATTATGATGGGAAGGATAGTGTTGTTGCATATAGTGAGAGATTGCGGGATTATCTTAAACAAATCATTGATGAGTTTCGCCGGTTCTCGGATAAGGGAATAGACCTACGGCAGAATTGTCGAGTTGCATATGTTACAGTTACAAGCAGTGCCGCAGATGCAGAAATAGCCGTGGCGCATAATTTAGGCGTCACACCTTTCATGTACCTCTGGAATATTGACCAAGAGGGAACTGTTTATGACAGTCGAAGATCGGATTGGACGAGCAGCACAATTTTCGTCAAGTGTTCTGTCGCCGGAGCGAGTATCAGAATCACTGTTTATAGCTGATGGAAGAGAGGTATATCCACTCTCGGTGACAAGAGAGAAGTTTTTGCAGATTGTCAAATTCATTCGAGGATTTCCACTCTCAACGAGTTGGAATATGTCGGATGAGGAAATATATCAATTTGTCATGGCACCTGATAACGTGTTTCTAGAAACGAGTAACGGACTCTTCTCTTTTGAGGGTGTACATCCGAGATTGGATGCCCATGTTGGATTTATCTTTTGGGATAGGAAGGTTGCTGGAAATGATAAGCTCCTTCGAGATATATTTCGGCAGGTTGTGAGCATGTTTCAACTTCGTCGTCTTTCTTGTTACGTGGTGAGGAAGAATCGAACCATGTCTGGGTTACTTGAGAAAGCTGGATTCTCTTGGGAAGGTCAGCTTAGACAAGCGTTTATTCTTCCTAATGGAGTTTATGATGACTTGCTCATCTATGGTATACTTGCAGAGGAGCTAATTGATAAGCCAGTAGAGCCAGAGACGACAGAGATGATTGTAGAAGAGAAGGAAAAATCATGATTACAAAGAGTGGATTTAAATATCCCAAACCTAACTTTTCTACAATTCAACCTCTCAATTTGAATACGCTTCAGCAAGCTGATGCTCTCTCTCCTCAGTATGCTCAGAATCTACAGAGATTTCTGACTCAGCCAAGGCAGGCATTCGGAGGGCAGCTTGCAATACAACCAAGCCAGTATACATTAGGTGGTGCAGCCGGACTTGAGCGTTCGCTCTCTGGATTAGATGATCTTCGTACAACAGGTGCTCCTGTTGATACAGGGAACATTTTTGATGCAATGCAAACGAAGCTCTCTAGAGATATTAGAGAATATGGAATTCCATCCATAACAGAGAGTTTTGGAGTTCGTGGTGGCCGTTATGGATCGGATATTGCGAATGCAATTGCTAAGACCATCGGAGATCAATTTGGGAATGTTGGAGTAGAGAGAGCGAAAGCTGGAGTAGGAGCACAAGAGGCGGCACAGGGTCGTAGGTTGCAGGCTTCGCAGTTGTATGGGCAAGGATCATCTGCGCTCGCTAATATCGGTAGTATTCTACAAGCCTTGCAAGAGTCCAATATCGGCAGGGCTTATCAGGAGTTTTTGCGTATGAATCAGCCTCAAGGTGCAGAGGCATTTGGGGCTACGCAGAGCTTTTTAGGAACCGCACCAAAGTTTCCTCAAATTGTTGGTGGGCCACAACCGGCCTATGAACCTGGAATATCGTGGCTTGATGTTGCTAATACAGTTGCTAAGATTGCCGGTTCTGCTGCTGCTGCCTATGGAGCATGTTGGATTGCCGAAGCATTGTATGGCGTTGGTAGTCCGGAGTTTTACCTCGCTCGTAAATGGATATTCTACCTTTGGGAAGGACCTATAGCAAAAGCTGTGCGAGACCTTTATGTTAAAAATGGGCGAGAGGTTGCTGTACTTGTGGAACAGTATCCAGAAATTCGAGAATTGATAAAGCCATATTTCGACAAGGCAGTTGAACTTGCGCGCAAGCATGGAGAAAAAAGTGGCGGAGAGATTGAATCCGTATCCAACTATTCAGAGTGATTTATCTCGTCAGCTTGGTGGCGCTGAAAATCTCGCTGCCAGTGTTGCTAATGTCTTTAAAATTCTGGATGAAAATAAACGGCGCAAGTTAACCACGATATTGGAGGGTATCAAAGCCGGTGTAGTTTCGCCAGATGAAGCTCTTGTACAAGGCACTCCTGGCGGAGAACTTTTTGAACGCTATTTCGGATCAAAGCCACCTAAGCCTGTTCGGATTGAAACAACTTCGAGGCCGACTTATAATCTTGCTCAGCCTGTAAATCCTCTTGAAGACCCAGAGGCAGCCGCTTATATTCCACGAGTTGAAGGTCCGCCACAAATTACAACGACATGGACGGGTGGATTTACCCCACAGAATGTTGAACAACTTAAGAGCTTCTTAATTCGTGAACGAGGTGCTGGAAGAGAAGTCTCGCCGGAGCTAGAGCAGTATGCTGGATTTACTCCAAAGAATATCTATCAGCTTGCTGCTGTAAATCCGGAAGCTGCGAAGTCACTTGAAAGAATGAAGCAAAATCCAAAGTTGCTTGCAGTTTACCAGCGCGCTCTCGCAGAGGCACAGAGAAATTATCCAGAAGCGCCACCTTCGTCGCATATAGGCTATGCTTTGAAAGTTCTAGAAGCCTTTGATGTCGGTGCGCCAATTGCGGGCGCAGATTTGAAGGGTAGAAGCAAAGGGCAAATGATCGAGCAGACTAAATTGAAAATTGCAGATATTAATAAGTTAACTGCTAATGAGAAATTGGCCTTTCTGCGAGAGTCTAGGACCCGTGAGTTGGATTTGAAAGAAGTTCAACAAGCAGATAAAATAAAAACTGATATACTAACTCGTCTTTCTCCTAAAGTCGGCCTTGACACGGCTCGTGACATCGTGGCTCACATACAAAATGGTGGTAGCTTTGGAGATTTTCCCATTTCCGGCGTTGCTAGGCAGCGCATCATGGATGCCTTTAATCAAAAGAAGCAACTCGTAGATGCAAAAGTTTTAGCATCTCAAGCTGCTATGCTTCGTGCTAAAACAGGTGTCGCTGAGTCTGGACAGCGTAGTGCAGAGTTTGATGTTCGTGTGCAATACTGGAATGCACTTCTCGAAGAGAAGGTTAAGGATCGTAATTTGTCGAAATATATTGCATCTCTCGGGCCACAAATTCGATTTATGGCTGAGAGATTAAAGCGCGATCCGGCTGCGGCTAATCAAGAGATGATTGCGTTTGCAAGAGATGTTCTTGGATTTCCGGTGAATGATCCAGAGGGTGTACAAGCTCTTTGGGAAGCGCTTGGAAATATGATGGGTATGCCCGGATTAGGGAGAAAGACAATTCAACCGACTCCAGTTGTACCTAAGCCTTTACCCGAAGGTCCGTCATTTAATCCTCCAAGAATTCAACTAAAAAAGCCTACTCTATCTCCTATTCGTACACCAAAAACAGCTAATGAATTTCTGGAAAAGTATGGTAAACCATAAATGGCTAGAGATATAATTCAAGACTTACTAGCTATTCCACTCGAAGAGCGCACAAAGGTTTTTGAAAAAGCGCCACAGATGCGTGATACCATAGAGAATTTTCTTTCACAAACATCTGATTTTGTTGGCTTGCCGGATGCTGAGAAGGTTGTCGTTAGAGCTAATCTCGGTTTACCATCTCTTACAGAAGTTGGCGCTCCTAGTGAAGCCCGTCGTGCAAATATCATGCGTCAAGCTACACAAGTTCTTACTGGCGAAACTGAGAAAAGACATGCTAAAGAACTAGAACAACGTTTTTCTGGCCATCCATTCAAGGCTGCCGCGCCTTTTATTGCAAAAACGGTAGATTATTACCGTGACTTCTTTGCTCCAATTCGGGAAGGGCTGGCACCTAAAACTTCCCTTTTTGAAACACCATTTGGAAATATTGATGTTGGTACTGAAAGCACAATGGGTGCTATTTCCCGCGGCGTCGTTAGTGCCGTTCCGGGGATGTCAGGCGCACGTCCACAACTCCCACAAGCTGATTTCTTTTCAATTGAGAATACTGCAAAGATAGCAACTGATATTGCTCTAACTGCTCCATTTCTTACCGCAAAAATTGTAGCAAGTGCTGTGCCTGCTGCTCAAGCATTCTATCAATTCTTCCTTCGTTATCCTACATTAGCTCGCGCTGCTGCTAATGCAACGATACAGGGTGGTGTTATTGCTGCATATGAGGCAATGTCCAAAGAGCTTAGTAAGTTAATCAGTACAGGTAAAATTCCTACTGTTTATGATTTAGCCAAATCGACTAGTCAGGAATTTGCAGGAGTTGTTCCATTCCTCGCAGGTTTGCATGGGTTAATTGGTGTTGGGAAAGGTGTAAAGTCTGCTGTTACACCACTTTCTGCTGAGCAATTTTCTGAAGCAGTAGGAGCGGGTACAAAAGAAGGGCTGCGTTATCTTCGCTTTCCATCGCGCGGCGCAAAGATTCGTTCTGCTGCTGAAGTTATTGGAGAAGTGCCGGCGACGCTCATTACGAAAGAAGTAACTTCTCCACTCACTCTTGGCGGTCGGCCTCGAATTGAACTGAGAGAGCCACCCGTCATAGAACCACAGTTTAAGCCACTTACACCACCCGAACCTATTCCGCCACTACAGCCGGGCGATATAAATTTGATCCCTGAGTCGCCTACTTCTTTGACACTTCGTAGAGCGCAAGAGACTATCGCTCCTGGGTTAGCTGAAACACAAGCTGTAACAAGTGCAGCAGAGCGCGCTATCGCTTCTCCTGTTCCTGGGTTTATGCGTAGCGCAGAGGATTTGCTTTACAAGAAAGCCGCCGCACGGGTGGACAATGTGCTTGGTCCGACCGATTCGGTTGTCCATCCGACAGGGATTATAGAGACTAGCATTCCGGAATCGGCATTGAGGACAGGATTTGTAGCCTCTGAGGATGCAATAATTGGCGATTTGGTCTATGCAAATGGAAAAGTTGCGAAAGTTGTTGATCGACTAGAGAATGGATTGCAAGTTGCAAGTGGCACTGCTCGCTACTTCGTTCCATTTGGGAAGGTTACAGGTAAGGCGAAGTTTGCGATTGGCGAAGAGGTTGTAAAAGACTCTGGCGAAGTTGTTATCGTTGATTCTGTACTTCCTGGTGGGAATATTAGGGTTGTGGATAAGCGAGGTGCTAAATACGCTGTTTCGCCTGAGCGCATTACAACGCAGGCTGAATATGCAACGCAGGCTGAAACTGTGGAAAGAGCTTCACAAGGGATTGATCTTCCGGCACCGGAGGGGAATACGATTTGGGGGATTCTTAAGAAGCTTCCTAGCGAGGAAACTGGTGCTATTCTTCCCGCTGGTCATAGTCCCAGTAGAAAAGCGGCAAAGAAAACAGTGCCGAGTTCTATACCTATTTATGTTACAACGCAACCTGATCCAACTAACTTTGGTGGCTTTCGCGCATTCATGGACCCACCTGTGGTATTGGCCCTGAAAAATAAACCACAGTATGATATAGCTGCAAAGTTAGTTTATGATGCAAAGACAGTTGAAGCAGTTACGGCTCATGCAAACAAGGAATTATTGATTAATTCTAGAAAAATGGTAGGGGTAGGTACAGCAACTTCGGAGAAGTTAACACGTGCTCTCATTGGCTTACCATTTAAATCGGACTCCTATACAAATGCCGAAAAAGCTGTGTTAACAAATGTGCGTCAGTGGATTCAGAAGGAAATTGTTCCTTCGGTTAATGATCGTAGAGCAATAGTCGGTTTGCCACCTGTACCGAACGATTATAATGCTGTCTTTGATCTAATTCCAGAAATGATTTTTACAGCCGGAAGTCGAGCGCAGGGTCTGGCGGGTATGTTTGGAAAATTAGTCAAGCCTACAGGCGTAGAAAATTTCGTGCAAACACCCTTTGGAAGTGGAGTACGCCTAGAAATAAAGGCAAACTTTTGGGAAGTTCTACAGGAATTGGGAAACCTTGTGACTCAAGAAAAGGCGTGGAAAACGCCATCTAACTACATTAGAATCCTTTCATCGAATGAATCTTCACCCTCGGCGAAGTCTTACCTTAACTGGTATGCTAGGCATTTAGAAGGTAAACCAGTTTCTCCAAGTATTTCAGAGATAAGTGCAACTTCAAGTTGGATAGATAATCAACTAGTTGCACGAGGATTCTCTAAACACACAGCAACATTTAAAGACTCCACAGGAAAACCTGTAACACTTGAGATTCCAAGAGTTTCACTTTCCGATAAAAGTCTTAATGACTTTGTTCGTTCGTCAAAAACATTAAATTATGCCGCGATGATTGGCTATAATTTGCGTACTATACTTTTAAATGTCACACAGCCTATCACAAATGGCATGGCACAGTTACCTGAGAGAGCAATTGCAGCTACATTTGATACTCTTCTTGGTTACACAAAGGCCGGCGCGACACTTGTAAAAGGATTGTTTACTGAAGATGCTTTGAAATATTATCGAGAGTTAGGTGTCTTGCATGATATGGAAGAGATTTTTACACCAGTAAGTATAACAAAAACTGGTGATTATAAATCGGCTCTCTATGCGAGTCAGTGGCT
>Ga0209518_1001649_pt1 | contig 23177 bp, 34 predicted proteins | sample RifGroB1_FD_183993 | JGI IMG/M metagenome (GOLD analysis project Ga0209518, IMG submission 183993) | Groundwater microbial communities from Rifle, Colorado, USA - Groundwater B1 (SPAdes) (version 2) | ecosystem: Environmental > Aquatic > Deep subsurface > Groundwater | place: Rifle, Colorado...
CGCGAGGCCCCCCGCCACTCACCTGGGGTAGTGTTGCCTTCTCGTTCATCAGAATCAGGCCGGCATGACGACGTTGCTGGTTGTTGGCCGGGCCACGGGGATCGGCGGGTTGGCGCCCATGTGCAGCCAGGAGTCCACCTTGCCCGTGGAGACGTCGCCCGCGCCGTTGAGGACGGGTCCGAAATACCGATCCACGTCCGCCGCCTGCAAGCTGCCGAGAATGGACATGAGCGGCACGCAGGCGAGCCAGTGCCCCGGATCGTCCGGGGACACCGACATATCCGCCACGGCGATCGCCCGGCAGGCCATGAGCAGGTCGCCGCTGGTGATCGTCGTGGTCGAGTGCTGATAGAATTCGATCTGGATGCTGGTCCCGCCGGACGGGACCGTATTGCAGGTCACGATGACCCACAGGGGGATGTGGGTATTGAACCAGTCCTTGAACTTGGACGTGGTCCAGTCGATCCAGTTCGTGCAGATCGCCTCCGTGGCGTTCGGCATCGCCTGGGCGTCGCTGAAAATCCATTGTGAATCGAGTATCATGGTCAGTTCTCCAAATCAGTTGCGTTTTTCGTTGTTCGTCCGTGCCCGTCCGTGACGGTCCGTGCGCGTCCGTTCTTTGCCTATCAGGTGATCTGGTTGCCCACCAGCAGGATGCGGTCGCACCGGCGCATCGGGACCTCGCCGAGGTACATCTGGGGCTTGGCGAACGGCTGGTTGGGCGGGTAGAGCACGTTGCCCTTCTCGTCCACGGCCCTGCGGACCTGGAGCCGGATCCTCTTGTTCATGTAGGCGTAGACCTGGCCGGGCGTGTCGAACGCCTCGACGGCCTCATCGAACTTCTCGATCTTGAAGGAGTTGGCGTTGCCGACCGTCTGGTGGATGTTGGCGATCCGCTTGACCCGCCGCCGGTCCTTGATGAACAGGCCGCCGTGCCAGTCGAAGTTCACCCTCATAAAGTCGGCGATCTTCTTCTGGCTGTCCGGGACGGCGTTGTCGGCGTCCGTCTGGGTGCTCAGGGCCACGTCCGGCATCTGCTCGCGGCTGACGCCGCCCTTGGACCCCTTGGGGAAGAGCATACAGCAGTCGTACAGGTCCCACTGGATCAGCCAGATGTCCGTCAGGTTGCTGGCCGCGGTCCCGCCGTTGTCGATGACCTCGTCGGCGACGATACTGTCGTACCGGATATTCAGGCCGTCGAACTCCTTGGGTTCATCCGCCGTCGAGCCGTAGAAGACCATCTCCGCCAGCGACTGCCACATCGCTTCGAGGAACTTGGTCTCCTCGTTCTTCAGGAATTGCTGGGCGTAGGACTTGTTCGCCAGGATTTCCTTGTCGATTCGCAGTTGGTTGCCGAACCAGGCGACGCCCTCCGAGCCGTGCTGGACCTGGCCCTTCGTGGCCGCGCGGCCTTCGCCCCAAGTGAGCAGATAGGGTTGCGGCAAGGTCGTCGTGATATCGAATTCCTCGCCGTTTTCAAGTTCCGACTCTCGAACGGGCATGTCCTGGAGGATGTCGTTCGTTTGCACGAGGACATTCACTTCAGCCTGGAGCTGCCCGTCCTTATTTTCCCTGGCCGTGACCTCGGAATAAGACCAGTTGTTCATACTATTTCCCGCCATGGGACAAACTCCTCAAAAACAGTGTCTTGTTTTTGTCTCGCGAGGAATCTGTCACCCTGACAGGCCCGCTACCTTCACGCCGGGTTGCGCCGGGCACTTTGCCCGGTGAGCACTCAGGCCCGAAGATTCGGGGAATCCGAGATGATCTACGAATTACAGAATTAAACAGAGCTTGCGGCTATCTCAACTTCTCTTGCCTGGATCTCTTGAAGCCGATCCAGGACCATATTGAGCGCCGTCTGAATGTCGGTAATTGATGGATTATACTTATCAAATATCTCTTCTATGCGCTGGATCAATCCATCTACGTCTTTAGTTGACATGATTTCACCTACAGGGTCTTTCCGTCCTACTTCAGCGGGCCGCTGAACGACCCGGCGACGTACCGGCCGTTTTCGTACTCGGCTCCGCGATTGGTGAACCACAATTTTTCCGGGTCATCGTCCGGGGCGCGGGCGTAGACTTCCGGACTGCGAGGATAGGACGGGTATCGCTCCTTGCTCTTGTCGTTCGCGTGCCCGTCCCCGCGCTCCGTATGGCCGTCCCGGGTCAGCCGGGCGATGGACAGCGCCGTCTCCGCCACGATCGGGTCGTGCGCGATCGCGTGCCTGATCTGGTCGTCGGTGAGCTTGTCGGGCTCGACGCCTTCGGCCCCGGCTATCGCGGCTTTCAATCCCTTCGGGAAATGGTCGCTTCGGATGGCCCGGCGGGCGAGTTCCAGATTGGTGTCGTACTCCTTGTCCCACGCCTTTCGGATCGCCTTGTCCGCCTCGTCCATCCGGGTTTGCGCCGCCTCGGATTCCGCCTTCTCCCGGTCGCCTTTGGCTTTCGCGGACTCACTCTCGGCGGCCTTCCGACGGGCCTGCTCGTCGGCGGCGAGTTCGGCCTTGAAATGCTCGGCCATGAACTTGCGGCGCTCGGCCGGATCGGTCGGCATCTTGACTCGACTGTGGAATTCCTTCTGGGTATCCGCCCCGCGCCTGATCAGGCTGGGCAGGTCCTTGGCGTCTTTCGCGTAGTCTCGCACGTCCTCGGGCATACTCTGCTCGAATCCGGGCAAGAACGAAAGGTCCTCGTTGAGCCATTTGATCTCAGCCATTGTCCGTCACCTCCTGGGCAGGCTCCGTCTGGGCCTGGGCCGCCCCTTCCGCGCCCCCTCCCGCGCCCGTCAGCTTCTCCGCCTCCTCTCTCTCCTGGCGCTCCTTCACCTTGCGGGCATTGAGCGACTTCATCCACTCGACTTTGCGCGGGTCCTTCCCCCTATCGCTCGGCAGCGGCCTCAGACCGCCGGCCGCCTCGAGGGCCTCCGCCACTTTCCGGTCCTGGGTCGCGAGCCACTCGCTCTTGACGAACTCCAGAAACTCCCTGAGCGCGATCGAAACGCCCTGCTCGATCTCCCCGAACACGCCCCACCCCTCGCCGACCTCGATATCGATCTGCCGGTGGATGCCGCTGCCCATCCCTTTGACCTGGGCATGGCAATCCAGATATGCCACGGCCTTGATGAGCCGGCCCGGCTCCCCGTTCGGCTTGATCTCGCGGACCTCCTTGAATGGGACGAACACCGTCGAGAATCTTTCGATCTCGGTCGGCGCGAGGACCGGGACCTTTTCCTTGCGGGCCTGCGCCGCCTGCCTCAATCTGTCGGCCACTACCGCCATAGGTCTTACCCTTTCGTTTCGCCTTGCACTTGATCTTCGATCCGAGGCATCGGCATCGCCGCCATCGCCTCGATGAGACTTGCGAACATGTCCGTCCGCCAGATTCCCAGCTCCGCCAGGATCTCCAGACCCGCGAACAGCCGCCCGACGGCGACCGGATCGCCGGCGAGCCGGTCCTTCGCCTCGTCGTTGACCGCCGTGAACAGGCCGAGACCGCTTTGCAGATCCATCAGAGTCTCACGGCCGTCGGCGCTGCGAAAGAGCAGCTCCCGCCAGCGCTTGATGGACTCGAACTGTTCGGGTGTCACGCTCACCGTTTCTTTCTCCTGGTCTTTCGTTTCCAGCCGTTCGTCGCGTAGTACGCCCGAACCTGCCGGGCCGTGTACGTCCGGCCGCTGGGACTCTTGTACTTGCCGCCTTTGGTCTTCGTGAACGGCATCTTACGCCACTCCCGCGGCCAGCAGGCCGCTCTCGGCGACCGGGGCCATCTTCGCCGTCGCCGCCGCCATCGCCTGGGCGTTCTTCGCCATCGCCTCCGCCGCCGCCTTGCGGTCGTCGGCGTCGATCAGGGCCGCCGTCTCCTCGTCCGAGTTCATCAGCTCCTGCGGGAAGTTCGTATGGTCCCCGACGTATTCGGCGAGGTCTTCGAGCTTGATCCTCGCGTAGATCTTGCGGGCGACATCGGCGCCCAGGTGCCGGCCGGTGATCTCCGCGATCTCGTTGATGAAGGTAAAGCCTTCCCGCATCGAGCCCAGACGCCGGGCGTACATCTGGATCACGGCCAGCGGGCCGATGGGCTTGGGCCGAATGATGTTCCCGCCCTTCTCGCGAAGCTCATCGAGAACGGCCGGCGGCTCCGGCAATCGGCCGCCCGCGTCGGCGATGCGGGCCAGCGAATCGAAAACCGGGAATACGCCCTTTCGCCAGAAGCTGTTGTGCTGGGGCGCGATCAATCTCGCCTGGTCGGACCGGGCCTCGATCACCTCGCGGGCCTGGACCCGCTCGCGCTTCTGCTGGAGCGACTGAAGCGCGTTCCACACGTTGTATCCATACCGGCTCCGGATCAGGGCGTGGATGCGCTCCTCGCGGTCCACGGCCACGGGGTACTCCCGGGCCATCTCGATCACGCTGGGAATGCGCTTCTCGGAACCGAAGTAGAAGTTCGCTCTCGGCTTTCTCGAAAACGACGTACGGCCCTCGTCCGGAACGGCCATCATCGGACTGGCGGCGAAGTTGCCCATGTCGAGCAGGTTCTTGGCGTGCGATTGGGCCGTCTCGATCGCGACCATCACGTCCATCGCGGGCGAGTACCCGTAGAGCTCGTCCGAGTTGCAGCGGAACGGCCAGATGGCGGGCGAGAAATAGTCCAGCGGCTGGATCCGGATCAGGCGATTCGAGGACTGGTCCAGGACGCTGTCGGGATTCGTCACTCCGGATCCGGCGTGCAGCTCCAGCAGCAGCGTCACGAGGACGTACTTGCTCCAGACGAGCCGGCGCGGGAAGATGCCGTCGTCGGCGGGCCGGATGCACTGGAGCAGCGTCACTTCCCAGTTGGCGCTCGCCGGGTCCTTCGCCCACTTGAGAATCGTCGGGTGAAGGGTATCGCCGGGCTCGCTGTACTTCTGGAGGCACTGCCTGGCCTTCAGGGTCAATTTCTCATGGTAGACGTCGTACACGCCGTCGGCGTTGCGGTCGATCCAGTACCGGCCGGGGTGCGGGACTCGCAGGACCGCGCGGTCCAGGCTCGCCGACTCTTCCACCAGCATGGCGGCCGTCCCGCCGCTGGCGGCGTCCTGGAGGAACTCGCCCACGTTGTCGTAGTACAGGGCCTCGCGGAACTCGACCTCCATCTGCTCGGTGTACTCCTGGCAGTACCGCTCGGCGGCGTCGTTGTGCCGGAACCGGCGGTCGGTGATCACGGCGCGTTGCCAGTCGTCGTCCTCCGTCACGACCCAGCCCTGCATCCCGTGCACCCAGGTCCAGAACGCGTCCGCCGGCACGCCGTCGTACTGCTTCGTCCTGCGGACGGCGCCCTTCCTCGATGCGCCCGTCATGTCGTACCGGCGCGGATTGACGGTGTCGAAGCACGCCTGCATGGCGTCCTCGTAGCCGCTGCGGACATCTTCCATCGGTCCCTGTGCCGTCAACAAGCTTTGAACTACGTCGATCATTTCTTGCGCTTGCCCATCATTCGCTTCATCTCGCCGTCGCTCATCATGCGCCCGTCGGGCATCATGTGCATACCGCGCTTGCCCTTTTTGCCGGCGCTTCGCTTTTTCTTCTTCGCCATTGCCGTCGCTCCTAAAATGCGCAACGAAAAAGGCCATGCAGAGTGCAGGCCCCTGCATGGCCATATCGTTGCTTGTTATCGTTCGAGCCCGGTTTGGACCCGGCCGGGAACGCCGTTATTCAGTTGTCAGACTCTTGAATACCTGACTGCCAATCCGTCAAAACACTTCGGCTCGAATATCATTGTGCCATAGGCCATAGCATCGTCCAATGCCTTGCACATCTCGCGTTCCACGTCCTTCGAGGAAATCCTGATCTTCAGTAGCGGGCCAGCCCCGATTCCTGGAACATGCCGGAGCCCACTCGCGGGCTGGGCCTGAATCGCCACCGTACCCGTGGCAATCATTGCCACTCCTCCGAAACACGTTTTCACGAATTCTCGCCGGTTCATGTCATGTCCCGTCAAACTCACACTTTGGCTCTGGCGCAAGAACATCCATCAGTGCTTCCATGAAAGCCAATCCCGGATCGTCACTGGCGGCGACCTTCTCCATAACGTATTCGGCTCGTTCTTCGATTGTCACGTCAGGTCCTTCGCGTCGATCGTCTCGATCTCGCCCTCGTTCGCCAGGTCGGTCAGGGTCTTGGGTTTCTCCGGCTCCGGAGCCTGTGCCTTGATATACAGGTCTTTGAGCCATCTCAGGAACGGCTGGCGGAGCATGGTGTCGGTCGTCTCCAGGCACACGATGTCGCCGGAGGCCTGGTTCGGCCAGCACAAGTACACAACGCGGCCCGCCGTATCCCGGGTCAGGGCGACCGGCATGACGCGGAGCTCCGGCCGGAGCAACTGCTCCGCCGGCTCTCTCGGAAGGCCCTTGGCGTGAAGACTGTTACCCAGTTGGAAGGCCATCATGGAGTCTTTCGTCATCAGCCGGACCTTGGCCCCCTGGAACCGGCAGCCGGTGTCGTACGGGTACTTGCCCATCGCCTCTTTCGGCAGTCCGGAGATGGAGATCCGCGGCATTCTCGATATGGCTCGCAACGCCCCGCTCATCGCGCTATCCGCCCCACACTCATCGTTCGGCCCTTTCACAAAACCCGTTGCGCCCATTTCCGGGCGCTCATCAGAATGTCCTTGTTGTGTCCCGACCGGGATTTGTCAAGAGGAAAAAAAGATTCCCTAACCGCGAAAGACCCGAAGCGCACGAATGAGCCGCCGAGCCAATCCGGTCGATGGGGCCCGTGCGCCCGTCGCTGCCGCCGCGGCCAGATCGGCCCGGAGTTTCGCGATCCGGGCCTCGTACACCTGTTTTTGCCGCTCGGCCTCCCGGTCCGCCGTCATCCATGCGCAATCGAGATGCGCGATAACCTCACTGATCCATAACATCATCGCCCGAACGTCGCTGAAACCACACACGGGAATTTTCTCGCGGCTGTCCAGCAGCCATCGTGTCGCCCGTTCCACGCTCTTCGCATCGACCCGCTCGCTCATCAACATCGTTTCGCCCTTTCACTTCTCTGTTCTCCGGGTTCGGTCAGGCATCGGTTGGCTTCCATGCCATCGAGCAGGTTCTCCAGCCGGCGAATGACGGCGTGGCGGGCCTGAACCACGTCGTCCGGCCGGACATATCGCGACCTGGCCACGTCCTCGAACTCGCTCATCAGCAACTCCAACGCCTCGTGCCGGGCCACTTCTTCGATGGAATGATCCAGAACGAATCCCAAGTAGACGGGGGCCAGTCTGCTCTCGCAATCCGCACAGACGCAGGCGCAAACGCCCTTCTCGAGCCGCTCGTGATGGAACCGTACGCGCCATTCCGTCAGTCCGAGCCGCTCATACCAACGGAGAAACTCACTCTTGAACACCTCAAATTGCTTTCGGGTCGTCTTCATTCCTGCCTCCAGAACGTCAGCGGGTCGTACGCCGACTCTTCACGCTCGATCCGAGCCCGGTCGGCGGAATCCCGCTCGTCGTCGGCCCTTCGCATGTAGTTGGCGTTGACCGCCTGGTGCGCGCTTCGCACCAGCGACTGGATCTCGTCGCCGTGCCCGTGTCGGGTCCGGGGGTGCGCGATGCTCGGCCGGTTCGTCTTGGACGTATAGAAGCACTGGGTCTGGAGCAGCCCGTCCCGAATCGGATTGTCCATCGGCAGCTCGTACTTGCGGGCCACAAGGAGCCTGCGGAACGCGATGTGCAGTTCGGCGTCCTGCGGGGCCACTACGGACTGGATGCCCTCCTTGGCCAGCGCCGATGCGACGTAGCCCTGCGCGAAGCGGTCCGTCATCGCCTCGTAGAGCCGGTATCGGTGCATGATGGCCCGGCATTCGCCCATGATCAGGTCCAGATCGCTCACGGACCACGTCCGCCGGCAGCCCATCCCGCAGCAGTCGCGCGACGGATCGTAGTACGAGATCGTCAACGCGAAGCGGTCGTTGCCGCTCAGTCCGCTTTGGTCGATCCCCGCACCCCACCGCCACTCGGGATTGTAGCCCAGCTCGCCGGCCAGGACCATGCACGCGAGGATGTCCTCCTCCCGGTACATGGGTTCGACGCTCTTGTCGTACCGGGCCCGGTATTCACGAGTGAAGCTGTCCGGGTCCTGGCGGAACTTCTCGTGATAGTACCCGGGATTGTTCCGGTACAGCGTCGGGGCCGCCGTCCAGCTCGACGCGTGCAGGAACATGATTCCGGAGCCCGGGTCCGACGCCGCCAGCTCCGTATCGTAGAAGTCGCCCTGCTCGGCGGCGGGCGTTCCGATCATCAGGAACTGGCAGCCGGGGAACTGGCCCTGGGCGCCGCACGCCGCCGCGCGAACGTCTTTATCCTTCTTGCGGCCCTCGAACGCGAAGTGCGGGTACTCATCGAACTCGACCAGCGGGGCCGCCTCGCCGCGGACCTTCTTGCTGTTGCAGGGGAACGCCTGGATCTCCGCGCCCACGATCAGCGGGATCGTATCGTTCGTGGCAATGTTCAGGTGCAGCTTGGGGTCCATCCCTCCGATCAGCCAGTCGAGCTGGGCGTCCTTGAGCAGCTCGTGGCAGCGCTGGGTGATGATGTCCTCCGCCTGGTCCTGGCTGGTCGCGATGATGGGGACCACCATGACCTCGGACGGCCGCAGGTACTTTCGCCACTTGGCCCGCGTGGCGTCGTACAGGGCCTTGACGGCAGCCGACGTGCTCTTGGCGCTTCGCCGGCCCGCCCTGGCCCCGACGACGGGCGGCCGGGAGGGGCCCGGCGCGTACTTTTTGCCGCCGGTCACGATGGGCCGGGGCCCGGTCGTATCGCAGGAGCCGCCCGTACACAGGGCGAAATACTGCGGCCACGACAGTTCGGCCTCCTTGACGGCGAATCCGTCGCTCGGGACCTCGACGAACGTCGTGAGCGTCCCGTCCCGAAGCGGCAGGCCCTCGGAGCACCGCAGGATCAATTCGAGGAAGGGATAGCCGTCGAGCGACAGCTTGAGAAACTCGGTCGTGAATTCGATGATATCGCAGGTCGTCAGCCGCTCGCGAATGGCGTCGTACTGCGCCCGGCGCGTCGCCCGCGCCGCCTTCACGACCTCCATGTTGCCGCCGGCGTAGCCGGCGTTCCGCAGCCGGGCCGTCAGAACCTCCTTCTGCTCCTGCGTGAGCACCCTTTTGGCTCGCCGCTTCGGCGACGGGCCCGGATGACGACGTTTGACCGGACGATTCACCATTTACGATCCATGATCCATGAATTATGATTTTCGATTTACGATTCGTTCGAGCCGGTTCGCGATCTTGCGGAGAGCTTCCACTTCGGCAGGTTCAAGCCTTCGGCCGGCCTCTACAGCGATATCCCGCAGCGTTTCGGCATATAACCGCAACTCGCTTGTCTGTTTCTCCATTCGTCCTATAGCTCCACTCCGTCACTTTTTCGATTGAGCCTTCGGCCATTGCCTGAGAGATTCCGGCGGACAGTCGAGGATGCCGCTGATCCGGTCGATGTCCTTGACGATCTCGCCCTTGACGTCGATCTGTTTGACGAAGACGGGGACATTTGCCTCATCAGCCTGAACGATGAGGCCGGTGATCCACCGATTCTCGCAGCGGCGGCGGCCGGGGCCGGACTCCGCGCCTATGATGCACCAGTCGATGCCGCGTAGTTCGACATCAGGAATCGGTTCAAGAAGCGGCTCGAATGAAATGAACCTCACTTGGGCGGGGATCGTTCTTAAAACCGAAATGCGCCATCGGTAATCTGGATTCTCGCAGGTCACGCCGAGCCACAGATTGTCCGGGAACGGTTTCGTCAAGCCCTTGACGAATCCAGCGACCCGCTCGATGCGCTTGGTCAAGACCTGGAAGATGTGTTGCGGCTGGTCGCGCATCTCGCACACAGTCAGTTCGATGCACGCCGCGGAAACGCGCTCATAGAACAAATCGCCCATGCTCTGACAGAAAACCATCTTGTGCTTGCCGGGGACCGTGACCCCCCGGGTGTTGTAGCCGATCTTGCCCGTCCAGCCATTCTCATCCACCACGTCCTGATAGGCGGCGTGCCCCATCGCCTTGAGCCTCCGGGCCATGCGCTCCGCGTAGCAGTGGGTACACCCAGGGCTGACTTTTCGGCATCCAGGGAAGGGATTGGCGACCCAGTTACTCCAATTAATATTTGTCTTGCTCACGTATCATCTCAATGCTGTTACTTTCGTCCATTCGATTCGAGTCGCCATGGGTCCACTCCGTCCCATCAATGCGCCGGGTAGGGCTTCGCCGGGTCGGCTTTTCCCAGTCCCACGCGGGCCATCATCTCCTTCTGCCGCTTTTCGTCCGGTGAATCGTGGAAGTCGCCCAGCCCCTGGTAGTACGCCGCCCGATCGTCGTCGAGATCGTCCTTCGTGCCGTCGGCCTTGACCTTCAGGGACCACCATCGCTCGCGCAGCGCCCAGTGCTGACGCCGGCCGCGTTCCGCGTTGTAATACCACTTGTGCCCGCGCCGAAACATCAGCCTCAAGGCGCCCGTCATCATGTCCGCCAGCCATGCCTTCATTTTTCGTCCCTTTCGTCCTTGAGGTCATTTGGGTCCTTAAGGCCGGCGGGGCAGGAGCGCCCGCCCCGCCGCCTATGCCCCGGTAGCCGCCCGGTGAGGGCGGCTTGGTTGGAGGTCTCTCAAAATCTGAACGGCGACAGGCTCTTTAAAACCGATGCTCCACGTTCAGAAGGAGATAGCCCTTATTGTCCTCGCGGAGGATCGGTAATTCGTTCCACAGATCATTGTCCAGCGCGTAGTCGTACTCGATCCCGATCCGGTTTCGCTCGTCCCCGAACGACAGGGCCGTGAACAGGAACGTGTACGCGTCCTCGTCGGCGTTCTCCAGTTCCAGCGCCCCGCCGCGTCCCCCGACGCTCCAGGCCACGGGCACGGTGAGCCCGAGCATGGCGAAGTCCGCCTCCTGGACGACGTCGTACTTGCCGTACGCCCCGCCGCCCCAGGCCTCCTCCCGGCCGTCGGCGATCCCGTCCCACCAGACGGCCTCGACGCCGACCTCCGTCCGCGCCTGCGGCGCCGGCCGCCATCCGGCCCGCACGCCCGCCAGGTCATCCGACGCCACGGTCGATCCCACCCACTGCCCCCCGTTGCACCCCGCCAGAAGCATCACCGCCGCCAGCGCCGTCAATAAGGTCATTCCGGTCCACTTTGTCCCAATCATCGTCAGTCCCTTTCAAAAAGTACGAATTACGATTTAGGATTAGTCTCCTTCACCGACCACGAGGGCGTCAACCCCCGCGAGAAATTGCCGGAACTTGTCGACATGCTTCTTGTGTTCTCGCCACCGCGCCTCACGTTCAGTCGACGAGAGTGTCTTGATGTCGCCACGTTTCATAAAGGCGACCTTGATCTCGCTATCGGGAATCAACGCTCGTTGTTGTTTCACACTCAGTTTCATATTCATAAATCTCCCGGCCCTTCGCGAACTTCGTGGTTCGTCTCTTTCATCGCGTCCACATCCACCATCCGGCGGCCGCCAGGCCCAGGAAGATCGCGTCCCGCGCCGCCAGGGTCCACATCCTGCGCCGGACGTGCAGGACCAGCGTCAGTCCATTGCTGGCCATCCAGACCGGGAAGCACCAGATCACTCTGGCGTTGTTCAGGAGCACCCCGGCGACCGCGATCGCCGTCGCGAGACCGCCGAGCAGCTCGCAGACCCAGCCCCAGGACCGTTCCTTCCCCGCCCTCTCGGCGATCCGTTGGAGTTCCTCATTCTCCGCCTCCAGCCGGCGGATCTGCCCCTTCAACTGAACGACCCACCCCGCCAATGCCCTCTGGCTGCGCTCCGACTTATCAATGGCGTGCTCCAGCTCGTTAATCCTGTCCATTGCGTCCATGCTCCGTCCACTCCGTCCATGCTTCGCCCGTCACAGCCCGCGTTTACGTTTATCGCCCAGCGACGCGAACCCGTGCGCCGGTCCGAGCTCCTCGTTCGGGGCCTCCAGGATCGCCTCGACCTTGCGCCGGGTCATGGGCTGCTCGATCGCCGGCTTGGGCTTCGCCGTCTGGGCGACGTACAAGTCGTGCTGCTTCGCCGATCGCCGAAGACGCCGGCAGTCGTCGCACAGCGGACTGGAGCCCGTACCCGCAAACGTCTTTCCGCAGCCCGGCCAGTCCCTCATTCCCACGCAAACCATCTCACGCTTTCGATGCCGACCCATACCGTGACCCTCTGAATCTATGATCTACGATTTACGTTTCGCCCGCCGAAGGTGCTTGAGAATCCTGTCCACGACGGCCGTCTCGCACAAACCCGTCCCCGTCTGGAATTCATCCTTCACGCTCATTCGATCTGCGCCGGGCCTCCAGAACGACAGGAGCAGTCGGCAGGCTCTCGTGTTACTGCCACCATCGGTGAACAGGTCCTCCGCGATCCGCTCGGCCAGCCGCGTCAATCTCCGGTCCTCTTTGCTCAAACAGTCCATAGCGTCCACTCCAGGTCCACTTATTGTCCATCAAACAGCGGCATCCGCATCACCGGATCGATCCGCCCACGACGCCCATCTTCCTCACGAAGAGCACGCATTCCCAGTCTATTTTCGGCGAGCCCCTCTTCTCGGTTAGTCTGCGGAAGAAGGACTTCCGAGATTTAGTTCGCGTCACCGGACCCTCAAATAGCATGTTCTCCTGCCACTCTTTCGTCAGCATGGCGTGGACGATCTCGACCGGCTCGAAGCCCAGGTGAACGAGCAGCTTGAGCGTATCGCCGGGCAAATCAACGATCTTGCCATGCTTAACGTATGATTTTACCACCACACAGAGAACCCCGCCGGGCTTCAAAATCTGGTGGCACTGAGCGTACACGTGGCGAACCGCGTGCCAGTAATCGCCGCCGGTGGAATTGCCAATCTGACCGTCAGACTGGCCGTACTCTGAGTCAACAACCCTTCCGCAAAACACTCCCGCATCAGCCAGTTTTTTGTTGTATGGCTTATCTGATGCACAGTGGCTCGGCTCCTGGTCCTCCCAAGGCGGGCTCGTGATCACGCCCTGAATATCGCCTTCCTTGAGATTGCCGATGTTGCCGGGGTCCGTACTGTAACTCGCAGGAGACGGCCGATGATACTCTGGGTGCTTGTCGTTGTATGCTTGTTGCCGCTTTCGATATTTCTCTTGGTCGCCCTCATGTTGGGCTTTTCCAATTGCATCTGCATACGGTGGACTTGTCAGGACCGCATCGACTTCGCCGGGCTTGAGTCTGCCGATCTGACCGGGAGCGGAACCGTAATTCTGGAAAGCTGTGGCCAGTTGGCCGCTTGCGGCAGGTTTTGATAGTCCTGCACCTCGCGCACGCGCTTCAGCATAACCTTCCTGTTTGTTCCCTGCCTGCATAGATTCGCTGTATGGCGGGCTCGTCACAATCCCGCTCGTCTGCCGTACTATCGCCGACAGGTTCCGTGAATCGCCCTGGACCAGCCGCACGTCCACGTCGTAGCCGAGGGCCTTCCATTTGGCTCGGTGCAATTCCAGGTTTCCGATGTAGTGATGTGGCTCGCCCTGGGGAATCATGCTGCTGTTCTTCTCGTACCAGTCCTGGGCCGTCGCATGGCATTGCGGGCAGATGTCAGGATGCTTGCGAAAGCGGTTATAGTACCGTACCCAGTCGGCCTTGCCGATGCCAGGGCACTCGTACTCCGTCCCTTCCCGCTGAAATTCGGACTCCAGCTCGACGCCTATCCAATTCAGACCATGATAGCCCGCGATGATCCCGCCCAGCGCCACCCCGCCAAATGGATCAACGAGAGTAGAGCCAGGCTGCCAGTAACCTTTCGCCAAGCCGTGCTCGATGATCCGCTTGATCAGGCCCCGTGAGAACTTGGCCGGATGTCCATAAGCTTCCGGCACGATTAGGTCGCTCCAGCCCTCGTCGTAGCAGCCCTGCCACTGAACCACATCCACGATTCTCTTAGCCGCCGCCGTCACGTCCGATTCTCCGCCACGCCCTAATCCACAATCCCTCGACCCGACGACCCGCCGGAATCGCCCCAAGCCGGATCGCTTGCCGTCTCTTGGCTCGCGTGAGGTCATAATGGGGCATAGACGCCTTGTCCTGAAACCATTCCCGACGGAGGCCGAGCTTGGCCGCGAACACATGAAGCTCATCGAGGTCTCCGCCGCAGAACAAGTGGCAAGACTCCCGGTATCGCCAGTTGTGGTTAGGAATGCACGGGCATATGTCGCCCACGTAGATCACGTCCCCACCTCCTGCAATTCCATCCCCGCCGGCATCGGCCGAATCCGCGTCTGCACGATCGCCTCCGATCCGCACTTGGGACACCGCACCATCACGGCCTCGGCATCCGCCCCGCACACCACGCACTCCCAGATGACCCTACTCCGCCTCTTTTGACCCTTCGACCACTGACGAGCGGCGCCGCCCTCGCGCCTGCGCTGCGCCAACGCCCGCCGCAGCGCCTCGATCCGCCTGGCCTGGACCTCCGGCCGGGTCCAGAGCCGACGCCCGTTGGCGCGGCAATCCACCAGGACCAGATTCTCCATCCGGTCGTCCATCGACCTATTGTTGGCGTGAACCACGAACCAGCCCTCCGGAACCGGCCCGTGCGCCTGCTCCCACAGATACCTCGCGTACGGGATATAACGCCCTTGCAGCGGACCGGCGTCCCTGACCTTGATCCACCGTGACGATTCGCGGCGCCGGCTGCACTTGTAGTGCGATCTCAACTTGCCCGCCCGAACGACGATCGTCCCGACCGCCCGGTACTTGCGGGCCGATGCCCCACGGATCTCGCCGGCCTTGAACCAGCTCTTCTCGCACCCGGGAATCCGAAGACCCTTCATCCCAGCGACCCAGGTCTCGTGCCCCGGCTTGAACCGGTTTTCGACGCCGGCGGCCGCAAGCCTCCTGGCCGCCAACGCCCGGTACTGAGCCCTCGTCATCCGAGACAGGACCGAACGAACCAACACCCGATGCCCGCACCGGTACTCCTTCATCAGCCCAGTCACGGTCACGCCCGTCTCCCGAAGCCGACGAACAATCTCATCCGCTTCCGACATCACCCGAACGTGTTGCTTCCGACCCCTCGGCACCTTCAACTCCCAATCTATGAATTCCGATTCAAGATTTCAAGATACGCCGTTATGAACTCAACTGCTACCGGAATGCACAGACTGTTGCCGTAGCCCTTCAGCCTGCCAACGCGATTTTTACCAGCCAGGGCAAGAAGGCTTCTCGGTCGCCCGAGCATTCTGCGAGCTTCTTTTGCACTGTATCCCATTCCTTCCAGTGTGGCGCACAGCGGTCGAAGGTCGCGGGGTATCCCTGCAACCAGCGGCTCATCGCCGGATTGAGCGCCGATCCTGCGCACCTTGCCGTCGCGGCAGGGGACGAGCAGGAAGTCAGACCACGGACCAGTCCGCCCATCAGTAACTCCCCCTTGCGTTTCCCGCTCCGGTTGGTCGAGCCACCCAGCATCGCATTCGGCGTCGGCCGGCCCGCCAGTTGGGCGGCATTCACCAGCCCGTTCCGCTTGTCCTCCGACGGGCAACCCCGTTTTTCGGCATCGTTGGCTCTCGGCGTGCTCCAGCCCGCCAGTGTCTGAGGTGTCACCAATCCCGCTTTCCATAGGGTGATCTCTTTGTGTGTCGCCAGGGAGCGTTGCGACCCACCATAGCCTTTGCCGGACGTGCGGCGCCCCGACGCCCGAAGCGCACAAATCCGCCGCCCCGCAGGCGTAACCCGCTCCTTCCAGGTCAGAGAATACTCCATCGAGCCATCCCAACCCATCCTTGCTCGCAACCTGCTCGCCAAACACGCACTCAGGGCGGCACTCGCCGATGAGACGAAAGAACTCGGGCCAGAGGTGCCGCTCGTCCTTCTCGCCGCCGTGCTTGCCGGCACACGAAAAGGGTTGGCAGGGCGCCGAACCAGTCCAGATGGGCCGGTCGAGAGGCCACACGGCCTGCTGCAACGCATAGGGCCAACCGCCAATACCACAGAACCAGTGACACTGCTTGAACCCCTTAACGTCATTTGAAGTCACCTCTTGAATCGGCCGGCAATCTATCTCGCCACCAGGGAGAACCCCAGCCTCCATGAGATGCCAGAGCCATTCACAACAAAATGAATCGTTCTCGTTGTAATACACCCTATCTTTCCCAACCATAACCAACTCTACTACCACACTCATCACCCCTTCGTCAACCAAAATCTCCGCCACCTTCTCCACAATTTACCAAATAAACCCCTGCGGCTTACTGGGCAGCGAAAAGCTGCGATGATACACGTACGAGCGAACGCCGATTTCCCCCCACGGGAGTCCCAGGGCCTCGCTTTCGGGCCGCTTTGGGACCTGTTTGGCCTCGCTTTGGGCACACCCACCCCCCACCCATAGCGTGCCACTCGTCAAGCCATGCCAGCGTGCCCAATATCGCTGTTTCCAGGCCCAAATACGGCATATAACTGCCCTTCTCTGCCGTATCCAGCCCACGATCCTGCCGGGCTGTCCAAACCCCTACAAAACAAGCCCCTGATCCGGGCGCGCCCACTTCCGGGCGCGCCCACTTCCGGGCGCGCGTCCCGAAAAACTACCTCGCTTTATACTATCGACCTATCGAGGACTGACTCCTCTACACAACTCTTGGTGCTGTTTGCGGTCTTACAGGGTGGGTTTGGTGAGTGTTTGTTCGTTGTTTGGTCTGTGATTGGCGGGGTCTTTGGTGGTTGGTTGGTGTGGTTGGTCTACCTGTTTTATGGTAGATACGATGGTGTGCTCGCTCGCGCGTGCGCGCGCGCGTGCGCGTGTATATCCGTCCTGTATGGCACTCTCTCTCTCTCTTGGCACTCTCTGGGTTATTGGGTATGTTACGGTGTGCCAAGTCATACTGTGCTTGGCACTCTCTGGGGGTCATTTGGCACTCTCTGTTGGCACTCTCTGTGGGGGTAAAATTGCCAGAGAATTCCATCAATAATGCAGAGAGTGCCAGAGTGCCAAGTATCAGGGTCACGGAAATGCGGCACTCTCTGCGGCACTCTCTTTGGCACTCGTTGTATAACTGGGCGGTTTAGGGCTGGCGGGTAGTTGTGCAGCTTATCATTTTGTGGACATACGGATCATCGTGCCTGGAATGATGACCCTCCCACCTTGCCGTTCCATCTCTGCGGCGAAGGAGTCGCAGGCATTCATGGCCTGCTCATGGGTAGAGCAGAAGGCGAACGGGAGGTAGCTGTTGTTATAGCCACCCAGGATCTGACGGACGTTATTCTCTATCGCTTCTCGGGCGGTCTCGATGTTGAAGGAGCCTTGTATGGGGGAGTATTCGGCCAGCCAGATTGCATCAAGGTTCGTCATGGGTGATCCCCTCTGTGTTCGTGCCTTCCGGCAACATCCAGTACCACACGCTATCGCCGCCGAATCCATCGTTTTTGGACACAACGCCAATCTGTTTCTTGGCGCGTTTCAGGGTCCTGATGGCGATATTTTCCTTCTTGGCCATTGCCATGATCTCGATACTGCGTACCCGGCCGGCGGCCAATACACCTTGCAGCCACTCGGCGGCTTCGGCGCGGGCGACGGAGTCGCTATCGTGCCCGCCGGTGGCTAACACTTCGTTGGCCTCATACTCGTACTGTCCAGGCTCCCAAACAACGGCACTGTCCGTGATGCGGAAGGCCAGGCTGCGCGCCATGCGCACCAAATTCAGTTTCATGGGCACGAGCAATCGCCGCTCTTTGTCCTCCTTATCCTGACTGATGAGCCATGTTGCGCGCGCCGTACCGATGAATGCTGTACTGCCGATGGTCCGGTGAATCGCCTGTTTTGACGTATCTTTGCACAGGTGACTGATGCCGATGACGGCGCAATTATGGCGTTCGGCGACGGCCGTAAAGCGGCTCAGGACCATGCGCATCTCGCCGGTGTCATTCTGTTTGGCGCCGCCGAGGAACCCGGTGATTGGGTCCACGATGAGTAGCCTCACCGGCTTGGCGATCTCCAACATCTTTTCGAGGCCCGGCAGATGGTGCACGATGTCGAACTGCGTCTCGGTTCCGTCGGTCCCGAGAATACCCTTCATAGCAACGATGCGGGTGCAGTCGGCTTTCATGGCCTCCAGGCGGGGCTTTACCTCATACTCCAGGTGGCACTCAGTCGTCATATAGACCACGTTGCCGACTGTCGGCGCATCGGCCTCGTTCTCGGCATCCGGCCACGCAAGGCCCCGGCTAACGTGGGTGGCTATGTCCAGGGCAACGAACGATTTACCCTGGCCTTCGATGCCAACGAGAAGCGATAGCATGGCCGACGGGAACCTACCCCGCCAAAGCCAATTTACGGGCTTGGCCTCGACACCGTGCATCCAAACGTAGGACGGATCCATGGCGCAGCCTCTGGTGTTCGGCGGCGCGGAAATCTCCTCCAGGTCCAGGCGCGCGCCGATAAGCTCGTCGGCAATGCTCTCAGATGGGTTGTAGGCTGCCTCGATCAGTTTCCGGCCGGCCAAAATCGCCATGCGTCGGCAATACTTTTCCTGAACGATTTTGCTGTAGTGGACGGCGTTCGCGGCCGATGGCACGGTGTCCATGATTCGCTGCACGTACTGTCTACCGCCGACGGCCGCCAGCTTGTTTCGGCGTTCGAGTTCGGCCACCACCAGCAGTCCATCGACGTGCGTATCTGTCGTTTCGTGGTAGACGGCCATAATGGCGCTGAAAATCGCCTTGTGCTCCAGAGTGTAGAATGCAGCCTCCTCGACGTGCTGTTTTACGTCGGGAATGCAGCCGGAATCGACAATCATGGAGCCCAGAACCCCGGCCTCTGCGGCTTCATCACTCGGAGACGCGCGGAGGGGGAGAATATCGCCCCCCGCCGGATGTCGCGCAGGGTGAGTGCGCTGGCGGCAAGCCGCCCCGGCGGGGGGACGATCATTGTTCGTGATGTTCACCGCTTTTGACATGGTGTCCACTATGGTGTCCCGCTCATCCACCATGCAACCTAAAAAATCTCAAAAATCTTTCTCATTTTGTCAAGATTTCTCTTGACGATAACGACATAATAGCATATCTTATATACATGGAGTTCAGGCTATAGAACACAGACAATAACATTTTTAGGGAGTCTTGCCGCATGGAAACGACAGAAAAACTCACAACAATCGTGCAAGTGTTGGATTATCTAACAACTCACGACCTGTCTCAGTTTGCCCAAGTGGTAGGGCGCTGGGTCTGGGTGGAATTCGAGGAAAAACCATCCGCCGAGATCAGGACGGGGCTGTTAGAGGTCGGCTTTCACTGGAATAAGAAGCGCGGCTGCTGGCAGCATCCGTGCGGCCATGAGTGCGTTCACTCCCCGGCCGACAGTTGGTACTTGAAGAGCAAATACGGCACTGTGCCGGCCGGCGAGATCGACACAAGCACCCAGGCGGCATGAAGGGGGAATAGACCATGAAAGTGACCTACAATCGCGGGGACCTATATTCGACTTGTGAAGCGGCGCTGAAACTTGCGCGGCAGTTCGACCGAACATACTACGTGTTGGCGACCGGCTGCGGATTCACAATTGCCCATGAAGAGCCGCCATTCCATGAAAGTCATATTGCCATTACAAAAGAGTGGCACGAATGCAGGCACTGGAATGCGTTAACGCAGTCTTGGCAGGCTCAGGACCATATCAGCCATGCCGCGTGACACTGCCTCCGGTCGGGCGCGGACCGTGAGCCGCGTCCATCCGGCGATAGTGCCGATTGAAAGGGCTGAAAATGGCAAACCAGACACACGAATTCGACGAAATAGTCTACGAGTGCGATTGCGGCGCATGGTGGGTAGGGGAGACGGGGGCGACGGGGACGTTGGCGGATCAGCCTACACAGGAGTGCCAGAGGTGTGGCGCAATGGTCACACCGACAATACAGGCTGTCGAATGACGCATTTTCAGCCCGGCCCTTCGCCTTGTCGGCGGGGGCCGGGCCCTTGAGGAGCCGAGCATGAGATTCTTGTTCTGGAAACGAAAGCCCAGGCCGGCAGATCCCGAGCGATCCACGCAGGTAGTTGACCTGCGCAAGCACCCGTGCTTAGCGTGCCGATTAGAGGCCGATATGTGCCTGATTTGTCCGGTCTACGGCGCAGCGTTCGCAAAAATGGTGGAACACATTGAAAAAGAAGGGGAATGATGATGAAACAGCCGCAACTGTACGAGAAATACCGGCCGCGCACGTTCGCGGACGTGGTAGGCCAAGACAAGGCGGTCCGGACGATTCAAGAGGTCCTGGAGCGCGAGGAATGGGGTGGCCAAGCATGGTGGCTGTCCGGACCCTCCGGAGTAGGAAAGAGCACGTTGGCATGGATTATCGCCCGCATGGGAGCAGACGATCTTTGCATCCGCAAGTACGATTCCGCCGATGTACTGGACATGCAGGCGCTCGACCAAATCAATCGCGAGCAGGACATGTACGGATGGGTAACAGCCGCCAAGTCCGGCCGCGCATTTATCGTCGATGAAGCTCATGGCGTGCGCGGAGCGACCGTGCGCCGACTTTTGGGACTTTTGGAACGCATACCCTCACACGTTGTCTGGATATTCACCACGACGAAACAGGGCGAAGCAAAACTTTTCGGCAAGGAAATCGACGCAAGCCCGCTGCTGAGCCGATGCCACGAAATCAGCCTTACCGGGCAGGGCTTGTGCAAACCGTTCGCAAAGCTGGCGCAGAGGATAGCGCGGGCGGAGGGCCTGGACGGCAAAGACCTGCCCGCGTATGAGAACCTACTGAAAGAGGACCACAACAACCTTAGAAGGGCGCTCATGGCGATTGCCGACGGGCGCATGAAGGAGTGAAACATGTGGCTTTGTATCTATCAAACGCTGTACGAGACGCCGGAAACGAAGATAGGCAAGCATCTGTGGAAGGCGGTCGTCTACCGCTATCGAAGCGAACGGGCCTACCTGGATTATCTGTGGTTCGATTCATCGCGCGGCCGGTGGCGAAGCTCGGAGGAGTGGCCGACGTGGAACTCAAACGACGGCACGTATGCCGGATGCCCAAAAACGCTCGTGCGCTTGTACGAACGGCACAAAACGCAAATCGACGCGGCGCTATCGCAAGCTCAAGGCGAACAGGCCGCATAAGCCGAAGGAGTGAAACATGACGCAAAGACCGTACTTGCATGGTTTCATCGACGGCGTGACCCTGTACGCATGGTGGAAAGACGGGAAGCAAATGGTAGGCTCGTCCTGCGGAATGACGTTGAGGGAAGCCATAGAAGATGCCAACGAGACCCCTATGCACCCCTTAGATAATGCCCACGACAAGCTCGTGAAGGCGGTCCAGGCTCTACTGAAAGCCCACGAGCAGCTTATGCCGGGCATCGGGCACATTGCCTGCTCAGACTACGCTGTGGTGAACGAGGCCCCCCTATTGGCCCGCGAAGCTCTTGCCGACGCTGGCGTAAAGGAATGAACTTCCACCCCTTCTAACATGGACGGATCCGTTGGGCACGGAGGCCCGAGCTTGACAACTGAATATGTCTGGAGTCTTGCCCTTGCTGGGGTTACAATCGTTGCGGCCCGCCCCGTTGCTCACGTCTGGCAAGACTCCAGTGACGGCCAGCGGGCCGCTTTATTTTGAAAGAGAGGGTAAATACATGGGTTACACGCACTACTGGTATCGCCCCGCAAGGCTTGACGCGAAGAAGTTCAAGCAAGCTGCACAGGACTGCAAGCGAGTCTGTGAGGCTTTGAACATCCCGCTTGGCAACGGCTCAGGTAAAGGGGAGCCGGAGTTCTCGAATCAGGCCGTCTGGTTCAATGGGGCCGTGAACAGTAAGGCCCTGATGAGCGTTCAAGCGGTCCCCGGCCTTTTGTGGCCGGCGCACCAGGCTGACGGACTCGCCGAGGTAGGAAACCCAGAACCCGAACAGGGCGCGTGGTGGGGAGGCCCCGAAGTCAATGCCCGATGCCTGGACGAGAACGGAGACGGGAGTTACGAAACCTTCAATGTCGATCGCGTCTTCGAAAAGATGTACCCGCAACAGACGGCAAGGCCGGAGGGCTGGTTCGCGTTCTGCAAGACGAATTTCCGGCCCTACGATCTGGACGTGCAATGCTGTTTGATCGTGTTCAAAGAGCATTTCGGAGAGCCGTTCGTTGTCCATTCCGATGGAAACGACGAACAGTGGAACGAGGCACGGTCGGTATGCCAACACGTACTCGGCTATGGCTTACTGTTTGAATTGAGCAAGAATTAAGGTTTCTCTCCGGGTGTCCCGCGTCATGGACGGCGCGGGTATCCCGAAATCGGAGTTAAGCACTATGACGACCAAAGCCAAAGCCCACCGGGGCGCGCTGGATCCCGAAAAGTACCTGAGCATCGAGCAGCTTACCCAACTCAGAGAATACGCACGCGCCGAGTCTGACAGGCTCAAGAGCCGCCGCGCCCGCACCGACTGGCTGATCGTGGAGATTTTATGCCTGTCCGGCCTCCGCGCCTCCGAGTGCTGCGCCCTGACGATCGCGGACCTGCCCTGCGCGCACAAAAAGCTGCTGCTGGAGGTCCGCGACGGAAAAGGAAAAGTCAGCCGGGCCGTCCACGTCTCGCAGGCCCTGGCCGATCTCATCGAGGTCTATGTCCGGCAGTACCGGGCGACCGCCAAGCCGGGCGAGTCCCTGTTCATCGGCTGTCACGGCGAGCGCCTGCGATACCGGACCCTCTACGCAAAAATCAAACGGCTGGGAAACGCCGTTGGAATCAAGCTCCGGCCGCATATGCTCAGGCATAGTTTTGCGACTTGGCTTTACAGTGTCGAGCACGACCTGCTGTTCGTCCGCGATCAGCTTGGCCACGCCGACGTCCGCACGACGACCATATACGCCCGCACCGGCTCTGCGGCCATCCGAAGGCAAATGGAAAAAATCTCTTGACGGGGAGGGCCGGTTCTCAGGGATGGGGACTGGCCCTCTTTCATCTCGGCGGCAAGCTGAAGAGATCCGCTGACTTGCACTTCTCCGGCGTCGGTCCCTCTCGCCGGCGCCGGTCGATCTCCACCTGGAATATCGAGCGCCACTTCCCCGCGCCGAAGTTCTCGGCCGCCCAGCGCAGATAGCCCAGGGGAACATCGCACAGCTTCGTACCCGCGTGCTTTCCGAACGTCAGCTCCATCTCGGCGTTCGCTTCCGCCTCCGCCGGCAAGGGCACGCTCTC
>Ga0209518_1001654_pt1 | contig 23120 bp, 16 predicted proteins | sample RifGroB1_FD_183993 | JGI IMG/M metagenome (GOLD analysis project Ga0209518, IMG submission 183993) | Groundwater microbial communities from Rifle, Colorado, USA - Groundwater B1 (SPAdes) (version 2) | ecosystem: Environmental > Aquatic > Deep subsurface > Groundwater | place: Rifle, Colorado...
CCCTTAGCTTCCCTCTGTACCGTCCATTGTATCACGTGTGTCGCCCTGGATATAAAGGCCATGAGGACTTGACGTCATCCCCACCTTCCTCCGTGTTAACCACGGCAGTCTCCCTAGAGAGCCCAACTTAATGCTGGCAACTAAGGACAAGGGTTGCGCTCGTTGCGGGACTTAACCCAACATGTCACCACACGAGCTGACGACAGCCATGCAGCACCTGTCACTCTGCTGTATTGCTACAGAAGCCGTATCTCTACGGATGTCAGAGGATGTCAAATCCAGGTAAGGTTCTTCGCGTTGCTTCGAATTAAACCACATGATCCACCGCTTGTGCGGGCCCCCGTCAATTCCTTTGAGTTTTAGTCTTGCGACCGTACTTCCCAGGCGGGGTACTTAGTGCGTTAGCGCCGGTTCAGCAGGGGTCAAGACCCGCCAAACCTAGTACCCATCGTTTACAGCGTGGACTACCAGGGTATCTAATCCTGTTTGCTCCCCACGCTTTCGTAGTTGAGTGTCAGTTCCTGTCCAGGTCGCCGCCTTCGCCTCTGGTGTTCCTCCCGATCTCTACGCATTTCACCGCTACACCGGGAATTCCACGACCCTCTCCAGGACTCTAGTCTTGCCGTTTCTAAGGCACTTCTTGAGTTAAGCTCAAGGCTTTCACCTCAGACAAACAAGACCACCTACCTACCCTTTACGCCCAATAATTCCGAGCAACGCTTGCACCCTCCGTATTACCGCGGCTGCTGGCACGGAGTTAGCCGGTGCTTCCTTTAGCGGTACCGTCAATCTTTCGTCCATTGCGCAAGATTCCCCACTGCTGCCTCCCGTAGGAGTCTGGACCGTGTTTCAGTTCCAGTGTGGCTGATCATCCTCTCAGACCAGCTACCCATCATTGCCTTGGTAGGCCATTACCCTACCAACTAGCTAATGGGACGCAGGCTCATCCTAAAGCGAAGGCTCTTGCGAGCTCCCTTTCCCGAAAAACCCAATTACGGATTCCGTCGCTCTATCCAGTATTAGCCCGCCTTTCGGCAGGTTATTCCAGACTCTAGGGTAGATTACCCACGTGTTACTCACCCGTACGCCACTTTACTAAGGGTTGCCCCCGTTCACGTTCGACTTGCATGTGTTAAGCACGCCGCCAGCGTTCGCTCTGAGCCAGGATCAAACTCTCATGTTTTAAACTTGCTAGACTTTCTTCCACCCTTGCGCGCTTCCCTCTCGAGATGCGCGTAGATGACTTACTCATCCGTAAATTTCAAACCGTTTGTATCCCGTACTCGTCTCGAATCTCATTAGTGGTGAACTTTCATTCACCTCTGCTGACATTTCTACTCTTACTCAGTGCTTAGCTAAGTAAGAGTTTTTTACTCATTTCTGAGTTACTCATTAGACTTGTACGAGGCAATTTCGACATCACCCACTTGCCTCGCCCCGACCGAAATCGGCACTTACAAGCAGGCTGCCTACTCTAGCCCCCACTTTCTCATTCAAAAAATTCATCCCAAATTTTCAAAGAACTGCTTCGTCAACCAACCCATTTGAGCTGCTTGTTCGAAGTCCCACCGCTTTTTCATTCGTTCGCTCCGCTCAGCGCGAAGGCGATTCACAGAAGAATCAGCGGGAAGGTTCGTTTAAATAACCAAGACTCCCGTTTGCTGCAACAACTATTTTCAAAAAAAATGCATCGGCGTTTTATTTGAAACAAACCCGACCGTCCTTACACCATGCCACCCGCAGACAGATCCATGCAAGTCATCGTAGATTCAGGTTTTTTTTCGCCTGGAACAACCACATCAGACGACCCCGGGCGCACCGAGCGGGAAAGGATTGTCTGTAAGCTGTGATACCGGATCCTGCGAATCAGAGTCGCCTTGTTCATGCCGATCTGACGTGCGGTTTCGCTGATATTGCCGCTATTGGATCGCAAGCCTTGACTCAGGAATGACTTCTCAAAATTATCCATGCTGCTCTTAAAATTAAGCGGCTGAATCGACACTTCACGTCTTCTATGATTCGGTATTTGCGCTGGAGACTCTGAAAAACAAGCTGTTTTTGCTTGATTGCCGTTAGCTGGCGCAAACCATTCCGGCAAGTCAGAAGCGAGGATTTCTGGCCCTGTCCCGGCGTGCACTGCGTATTCCAGCACATTGCGAAGCTCGCGAAAATTGCCGGGCCAATCATGCTTTTCCAACTGCGAAGCCACTTCTTCCGAAATTCTAAGAACGGTCCTTCCCGCTGCGCTGCAAACTTCCGCAAGACAGCTGTGAACGATTTCATCCAGTTCGCCCCACCTGAGCGCGATGGGCTTTAGGTCGATACAAATCACGCGCAGGCGATGAAATAAATCTTCCCGAAAATCCCCGCGTGAGACAGCGGATGGAAGATTGCGATGAGTAGCGGCAATCACGCGCACGTTGAGGCGCATGGCAGCACTTCCTCCAACAGGGGTAATGGTGCGCGATTGCAGAAATTCGAGTAGACGCGCTTGCAGCCTGGGAGGAAGTTCCCCGACTTCGTCCAATAATACGGTCCCACCTTCCGCAGCCTCTAATAAGCCCTTTCGTTTGCGATCAGCGCCGGTGAACGCGCCCCTTTCGTGTCCGAAAAGTTCTGATTCGATAGTCCCTTCATGAAGAGCGGCGAGATTCACGGACACAAAAGGTCCCCGGCGTCTCGAGCTTTCATCATGGATCCTGCGAGCCAAACGCGTCTTGCCCGTTCCAGTAGGCCCGAGGATAAGAACATTCGCATCGCTTTGAATGGCTACTTTTAAGCTACGCTGCGTCTTTTGAGTACAATCCATCTCAATTCTCCCTGCTAATGATTTACTTGATCCGACGTTTCGGATGATGCGGGGCACAAAGCAAAGCCTGAACCAACACTCTTTCGCCATACGACTGCGGCAACGGCCTAAAATAAGCTGTTGATGAGATGGAGCAAAATTGAGCCAGCACGGAATTTCCCAAAGACATCAATCCAGTTGGAACCACGAATTTGTTGGCCACCACCTACAATAAAGTCTGATACTGTGGGGAATTCCCAATAAAACGGGCTGCAGGAGATCACCTATGAACCGCCTCCCTCAGATACTGATCTGCGATGACGATTCGCTTCTTCACCTTGGAGTTAAGCACGCCCTGAAGGGCCACTGCGAATGCAGGTCGGCGTACAACACGGACGAAGCCCTCCTGATTCTAAAGAAACAGCCCGCGGATGTGCTCCTACTCGATATTCAAATCCGCACCCCTCTCGAAGGACTTGAAGCGATAGCAAAGTTCCGCGAAACCGATGCGGACATGGCGATAGTGATGCTGAGCGGAGTGGTGGATTATCAGGTCGTGAGAGACGCCATGAAGTTAGGCGCGAGAGACTATATTTCGAAGGATTTTGAAAAAGGCGACCTCCTGCATTCCATCACTCGCGTTCTCGAACACCGGAGGCTTCTTCAGCAACGGCAGCGGCAAAACTATGAGTTGGCGGCGGAACAGCAAAAACAGGTACTCGTCGGTGAGAATTCCAGTGTCCAGGCTTTGAGGCGTACGATTGAGCGAATCCGGCAAAGTCCCGCGAACGTCGTCATCACAGGGGAAACCGGCACTGGCAAGGAAGTCATTGCAAGGCTCCTTCGCGGAACTCTGCCCGACGGCACCCTCGCGCCATTCATCTCCGTCGACTCCTCGACGATCCAGAGTTCGACTGCGGAGAGCCTGCTGTTTGGACATGAAAAGGGCGCTTTCACCGGAGCCGATCGCACAACAAAGGGCCTGTTCGAAGAAGCGCACGGCGGCATTATCTATTTTGACGAGATTGCAAACATGTCCCCCGAGGTCCAGGTAAAGCTGCTCAGAGTGCTTCAGGAAAAAGAAGTCACGCGACTTGGCTCATCGCGCGTGATGCAGCTCGATTTCCGTGTCGTTTGCGCAACGAACAGAAACCTGGAGGAAATGGTTGAAAAGGGGCTATTCAAAGACGACCTCCTTCAGCGCATCAGCGTCCTTCCTATTCACATCCCTCCCCTTCGGGAGCGCAACGATGACATTCCCTTATTAGTGGCGCATTTTCTTAGAAAAACCGGCGAAAAGGGGCTCTCCTTTTCACCCGAAGCACTGCATGCGCTCAAGACATATAAATGGCCCGGAAATGTGCGCGAGCTCGGTAACATGGTCGCGTATGTCACAGCAATGATCGACGGAACTACCGTGGAGCTGGCGGACCTCCCACCAAAATTTCGTGACACAATATGTTCAGACGCGCCTGGTCTGCCGAATACCGCAGCCCGCGCCACAAGTTTTTATGCTCGCGTGGCGCAATATGAAGAAACGATCCTTCGCGAGGAATACCACCGTGCCGATGGCAACGTTTCACGCCTCGCACTCAGTCTGGCGATGGACCGCTCACACCTCTATACAAAACTGCGGGAATACGGGATTCACGACAAACGAGAGACGTCCAAGACGCGCTGATTCCACGCTCCACCTGCCTTGCCGACCGCTGGCTCGGCTCGTGCAGTCGGTGGCGGAGCATGCGCTCGCTGCTTTGTACCGCACTAATATTTGCCGCGATGACTCCATTCACTGCACTCGCTCAAGCAGTGGGACTTTCCGCCATGTTGAACCCGGAAGGCTCCCGGCTCTTTCCTCAAACGTTCGTCGCGCCTCGCCATCCAGGAAAACCGGACCCTCGTTGGAAAAATTTTGACTGGAAATTCACGGACATTTCGTCAGGACCCACTCGTTTTCGGCTCTATTTCTATGAAGAAGAGTCCTGGACCGCGGAGTTCGTGATACCGAGGATTCGACGGGACATCGAATCACTCAGTGATACTTTTCATTTTCGTCCACCGCTTGAATTCTCATATCTGCTCTTCACATCACTCCGGGAATTCCAGCAGGCGAACATCTTCTTCGTCTCAGAAGGTGTGCAAGGGATCACCAGTACCACCGAAAACACGATGGCGATTCCGTACTGGGGAGAAGCGAAGGCATTCGACCATATCAGCAAGCACGAAATGGTTCATCAGTTTCAAGTGCAGAAGCTCCAGGCGCCGAAACAGCTGAGACCAGCGGATTTCGCTGCTATCGTACCGCTCTGGTTTATCGAAGGCATGGCTGAGTATTACAGTCAGGACGGCGTCGATCCGGAGTCTCGGATGTATCTGCGCGACATTCTCGTCCACCCCGATGAAAAGAAGAAGTACACCATTCCCAAGTTCTTCGAAGAAGGCCAGATGGGATTTGTCCATACTTATAAGGTTGGGCAAGCCAAAATCGATTTTCTGGAAACAGAATTCGGAAAAGACACTATTCAGAAGATTCTGGATCGCGCCGCGCACGACAATGGCGAACGCTACGGCAATTTTCCGGGACTCGTGAGCGATGTGATTCACCAGCCTCCAGATGTCGTCGAAACCAAATGGACCGCCTATTTGAACCGTATTTACAAGACAGAAGCCGACTTGCTCACCAAACCGGTTGAAGACTCGCATCTGCTGGACGAAGTCGGGGATACACTGGATTATTATGACATTTCGCCCGACGGAAAAATTCTGGCAATTCGCGAGGTCGATGTCCTCTCCGGCGTTGCATCGATCCGCCTGATGAAGTTTTCGGACCTGAAACATCAGACCGTTGCCGCGCGGGACCAGGGCCCCGGGCTCATCAGCCTCTATTTCATGCAGACTCCAACGCTTGGACTGGCTGATGACAAGGTTGGCTATGCGGTCGAAACGACGGCGGGTCCTGAAATAGAGATCCGGAACCTTGAAAAGAGAGATCCGGAAATCGCGCTCGGGAGCGCCTACCGAATCCCATTGCGCCAGGAGGGAATCATTCAGGTTCGATCTCTATCATTCAGTCCAGACGGAAAGAGCCTGGCTATCGCTGGCCTCACCGCGCGCGGCTGGGTGAACCTCTACGTTCTCGAAGAGCTTGGACCGACCCCGGTAATACGGCAACTGACAGACGAATCCTACCACTGGCAGACCATACAATGGGGAAAAGGGGCCATACTCGGGTCCTCCGATAAAACCAACAACGCCAAGCATGGAATCTTCGCGATTGATCCGAAGAACGGAAAGGCGACGCAACTCACCTATCCACTTTCAGAGCAAATTTCACCGAACGGTGAACCTCAGAATCTGGTGTTTCAGTCCTGGGAATCCGGAAGTTCGCAAATCCATCGTTTGATTGAAGGACGTGAAACACGAATCACTGAAGTTAAAACAGGGCTCTTCCACCCGAAACTGAAAGGCGATCAGATTTATGCAATAACGTTCCGAAGCGGTCGGTATCGATTGATGAGCCTTCCGCCGGAACTCACAACGAATATCCAAGTCGCGTCGCGCCCCACAGCTTTCGAAAAACTTCCTCCGTGGAAACCGGAACTTCTGTCCCTGCGAGAACAGGATACGGGCAAATACCGACCTTTTGTGACATCGGGCCTCCGCATCGACGGGCTTTTCGCCTATTTCGCGAGCGGAAGCTCTGGAGGAATCGCCGCTAGCGTGAGCGACCTGATGCGCAATTACAGTATCACCGCGGAACTTTCGGCGCTTGGCAATATCAAATACACAAACGCCTATACATTCCTCACAAGCCAGGCCGGTCGAACGACATGGACAGTCGGTCCGTATGCGATTCTCCAGCCCCGTCTCGACAACGTTTTTGAAACGAACGGATTCATAAGAACTTACCTTCATCGCGAATATGGCGCATTGGCCGCGCTACAGTATCCGCTCGGCGCTTTCAGTTATGTGGACGCGGAAGTACGCATGGGCGGAGTATCCAGGAACGACTTCAGTGACCCCAATCTCGCAGACGAATGGAAAACCCGGAATCCCGGTCGGGAGTTCATCGTGGGCCCCATCTTTCGCGTCGGTTATGACGGGATTCTTTACGAAGCCTATTCGGGACCGTTGCAGGGCTTTGGGATTCTGGGAGAGAGCGAAACCTCTTTCTTCCCTGGCCGTGGAAATGTGACGGAGCGGCTGCGCCTTGATGTTGCCCAGTATTTTCAACTCACCGGTCGAACTGTGTTGGCCTTGCAGGGTATGGCCGGAGCCTCATTCGGGGGTGAGTTCCGAAATCCTTTTCTCCTGTCGAGCGACGACATGCTGCGCGCCTATTCATTCCTGGACGATCGTCTCTTCGGCAACAACCTGCTCGCGGTAAAGGGCGAACTCCGATTTCCGATCGGATCGCTCTTCGGATTTCCGCCACTCCGCGGGCTGGCTGGATACGATCTCGGAACAATTTACAAGAATGCGGGACAATTCGGTTCTCGAATCGCCTCTTCTTACACAGGCGGACTGAGTCTCAACGTGCCGCCGCTATCGATCAATTTTATGTGGTCCCATCCCATCCGGACCGCCCCAGGTCCGCAAGACAGTTCCGTCGCGCACTTCACGTTTCGCTATCTATACCTATGATAAAGCCTGAAAGGGGCCCGAGATGAAGGAGACTCTCCTGTTAATATCATGGACACTCTTATTGATTTCCTTCGCAGCCCTCGCGGAAGAAGATGAGATCACACGAGGAAACATCGCTGTCGCGGTTCAGCCCTCAGACATCACGCTTCACAAAAGGGTTCGAATGCACCAGATGATGGCAGACACGCATAAAAAAGCGGCAGAATGCCTGAAGGCCGGCAAAGCGGTTTCGGAGTGTCAAGCCCAGATGAGGGAAGAGTGCAGAAGCGCGGGGATGATGGGAGCTGAGGGCGGCTGTCCAGTTGATGAAATGCTGGCTCCCGAATCGAACAGGACAAAGAGACAACGCGCAGGCAGAAAAAGCTGATTCACTTAACTTTGCCGGAAGGGATCGGCCGGCCAGGCGTGCTTCGGATAGCGGCGTGAAAGCTGATTCCTGATTTCCGGATAGGTCTTTTGCCAGAAGCTCTGCAGATCCGCCGTCACCTGGACGGGTCTTTGATTAGGCGCAAGCAGGTGCAAGATCACCGGCAGCTTACCCGAAAATAACGAGGGTCCCTGTTTCATGCCGAAAAAATCCTGCAACCGTGATGCGACCCATGGGTCCTGGCCGACCTTGTAATGAACTCTCGCTCGTCGCCCGGAAGGCAATCCAATAGAGGTCGGCACCCAATCCGAGAAAGACAGAAGCAGATCAGGACGGCAACCGAACGCTAGCACCAGTTCGGTTTCCCAGGCGGTATCACGTAGCTCGGCAAGAGTTGTTTTTCCATCGAAAGTACGTCTGAACACCTCGAAAACGTTAGCAATCGCATAGGGGTCCTGGATTCCGGATTCCGGCCGATACCGAGCCACGAGGGACAGCCGAGCACAAGCATTCTCGAGCGCCTCGACCGCAACGATCCGCCCGAGAGCCTTCAGCCAATCAGGCAGCGAGTATGTTTCCAATCTTCGCACCTCGAGCCCGAGTCCGGCATTCAAAAGTACCTCGAGCGACTTTGGACCGGGTTTCGCAGGTTTCCTGGTTTCAGCAAGCACCAGCTGCCCATGCGAAATACTGGAAACCTGGAATACTTTTTCCCTCTGCGCATCCCACTCATACTCATCGCGCTCTTGGAGCAAGCCGGGTTCCAGGTCGAAAAGCCACTCAGATTTGATGCCGCAGAGTGAGCGAATAATCGTCCGCGCTCGCGCGTGATGAACAGCCTTGTTCTCCTGGGCATCGATCACCACAAAAAAATCATCATCGTTCACTGCTTCGGAATTTTCAATCAGGGTTGCACCTCCCGAAGAGAACATCAGTTCCACCTGAGTGCCGTGCCCACGACTCGCCCCCCCTGAAACGGCGCGTTTTTTCGCTACACGGTCCGGAAAACCAGCGAGAGCGGACCTGGCCAAAGCCTCGCTCTGCGACGAACTATTGGTCTTCGCGACAAGACCAGGTCCGGGAACGCTTCGAGCCGCGGCAACAAAAAGGTCTCGAACGCGCCGCTCGCGATCACTCAGAATATTCTGAGAAACAGATCCAAGCGCATCAAGATTCGATAAACCGCTCTCCGAAATGAGAGCAGCGAGCGCAGCGACCTGAGGAAGAGCCCCGCGCGACGCGGCTTCCAGCAACATGCGCGCAAGCCGGGGATGCGCAGGTATGCGAATCATCTGCTCTCCCATCGGACTCAAATCCCCAGCCAAATTGGGCGATTGAACTGCGCCTAATCTGTAAAGAAGTTCACAGGCGGCCCCTACCGACAGCACAGGAGGATCCTCGAACCACGGAAAGTCCGTAAGAGAAACGGTCCGCAAAGACTTCAGTTCAAGAATCGTCTGGGCCAGATCGAGCCGTGAGATTTCCGACACCTCAAAAGGTGCCCGAGAATCGTGGTCGCCCCTGGTATAGAGCCGTATGCAGCGGCCTGGTCCCATACGACCGGCCCGGCCTGCACGCTGAGCGGCAGAAGCCCGGCTGATGGGACGCGTCCGAAGGGAGGGAACTCCGGACCACCAGGAATTTCCTGCAATTCGATGCAGTCCTGAGTCAATCACGATGGTCACGCCCTCGATGGTCAGTGAAGTTTCTGCGATGTTCGTGGAAAGGATCACTCTACGTTCAGGGGACTTGAGCATTGCGCGGTCCTGCTCGGCCCTGGAAAGGTCACCGTGAAGAAGAAGGACGGAAAGTTTACCACCCCGATTCCCCGAAACACTTGATAAAGTTTCTGCCGTCCTTCGGATATCGCCCATACCCGGCAGGAAAACGAGTATGTCGCCGCCATCATCGCGCAGGGGATCCGAAACCAGACGGACGATCTCATCATGGATCGTCAGATCGAGCGATTTAGGCGGCGAAGTTCGAAGGTATTCGATCTCGATCGGAAATTGGCGTGCGTTCACCTGCACCACCGGACACCGAAGGTACTGAGTCAACGCTTCAGTGTCCAAAGTCGCGGACATCACAACCAGGCGAAGATCGGGGCGTTCTGTCTCCTGTAAACGCCTGACGTAGCCAAGGGCAAAATCCGCTTGCAGGTGCCGCTCATGGAATTCATCCAGAACAACCGCTGCAATCCCCTCCAACCAAGGATTTTCAAGGAGCATTCGGGTGAACATACCCTCGGTCACAAATCTCAATCGCGTTCGGGAACCACCGACGTTCTCAAATCGAAACCGATAGCCCACCGTTTGACCGATTGGCTCGCCTCGTTCATCTGAAACCCGAAGCGCCGCCCATTTTGCGGCTAGCCTGCGGGGTTCAAGCACCAGAATCTCACGGGCTTTACTGAATTCAGCATCAAGCAGTGCCGCCGGGACTCGAGTTGTTTTCCCGGAACCCGGCGCCGCCTGTAAAATAAGCCGATTATTACGATTGAGACTCGCCAGGATTTCGGGCAAAGAAGCGTCGATCGGGAGCGACTGGTTCATGAATCTCTGATTGGCCACCAGTCGGGACCACTACCGGCCCTTGGGGTCAGGTTTCCCGTTTCCCTTAAAACCGGCCAGAGCCGCAAAAGGATTATTGGTAAATTGCGGACGCGGGCCCCGCTTCGGACCAGAATCTTTCTGATGAACGGCGTGCTGGGTCGCAGGCCGAATCGGGCTCGATATCGGCTTCCTCTCCGAGACAGGCCGAATCGGGCTCGGGCGCGTTTCAAATCCGGGCGTTGGCGTCGGCGCGGGGGGCTTCTTCGGAGAGCGCTTCTGGCGAGAAGGTTCGGCATTGCGATCAGACGTACGCTCTGCCGGCGCCTTTCCTCTCACCTCTCCGGGGTTGAGGGATTTCATGGAGAGCGCGATCTGCTTTTTTTCAAGGTTCACTTCGACAACACGAACCTGCACGCGGTCACCAGGGCTTACGGCGTCACGGGGATCCTTGATGAAGCGGTCGCTCAGCTGTGAAATGTGGACGAGACCGTCCTGGTGAACGCCGATGTCCACGAACGCTCCGAAATTCGTGACGTTGCTGACGATTCCCGGGCAGATCATTCCAGGCTTGAGATCCGAAAGCTCGGCGATATCATCGCGATACTGAAACGGGACGAACTGATCGCGCGGATCGCGGCCGGGTTTCTCAAGCTCCCGAATCACGTCAGCGAATGTAAATTCGCCAAGCTCGTCTTTGAGCTGACTGTCTTTCCGGATGGCATCGACTCCGGTTCCAAGCAAGGCTCGGGTATCGAAGCCCTTCCGCTGAGCAAGCGCCTCAAGCGCGGGATAGCGCTCAGGGTGGACGCCTGTATTATCGAGCGGATTTTCGCCTCCAGGAATGCGCAGAAACCCGGCGCATTGTTCGAAACTTTTTGTAGAAAGCCTGGGAACCTCAGTCAATTGCGCGCGAGAATGAAAAAGCCCTTTCTCTCGGCGATGCTCCACGATCGACTTTGCCAATGCCGGCCCGATACCGGAAACATGAGCCAGAAGCGGTTCGGAAGCCGTATTGAGATTGACGCCGACGGAGTTCACGCAGGAATCCACGACGAAATCCAAACCTCGCTTGAGTGCCGTGGGAGAAACGTCATGTTGATATTGACCGACCCCGATACTTTTTGGATCAATTTTCACCAGTTCGGCAAGTGGGTCCTGAAGCCGACGCGCGATCGAAATAGCCCCCCTCACCGTAAGATCAAGATCGGGAAACTCTTCGCGCGCGATATCACTGGCGCTGTAAACACTCGCCCCAGCTTCGCTCACCATCACAACCGGAACTTCAACACCGGCATCCTTGAGCGCCTTGCGGGCAAAAACCTCGGCTTCACGCCCCCCAGTTCCGTTACCAACAGCGACCGCCCGGATTTCACCGGTCCGAACCAGTTCCGGAAGCAGCTTGGCGGCAGACGACCTGCTGTCCTCAGAATGAAGGTGAATGACCGTGCTGGCGATGTACTTACCCGCACCATCCACCACCGCTAGCTTGCAACCGGTGCGAATTCCTGGATCAAGCCCAAGCACCGCTTTCGCGCCAAATGGCGAGGAAAGCAGGAGTTTCCGAACGTTTTCGGAGAAAACATCGATCGCAACCTGGTCCGCGACCTCTTTCAGAGCCTTATGGGCCTCCGAATCAATACTCGGAAGGACATGGGCTTTAAGAGCGAGCCGCGCCGATTTGAGAAGAACCTCGACACCTGGCGAATCATGAACCGTACATGCAAACGCTTCGAACTTTCGGAGCAGGTCCGTTTCAAAGTCATCTCCCGAGTTTTTTTCCTCAGGAACGCCGCCAAAATTCAAAACCAGTTCCTCTTCGATCCAGCCACGTCGGATCGCCAGATAACGGTGGGAATTTTTCGGCTGAAGAAGGGATGAGATCAGTTCGTGATAGCTGAAATAGTTTTCATATTTACTGTTTGGTTTGACCTTCTCCGCTTTCGAGCTCCGAATATAGCCATTTTCAAACATCTTGCTTCTGACAAGCTGGCGAAGCTCCTGAGTTTCTGAAATACGCTCGACCAGGATATCCTGTGCACCGCCAATTGCGGCGACCGCGTCGTTGAAGCCCTTTCCTTCATTGCGGAAAGTAAACGCCCATATCTCCAAAGTCTGTCCTGGCTGCGCTTGCTCGGTACCGTGGCCACAATCCCAGATCCAGTTGGCCAAGGGTTCCAGGCCCGCTTCTTTCGCTAGAGCAGCCTTTGTTTTCCGCTTCTGCTTATAAGGGAGATAGAGATCTTCCAAACGTGCCGAATCGAAGGTCGTTGAAATGGTCTGCTTCAGCTCAGGGGTGAGCTTCTGCTGGCGTTCGATCTCACCGACAATGAAGGTTTGCCGTTCAAGGATCCGGTCCCAACGCTCTTTACCCTCGAGGATGTCCCGGACGGCCACTTCATCCAGATTCCCGGTCCGCTCCTTACGATAGCGTGCAATGAATGGAATCGTCGCTCCCTCGGCGGCGAGCGCGAGCACGGCCGAGATCGCATGATCCGAAGGTTTGGAAGCGGCGTTTACAGTAATATCTCTGAACCAAGTCTCAAAATTCACCGCCGAAGAATGCCATCAGGCCAACGCGGTGGCAAGAGATGAAACGAGAATCTAAGCGGCGGCCAGCCGATTCCTGGCGTCACTGATATGGTGAGCCAGGCGTTCCAGGTCCTCGGGTGTCATCACCTGCCGAACCTTGGGGAAGAGCTCGTTCTCCTCTTTTGCTACGTGATACTCGACATTGTCGATAAGCTCCTCGATGTCGTCGTCCATCATCGCCTCATCTTCAACGTCCGTCTCGTCAATCTCTTCCAACAGATCGGTAATTTCCTGGTGCTCTTCATAGGCGTCCTCCAGGAGTTCCTTCACATTCTCATAATCGGAAAGCTCCGGATAAAGCACCGTCTCCTCGACATGGGAGTGCATATCGAACTCATCCTTTATCTTATCGAAAATGTCCCGCTTCTCCTCCCGGCTCTCGGCCTCGCGGATCAATATGAATAGGTTCCGAATCTTCTGATGATCGTTCCTTAAGATTTCCAACGCGTCCATGTGCACCCTCCTGAGAGCCAGCCGGCCTCGGCGATTGCATGCTGTGCAAATAGCGTTCTCAGGATTTTATGCGACGAGCCGTGAAACTTACAGGGAGCGGTCTGGAACCCAAAAATATCGGTAATGAATCCACTTCAGGTATTCTGTGACGGTGACGCGGATTCCATGAAGATTGGAGTGCCATTCTCCGGGCTCAAACGGCTCCTGAAAAATCGAAAGCGTCTGGATTTCGATAGGAATCCCGCCTGCTTCCGACAACCGTTCGAAAATATAGTGCGCGCGTTTCATATGGTAGGGCGACGTGATCAAAAGAATGCGACGCCACCCGCGCTCTTTCGCGTATCGAAGCAGCCATCGGGCATTTGCGTCAGTATTGAAGCTTTCCGTCTCCAAAACGACGTTCTCATGCTGAATAACGTCGCGCACCCCGCGCCGGAGCTGACCCGTCAAGACGCTCCAGGTCGATTGAGGTCCCATCCCCGATAGGTAAAGAACAGGCGTCGGTTTCAGACCCGCCTCATAATACCGGTACCAGATGTCTCCGGCGCCCGCGATCCGGCCTCTACCTCCTGCCAGACAAACAACGGCATCAATCGGGGGAAGATGAACACCATCCACCGAGTCCTGGTAATCGTAAATCTCTCCTGCCAACACGAACGCGAGGAGCAAAACACCGCAGCCAAGCGCCCCCAGCAGACTCGAGGCAAACAACAACGGACGGAGCGATCGCGAAAAGACCCGCTTGATCATAAGGCTTCCCATGGCTTCGAAGTGCCCGTTTCAGCCGAGCGGCCCAGGTTTGATAAACGGCCGCCTTTTATACCTTGCAAATGGTGTAACATTCCACTAGGGTTGGCAATCTCCCACGAAAGGATTGGAGTACAGCCATGGCACGTGTTTGTGAATTCTGTGATAAGGGCCCGGTTACCGGCCACCAAGTTTCCCATTCGAACATTAAGACGAAGACGCGCTGGCTTCCTAATCTCAAAAGGATGAGAGCCGTGATCGACGGTACGACCCGCACAGTCCGCGTTTGCACCCGCTGCATCCGGACCGGCCTGGTCACGCGGCCTTTGAAGCGAACCTTCAAGCCCGAAGCTGCCAAGAACGCCTGATCTCAGGATCCGCCGATTCGCCTTCGACACTAATTAAACGCCTTCGTTGTCATCTTCCTTTTGAAGATAACGCCAAGGTGAAGCCATGCGCAAGGGACGCCATCGCTAGACAATCGCGACAGCGTCCACTTCCACTAGAACATCACGCGGCAACCGAGCGACTTCAACGGTCGCACGAGCTGGCGCAGGCTCTCCAAAGTAAGATCCGTAGACTTCATTCACCTTGGGGAAATCGTTCATCGATTTCAGGAAAATGGTCGTTCTGACCACCCGATCCAACCCTGACCCGCCGGCTTCCAGAACCGATTTCAAATTCTCCATCACGCGTCGGGTCTGCCCCTCCACGTCTGTCGCGGCAATCTGGCCCGTCTTTGGATCAAGGGGAATCTGGCCGGAACAAAAAAGAAAACCTCCCGCCAAAACCGCCTGACTGTAAGGCCCGATCGGTTCCGGAGCACCTGGAGTGAGCACTGCCTGGATCTTTTTAGTTCTCGGCATTCAGTCCGACCTTCTCGCGGCCAGCCTTGGCAATTTGAATTTCCATTGCCGTGATCGCAGCCATATTGACGACATCGTTCACATCAGAGTTCTGCTGCAATACGAAAACGGGTTTGCACATTCCGACCAGGATCGGGCCGATAGCTTCTGCAGAGCCGATTTTTCCCATCAGCTTGTAAGCTATGTTGCCCGACTGCAGGTCCGGGAACACCAGTACGTTCGCATTTCCGGGAACCTTGTTAAACGGAAAGCTCTCCTTCGAAATATCCGGCGAAACGGCTGTATCCGCCTGCATTTCACCGTCAATCACGAGTCCAGGCTTGCGCGTTTTCACGATTTCGGTCGCCTGCTTCACCTTGACCGTCAAAGGATGCGAGTTCGAGCCGAAGTTGCCGAAGGAAAGCATCGCCACCCTGGGCTCCTCGCCCGTAAACCGCTGTGCGAGTTCGGCGGTCTGAACAGCGATATCAGCCAGCTCTTCAGCGGTCGGCTCGATATTCACGGTCGTATCCGCAAACCAGAGTATCCGGCGTTTGAAAACCATCATATAGATGCCGGCCAAACGGGAACCGGGTTTCGCGCCGATAACCTGGATCGCGGGCCGAATTGTTTCCGGATAGCTTTGAGAAATACCATTCAGAAGACCATCGGCATGCCCCACTTCAACCATCATCGCACCGAAGTAATTGCTCTGCTTCATCAGCGTGCGGGACATCGCAAGCGTCGCCCCCTTGCGCTGGCGTTTCTCGAAAAAGTGCTGGGCGTATGATTCCGTTCTCTCATCGTCGGAAGGACAGAGTATCTGCACGTCTTTTAATGCCTGAGAGAGGCCCATATCCTCGATCTTCGACTGAACCACGTCCACGTTGCCCAGAAGAATGGGTTCGGCGATTCCCTCCTCGCGGATGATCTGAGCTGCGCGAAGGATCTTCGAGTTCTCCCCTTCCGGCAGAACAATCGTGGCGCGTTGCCCGTCGACAGATCCCGCAACACGCTTCTTGATTCCCCTCATAACGGTGTATGTGCTGCCAAGAAGCATCTCGAGTTGGTCGCGATATTGCGCAAGCTCAACCTTTTTGCGGGCGACGCCCGTTTTCATGGCCGCTTCAGCGACAGCCGGAGCGACCCACATGAGCACTCGACGGTCGAAGGGCTTCGGAATGAGATACTCTTTTCCGAATTTGAATTTCTGACCGCCATACGCACGGGATACGCTCTCCGGCACATCTTCCTTTGCAAGCTGCGCGAGCGCGCGAACGGCTGCCATTTTCATTTCCTCATTAATCGCCATCGCGCGCGTATCCAGCGCCCCTCTGAAAATGAACGGGAATCCAAGAACGTTATTCACCTGATTCGGATAGTCCGATCGGCCAGTCGCCATAATCGCGTCAGGACGAACCTTGAGCGCGTCTTCCGGAAGAACCTCTGGGTCGGGATTCGCCATCGCGAAGACAATCGGATCACGGTTCATTTTTTTCAGCATGTCCGCAGAAATGCCATTTTTGACGGAAACGCCGACGAACGCATCAGCTCCATCGAGCGCCTCGGCGACGGTGCGCCTGTCCGTCTCAATGGCAAACCTTTCCTTGTAAGGGTTCATACCTTCTTTGCGGCCCTTGTAGATGACGCCTTTTGAGTCGGTCATCGTCAGGTTCTCTCTTTTTACGCCGAGAGAAAGGTAAAGGTTGGCACAAGCGATCGCAGCCGCGCCACCACCGCAGACAACAACTTTTACCTTGCTGATGTCTTTACCGATCAGCTCAACCGCATTCAGGAACGCGGCCCCGCTGATGACCGCGGTTCCATGCTGGTCGTCGTGAAAAACCGGGATCTTGAGCTTCTTTTTCAGAGTTTCTTCGATATAGAAGCACTCGGGGGCCTTGATGTCCTCGAGATTGATTCCGCCGAAGGTGGGCTCGAGCATTTCGCAAGCGCGAACCACGTCATCCGGGTTGGTCGCGTTCAGCTCGATATCGAACACGTCGATATCCGCGAATTTTTTAAACAGAACGCCTTTCCCCTCCATCACCGGCTTGGCGGCATAAGGTCCGATATCCCCCAGCCCGAGAACCGCGGTTCCGTTCGAAACAACTGCGACCAGATTCCCTTTTGCGGTGTACTCGAAAATCTCGTCTTCGCGTTCGGCGATCATGCGGCAGGGTTCCGCGACCCCGGGCGAATAAGCCAAAGAGAGATCGTGTTGCGTCGAAACAGCTTTGGAAGGGACGACCTCGATCTTTCCTTTGCGTCCGCGCGAATGGTATTCCAGTGATTCCTTGTAAATTGTCATAGGGCCCTAAGCTACACCTCGATGCTGGCGACGGAAACCAAAAAAATTTGTGGTGGAATGCCGCCACACCTGTGGCAATCTTGAGGAAAATGCGCCAGAAACAAATTTCTTTACGCACCGCCTCTATCGCAGGTTTGCTGTTGACGTTTCCGGTACCTCCGGCGCATGCGGATTTTTTTCTGCAACACTGGGAAAACAAACACCAGTCGCCAAAGGTGCTAGACATCTCCGCTCGACTGGGAGCCTACTTCACAGAGAAAAATTTTGACGATTCAGGATCCCTCGAAAAACCGAATGACCTGAATCGCTATTCACGGATTGATTCGGATCTCGCCTTGAGCTGGGGTTTGTCCAGAAGACTTTCCGTTTTCGGCCGCTCGAGCTGGGCTCACGTGGAACTGGATCACGCGGTCATTCCAGGCAATGCTTTTGGTTTAACCGATCAGACAGTTGGGGCGAACTTCCGCATTTACGAAAGCCCCATCCTCAGCCGGTTGTCAACCGCGCTGGACCTTCAAATTCAACTCGATTTCCCAGCGTATGACAATGCTGTTGCAGCGGCAGCGGGGAGCCCTGCTCTCGGAAATGGCTCCGTTGACTCCACAGCCGGAGCATTCCTTACCGTTCCGGTTTCGCAGAATACTTCAAGATCCATTCTTATGACCGGAGGAGCCGGCTACACCTATCGCAGCTCGGGATTTTCGGCGGCGATTCCCTGGTCGATCACCGCTGAATATCGCCCCGCCACCCCTGAACGCGTCTTCGGCAGCCTCGGAATGACCGGCACCTATTCCCTTCTGACCGACGAAAGCCCAAGCTTACGTCCCAGTTCGATGAGCGGTGGAAGCTTGTTTACAAACGCTGTCAATCCGTCGCTCGCTACTCTTAAGGGGGCATTCGGTTACCAGTTCACCCGCGGATTCAAAATATTCCTTCACGGAAGTCAGAGCATCGCAGGTCAGCGCTCGCCTCTCGGGTTCGTCGCGGGATTTGGAATTCAAGCAGCTCTGGGTGGCCAGCTCACTCCCCTGGGCAGTGAAACGGAGCACCCCTATGCCAATCGAGGGTTCGTCAATTACTCGCTCGATGCACCGGTCCTTCGGTCGGACGCGCAGCTGAGTCTGGTCCGCGTCGGCAAAGGCCGCCAGGATGGCGTCGAAGTCGGGCAAGTTTTCGATGTTTTTGAAAAAAATCCCGCAAACGGAGACGCCGTGGCCCGCGGAAGGGTCACAGCCGTCCGCTTCGATGATTCGGACGTCAGGATACTCGAAGTGTTCAAACAAATTTCGATAGACGAAGGATTCGTCGCTAGACGCCTTATTCAATAGGAGACCGTATGCTTCATCAGATAACCAAAGTTCTCAGAAAATGGACGTTTCCCTGCCTGCTTTTCGCAGTCGCCCTTCCGCTTGAGAGTCATGCGGCTCGATTTGCAAATCAGTTCACCGAATTCGAACTACCGCCTCAATGGCAATGCAATCTGGAAGGCGCTGAGTGGGTCTGTCAGAGCGTCGAGGACACAAAGAAACGCGACGCAATCATCGTGCTCGCGGCCAAGCTGAAAGGCGATCAGGACAGCCTGGATCAATACCTCGAATATCTGAAGGCAGCGAAAACCTACACGAGCATCCAGGGGCGACCGGTGAAATCAGAACCGAAGTACGCCAAAACGGTGAATCTGAACAACCAGGCGTGGGTGGACGCACTTCATCTGGAATCGGAGATCCCAGGCTTCTACACGCGCTACCTCGCGACGGTAAAGGAAGATATCGGCGTGCTGGTCACGTATTCCATTAATAAAGCGAAGTATCAGAATTACCTCGACGATTTCGAGAACATGATCAAAACCCTCAAAGTGTTCCGAAAACCCGGCGGCATCAACACGGGCACCGCCGGCAATATTTTCGAGACCGCAAACATCCCCACGCATATTTCCGAGAACACGGTTTTCCCGGGGGCAGCTCCAAGGGGCGGCTCCGAGGATGTCGTTGTGAAGAAGAAGGATGACGACTCTACATTTTATATTCTTGTCGGAGCGATCGCGCTCATCGGCTTCCTGATCTGGCGCAAACGCAGACAGGGCTAACGAAAATACCGGCTAAGCAGCTATCGCCCAGCAGTCTGTCGACAAGAAGCTATCGAATGACCGTCACTGGCCGGAGCTTCGATAGAAGCTGCCGGGAGGGCTTGGGCCCCAGGAACAGCGTGCTCCTCTTCGCCTTGATCAGTCGCCGAGCCACTCGACGGACATCCTGTGGGGTGACCTGGTCGATTTCGCGACAGAGGTCCTCCACGCGAAGGTGCTTCCCCTCGAATATCTCGTTTCGAGCGATGCTGAACATTCGGGATTCGGCGCTGTCGGAGGAAAGCAAAACCGTTCCCTTCAGATTGTCTTTCACCGTCTTGAGCTCATTTTCGGGGAGTAGGCTTTTTCCCATTTTTTCAACGGACTCCTCCATGAGCCTGAGACAAAGAGGAACCTGAGGCAGCGAGGTTCCCGCGTAGATGGTGAAAACACCCGAATCCAGGAAAGGAGAAAGGCTTGAATAAACAGAATATGCCAGGCCGTGCTTTTCCCGGATCTCCTGAAATAACGAGGAACTCATGCCGCCACCCAGAAGCACATTCAGCAAAAGTGCGGGATACCAGTCGCGACTGCCGTAATGAGGGCCTTCAACCCCCCAGACAAGATGAACCTGCTCCAGCGGCCGCACCATCCACCAGCGTCCCTCCTTCAGGGACGGCGCCGGCTCATACCCAAGCTCTCCTCGCGATTGCCGCCTCGCAGGGCGGCCAGGCCAGGTTCCTCTGATCAGCCCACGAATCCGCCGCCTGATTGCCTCATGTGAAACATCGCCCGCCACTGAAATCACGATCCGCTCAGGACAGTAATGCTTCCGGAAGAACCTGAGCAGGTCCGCCCGGCGCATGCGCCGAATGCTTCTTTCACTTCCCAGAATGGGACGCCCGAGCCCATGCCGGCCGTAAATCCGTTCAAAGAACAGATCATGGACCAGCTCTTCGGGGGACTCCTCGACCATGCTGATCTCCTGGAGAATGACTTTGCGTTCACGCTCCATCTCACTGGCTTCGAAAGAGGAATTCAAAACCACATCCGAAAGAATATCCAGACCCAGCTCAAGATCTCGATTCAGCAGCAGAATATGAAAGCAGGTGTATTCCCGCGCCGTGAAGGCGTTGAAATCCCCGCCAACCTGATCCACTTCCCGCGCGATGTCGAGAGGCGACCGGGTGTCCGTCCCTTTGAAGAGCATGTGTTCGAGAAAATGCGAAACACCAGCCTCCTGAACACGCTCATAACGCGTACCTGTCTTCACCCAGATTCCAAGTGACAGACTTCGAAAAGGCTGGCGCTCGGAAATGAGCGTCAAGCCATTGCTGAATACGGTTTTACGGTAGCGTCGGGAGTGGGCCGGGGACATGCCTCGACCCTAGCGCCTCCGAGTATCAATGTCGATGGATGATGTACTGCAAAAAAGAAGGGCACCCTACTTTCGCAGGATGCCCTTTGAATTCAGTAAATTAATTCAGTAATTAGAACGTGTGGCGGATACCGAGCGCTACCGCCGTCGGATCAGCGCCCGCATTCACGGTATCGAGCTTCGAAACAGCAAAGTTGTACGTTCCGTGCTCATTATTGGAAATCTTCGAATAAACCCCATATACGTCCGTACGCTTGCTCATGCTGTATGACGCGCCAAGGGCCAGCAGGGTCGCACCGAATTTACTATCGGCCGTACAGGCGCTTCCATCAGCGTTTTTACAAGTCCCGTCATTGGCCTTGCCCCATCCCGCACGAAGGGTCCATGCGTCAAACTTCTGCATGGCTGTGAATACGAATGAATCTTTTTTGTATTCCGCAGTTCCCGCACCACTGGTTGCTTCGTACTTCAGGTTACTCCAAGCGGCGCCCAGGCTCAGGCTGTCGAAGAGTTTATAACCTGCTGCTGCCTTCAGGCCGACATCCTTGGTGTTTTTCACTGTCAACCCGCCAAAAGGCAAGGCACTCGCCGAACGACCCGCAAAGTCATCGTGTTGCTCGTAAGAAAAAGAAGCATTTACCGGCCCTTCAGAATAAGCCAACGTTGCACCGAGCAGATCGGGGTTATCGAGATCAACGTCGCGTTTCTCATTAGTGGAATACATGGTTTTCAACGTGAAACCTGCGACCGAAGGCGACCAGTATTGAACGCTCTGTTTTTGCCGACGGGTAAAAGACAGCGGGTTTTCATTGTAAAAGGTGGAAGACACCGCGCCTGCAGTACTATCCAAGATAGTGGCCATGAAGCCAACCCCAGTACTATAGAACGGTTCCATAAACATGTTGGCCAGCTTGAAAGGAGTATCCCAGGTGCCGATTACGGCAGTTCCGAAATTGCCAGTGAGGCCGATGCCAGAATTCCGGACATTCCAAACTCCGTCACCTGAATTCGGATTCACAGCAGATTCCAGCTGCAAAAACGCTTTCAACCCTTCAGAAATGTCCTCGCTGACCTTGAAGCCGATATTGGACGAATTTGAGGCCAACCGGAATCGGTTCACATAAGTCTTCGCCACCGGGTTTGTCACTCCCACGGCTTTCACTGATTCAAATGACACGTTCAGCGTGCCGTAGACGTTCACGTTCGCGGTCTCCGCAAACGCCAAAGGTGAAACTGCTAAGGCCACTCCGAGCAGAGCCAGAATATTTCTACTTCTCACAAGTATCCCCCTAGATGTCCTATGGTTGTAATGCACTTTGGCCAAAGTGTCTCATAGGCGTCTGCTTGAAAGAAACAAAACCATCGGGGACATGTTTAAGATTTTGCGGGAATATAGTGAAAGTCAAAGTCCGCCTGAACTGCCGTCGCTCAGATTGAGGTCTGGCGTCAGTTCATAGGCATCCTTTTTCGGCCCTTCCTCTTCACTCGGGGCCGCTGCCCTGCCTGCCATTTGCTTTTCGATCAAGAGATCGACATCACTGTAGCCATCGGATTTTCCGAGCTCACGACTGACTTCGGCCGGGAGCACACCCGGAGACACCTTCGGCTCCGCAATATCCTTGAGCGGGCCATACCCATCAGAAACTCTGTGACTGGGCTCAGACCAGACAGAGCCTGGTGCCAGCAGAAAAGCAGCACCAAACGACAATGCGGACAGCAGAATCTTTTTCATTGGAAAACTCCAGTGAAAGCTTTTTGTGCAAAGCAAATGCCGCCGCTCAAAACACCATCGAAGCGCCGAGACCGAGAAAAGGAATCAGACGGTAGCCATCCGTGAACGGATCATAGACACGCATCATCGCTGCTTCAATGTCGCCCTCGTAGCGACCGATGTTCAGACGAAAGCCGAGATTCGCCCCAAAGTCGGTTTGTGACGTATTCACAACCATGCTCCCAAAAGAGCCGGAAACCGCCGTCCGTATCAAGACCAAGCCGCTATAGGCGGCCAACGTCGGACTGAACCGATAGCTGACGGGAGATGAAAAATCCAAGGTAGTGGATGAGAGCGTCTGTTGGATCTCTACTGGTTGAGCCTGCGTCAGATATGATTGGCTTCCGGCACTGGATAGCGCTCCATAACCCATCATCGCTGCAATCGATAAAGGACCCTGTCTTTTTACCGTATACTTGGTGCCCACCCGCCAGCCGCCACCGGTCGGCGTCAGAAAACCGGCCAACTGCACATCCGCATTCGCGTGAATTCCCGCGGCAACCTGAACCCCAAGCAACGTTCCACGGAAAGTTCCGGTCGACTGCTCAGCTACTCCAGCGCTCACGATTTCATCTGAAACCGCAGCGAAGGTACGGGTCGTTTCGTATCG
>Ga0209518_1001655_pt1 | contig 23116 bp, 23 predicted proteins | sample RifGroB1_FD_183993 | JGI IMG/M metagenome (GOLD analysis project Ga0209518, IMG submission 183993) | Groundwater microbial communities from Rifle, Colorado, USA - Groundwater B1 (SPAdes) (version 2) | ecosystem: Environmental > Aquatic > Deep subsurface > Groundwater | place: Rifle, Colorado...
GAGCGTGCGGGAGATTATTACCGACGAGTTTGAACAGGAAATGGTGCGGGATCTGCATCTTCTTTCCATGAAACCGACCCTGTTCGTTATCAATGTGAATGAGGAGGAGTTATCGACAAAAAATAATACCAATAATCCAATAATACCAATGACAAATGAAAACACCCTTGTTATTTGTGCAAAGACGGAAGCGGAACTGGTGTCATTAACTCCCGAAGAGCAAAAAGAGTATCTTACTGCTTTAGGAGTAAAGGCGTCGGGTTTGGATTTGCTGATACAAAAAGCCTATCAGATGCTGGGGCTCATTTCGTTTCTTACTACCGGCGTCATAGAAGCAAGAGCCTGGACTATTGTTACCGGTACAAAGGCACCACAGGCAGCCGGGACAATCCACACGGATTTTGAAAAAAAGTTTATCAAAGCAGACTGCGTTTCCTATACTGATTTTATAAATCCAAGTGGGCTTGCCTCGCCGAAGCCTAGCGAAGGCGGGTGGAAAAAATCACGGGAGCTCGGAAAAGTCAGGCAGGAGGGAAGAGAATATAGTATGAGAGATGGTGATGTAGTAGAGTTTAAGATCGGAGCATAAATCATCAACGAATAGCGAATCTGTACGAATTTACGAATAAAAAAATTCGTATATTCGTAGTTTTCATTCGTAATTCGTTGATGCCAATTGGAGCTTGCCCCCAAAGAGCGACTTTTGCTATAATCAGTGCTTATGAAGAGTTACGAGTTCATGGTGGTATTTAGAGCGGATTTTCCGGTTGATGATGAAAAAACTATCCGCGCATTTCTTGCCAAACTGACAGGAGGATCTGCAATAACGAGTGTCTCCGTTTTAGGAAAAAAACATCTGGCGTACCCGATCAAAAAAATGGGGGTAGCCGGCATGCAGAAAGAAGGAGTATATGTCTTGGCAACGCTTGAAAGCGAGAGGATCCAGGTTGGAGCAATAGAAAAAGAAGCAAGCATGGGCAACGACGTATTACGGTACTTAGTAACAGTAAAGAAGGGAGGAAAGACGAGGAATTAGTAGTTTAGAATAAAAAATGAATTCTGCATTCTAAACTCTGAATTCTAAATTTTTTGTACATATGTCAGCTCGAAGTCTCAATAAAGTTCAAATCATCGGTAACCTGACCCGCGATCCGGAACTGCGGTATACCCCAACCGGAGCAGCAGTCTGTACCATCGGATTGGCAACCAACAGATCGTGGGTGATGGAATCCGGAGAGAAAAAGGAAGAAACAGAATTCCACAGAGTGGTTGCGTGGAACAAACTTGCGGAACTATGCAGCCAGCTTCTTTCCAAAGGCAGGAAAATTTATGTGGAAGGCAGGCTCAAGACCAACCAATGGCAGGGCCAGGACGGAACCCAACGGTACACAACGGAAGTAGTCATTGAGGATATGATTATTTTGGATTCCCGTCGGCCCGAACCTGTCAGCGCGGATTCTGGAGGCGAGCATGTGGTGTCTGACACCAAAACCACGGTTGCCCAGCCGGTTCAACCGCAAAGTACTCCGTCAGATGATCAGACTGATGAGGACAAAAAACCAAAGGAAAAACCCCTCGACTCCGCTCGGGGTGAGTCAGATGTCAATGAGGATGTCAATCCTGATGACATTCCGTTTTAAAAAGGAAACGGTATTTACGCAGTTGACACAATGACTTTATTGTCATTGCGAGTCCCGCTTAGGCGGGGCGAAGCAATCTTTATAATAAAGATCGCGTCGCTTCGCTCGCGATGACAATTCGTATAAATTCGTTCATTTTTTATATATGTTATACCAACGACGCAATCAAAAAGTTCGGCCTGTAGCTCGGGACTGTCCGTTTTGCCATCAAAAATCAGAGCCGGATTATAAGGAAATCAATATAATATCCCGGTATCTTTCCGAACGGGGAAAACTTCTTCCCCAGACCCGTACAGGACTGTGCAGTTTTCATCAGCGAAAAGTAACCCAGGAAGTCAAACGGGCCCGGCACGTCGCTCTATTGCCGTTTGTCGTAAGAGCATAACAGTAATCCGACAAATCCGACAAATAACCAAATCCGACAAATCAATGATTTAATAATTAAATAATTTAATCATTAGTCCATTCATTTGTAGTATTTGTGGCATTTGTAGATTTGTAGATTTATCCATCATGTCCCTGCCATCTTTTTCATTCAGAAAAATTCTTCTTTCTCTAGCCATTCTTTTCCTGGTTGGAACAATCGGCTATAAACTGGGAGAACGGAAGGCTCTCCAGGTCGTACCCATCCTTCTTAAACCGATCCGAAACAGAGAGCAGCCTGCCAATCAAACGTTTGTTGACTTTTCCCTGTTTTGGGATGTGTGGGGGAGGCTGCAGCGATTCTATATTGACGCAGCCAATATAGATACGCAGAAAATGATCTGGGGTGCTATTTCCGGGGCTGTCAATTCACTGGATGACCCGTATACGGTATTTTTGCCTCCGAAAGAAAACAAAGAATTCAAAGAAGATCTCGGTGGGACGTTTGAGGGGATCGGGGCGCAACTGGATATGAAAGAAGGACGGCTCATTATCGTTGCACCGCTTAAAGGGACGCCTGCCCAGCGTGCAGGACTCAAACCGTTTGACTGGATTTTGAAAGTAGACGGTGAGGATACTATCAACTGGACGCTTGCTCAGGCTGTTGCAAAAATCCGTGGACCCAAAGGATCCAGCGTCAAACTGACCATTCTTCATGAGAAGGCCGAAAAACCGGAAGAAGTAACGATCGTACGGGACGGTATCCTCGTTCCTTCTGTTGAGTACTGGATGAAATCCATCAATACGATTTCTGAGATTTCCGGCACCACGTCATCAGCCAGACTCCGTACCGAAGAAATTGCCTATCTCAAGCTGTCCCGCTTCGGCGATAGGACCAATGAGGAATGGCTCAAAGCCGTTGCAGATATCGCTAAATCCTGGAAGATAAAGGATGTGAAAGGACTGGTACTGGATCTTCGGAATAATCCGGGCGGATACCTGGACGGGTCGGTGTTTATCACATCGGAATTTTTGAAAAACGGACTGATTGTTACACAGACCAACAGCGACGGGACACAACAGGACTACTCCGTTGACCGCAAAGGACAGCTGTTTGATATTCCGCTTGTTGTTCTTATCAATAAAGGAAGCGCGTCAGCATCCGAAATTGTGGCAGGCGCTATCCGGGATTATAACCGCGGGACGATTGTCGGGGAGACATCATTTGGCAAAGGATCGGTCCAAACGCCCCAGGAGCTTGAGGGCGGAGCAAGTGTCCACATAACGACAGGCAAATGGCTTCTTCCTAAAGGGGACTGGATACACAAGAAAGGTATCACACCCTCTGTTGAGGTCACGATGAATGGGGGAACGGAAGCAACAAGCGACGCCCAGCTGATAAGAGCAATTGAAGTGCTGCTGCAGTAAAGAAATCATCAACGAATTACGAATAAATCCTACGAATAAACGAATAATCAACATATTTTAATTCGTATATTCGTACAAATTCGCTATTCGTTGATATAGTATTACACTTGTGAGCTAAGAAGTGCTTCGGTGATCTTTTGCATTTTTCCGTCCATGATTCCGTTGATATTGTGGAATGATTTGTTTATCCGGTGATCGGTGACGCGGTCCTGGGGAAAATTATACGTCCGGATTTTTTCCGCGCGCATGCCCCGTCCGATAATACTTCGGGCAGCACCCAATGTTTGCTCCTGTTTCTTTTCCTCAAGTTCCCAGAGTTTAGAACGAAGCATGGAGAGTGCCACCTGCCTGTTTTGAAACTGGTCCCGTTCAGTTTGGCAGGTTACAACGATATTCGTCGGTTTGTGACGTAATCGAACAGCTGAGGAGACTTTATTAACATTTTGTCCGCCTTTCCCGCCTGAGCGGAAAAAGTCCCATTCCAGATCTTCATTTCTGATCGTAACTTCCTGTTCAGGAATTTCCGGAAGCACGGCAACGGTGGCCGTAGAAGTGTGGATTCGCCCCTGGCGTTCTGTCGTCGGCACACGCTGGACCCGATGCGTGCCGGCTTCGTATTGAAGTTTGGTAAATGCGTCTTCGCCTTTGACCCGAATAACAGTATCTCCCAGTTCCTCTATTTTCCATCCGAGAATATTTGCGTAGCGCGTATACATGCGCATGAGCTCACCAGCCCAAAGCTTGGCCTCATTTCCGCCTGTTCCACCTCTAAATTCCATGATAGCAATATTTGTATTCATACAGTTTGTTCACTCCACACTTCGGCATTGATGGTTGCTAAACTCGCGGACTCGTTAAGCACCCATTCAAGCCTCATCACCTCCTGTGCCTTGACGAAACTCCATGATTGCAATGTTGGTATTCATATATATTTCAAATTTCAAATCTCAAGCACCAAATCACAACCAAATCTCAAATAATTAAATTCAAAACGTTTAACATTTGAATATTAAAATTTCTTTGGAATTTGTGATTTGTGATTTAGGATTTCTTGGATTGCTACCGCAATCCAAGCAGCATTTCTTTGAGGGATTTTTGGGACCGGAGCTTTTCTTCTTTTTCCTTTTGCTTTTTCTTTCTTTCAGCCAGCGCCGAGGCCATGGAATCAGCTTTTTTCTGCATTTTTTGAAATTTTTCTACCCTGCCCAACGTATCGACATATTTCATCTCACCGGTAAAATAGGGGTGGCATTTATTGCAGATGTCGAGTTTTAACAAAGGTTTGGCAGCGCCCACGGTAAACGTGTTGCCGCACGCGCACGTTACCACCGCTTCTTCATACCACTGAATTTGGGTTTTGGTATCCATACAAGGGTCATTTTACCATAAAACAGAGGTGAGGGGAATGGTGAAGAAAAAGATTAGTTGTCATGCCGGACTTGATCCGGCATCTTTAAGATTCCGGCCTGCCTCGCCACAAACGCCGAGTCAAGGCGGGCTCGGGGGCCGGAATGACAAAATCATTGTTTCCTCAGTTTGTGGAATGGGTGATAGTGGATCCTTCTTTCGGCAATAAATATACCCCCGAAGATACATAGTGCACCGATGATAAAAGGAATCGTGATCGGCTCGTGGAGCATGAAGAATGCCAGGATCGTTCCTGCTACCGGATCGATGTACGTGAATATTGAAGATTCACTGGCTGAAATTTTTGAAAGTCCGTAGGCAAACAAGCTGAACGCTATGGTGCTGGAAAAAACCGATCCGAATGCTATACCCGTAAATCCTTTTATATCAATTGCCTGATAGAGGAGCGGGTTTCGTCCAAACTCAAAGGTAGCAAGGGGCAGAAATGATAATCCGCCTATGATAAATGCCCAGAACGTCAAAACAAGGGGATTCTGGTCATGAAAAAGTCTTCGTCCGGTGAGGGTTGCCAGAACAGCAAACACTGTTGCAAGGACGAGATATAGATTGCCGATAAAATTTCCGTCAAGACCGTTATAATATATAGGTTCAAATACGATTGCAGCAACACCGATCGTGCCGACTACCATACCGATTATTTTTCTTTTTGTTACTGTTTCATCCAAAAGAAATGGCGCTACGAGAAAAATAAGAAGGGGTTGAGCAGATGCGATAACAGGAGCATTAAGAGAGAGAGTTAACTGAAGTCCAAGAAAGAAAAAAATAATGTTTAAGGTGATTCCGGTAAGCGAATACCAGAATAGTTTAAACCAGTGTTTTTTGTTGAGTGTCGGGATAGCACATTGTTTTGTTGCGATTAGGTATACTCCCAAGAAAATACTTGCCAGGAAGAACCGCCAGAATGCCAAAGTGAATGGAGGAATATTGGTAAGCGACCATTTGAAAATCGGGGAGGCACATCCCCAGATGATATTGGCGATGATAAGAGCTAAGATTCCTTTTTGGACAGAGTTCACGTTTGATTTTAATAAGGCCTCGCCTTGCAGTACGCAAGGCGAGGCCTTGCGAAATACCCAAAGCAAATTCCTTTAGATTCCTTTCAATTCCTTTACTATTTCTTCAACAGGAATGATTTTTGATGTTCTCTCTTTCATATTTTTCAACTGGACTGTTTTATTTTTCACTTCCTCCGGTCCCTGGATGATGACAAAGGAGATTCCTTTTTTATCCGCATACTTTAATTGTTTTTCGAGTCTTACGGATGGATCAGGATATAATTCTGTTGATACTCCCGCGTTTCTTAACAATGCACTCGTTTGTATCGCCGTATTCCATATATCAGGGATAAACACCGTTACCAGAACCTTTATGTTTTCAAGAATTGCCGGCAAGAGTCCGCACGTTTCAATCGCCTCCAGTGTCCGATCAAAGCCGAACGCGATACCCGTTGCAGGGATATCTCTTCCGGTGATGCGTTTCATCATTCCATCATAGCGTTCTCCACCGCCGACTGATCCGGCTTGATACTCAGGAATGACAATTTCCCATATTGGCCCTTGTGAGTAGGAGAATGACCGAGCAAGCGTTGGAGCGAATTGATAATTATTCTCCGAAAAACCATAGTTTTTAAGATAAGAAAATATACTACTGATTGTTTCATCAGGATTAAGATTTTTTACATAGGTCAGGTATTCAAGTGCTTTTTCTTTCGCAATTCCTTTTTGAACCATATCAGCAATGACGCCATCTTCACCAATCTTTTTCAGTTTATCAATTGCAACGAGCGCTTCGTACGGAAATCCTTTCATAAGATCACGATTATTGACCAGAATAATGACATTTTTAAATCCAAGTTTTTGATAAATATCGATATTGGATGCTATGACTTCGGCGTCCGCTAAGGGTGATGCGATACCGAATATGTCAATGTCAAATTGCGTAAATTCGCGATACCGTCCTTTTTGCGGTTTTTCCGCCCGAAACGTTGACTGGATTTGATATCTCCTAAAAGGAAATACGAGCTTGTCAGCATACTGACCAATAACTCGGCACGTGGGCACAGTTTGATCATAGCGTAGCGCTACTTTTCTTCCCCCTTGATCCGTAAATGAGAAGAAAAGTTTTTCGTCTTCGCCAATTTCTCCGGCAAAAAGCTCGAGGGGTTCAAGGGTTGGGGTTTCCAGCGGTTCATATCCCCATGCCTCTGTATACTCGATGAGTTTGTTTTTAAGCCAATTTCGTTTTCTTGCCTCTTCAGGCAGAAAGTCCCGAAATCCTTTGAGCGTTTGAATAGTTGTATTCATAGATTACCTTTCATAGTAACAAGTTTTCTAATTCTATACAATGGTTTTATGCATTTTCTAGGATATTTGTTATACATATATCCTGCCCGGCAAAGAACGGATCCGCTTCTCCGTTTCGTTTAGCCCATGCAAATGCATTCATCCGGCATCCACCCATACATAAGGGTTGATATTCGCACGAATCACGTGCACACATACCCCGTAGATTGTTTCGTAATGCGTCACCTGTAATTGCAGGTTTGGTATATGTTATAGATCCGTCCTTGTAGTATCCAACACACGCTTCGTCAAATGACAGTCCAATAAAACAAGAATATGCTTTTTTTGTAGCCAGTGAAATTCCTACGAACTGACGGTCTAGCATCATGCAGAAATATTTGCTTTTTGGAGTATTCGTATCAATTCCAGCTAACTGCTGATATATTGACGAACCAAAAAAATTCGGTCCGAATGATCCGCCGAATAACGTCAATTTCATTTTATTCCCAACCAATTTTCTCGATCTATTGAGATTTTCCAGGAATCGTACTGTCCCTTCCTGAGTTAGAAAATATTCATTTGGGAGTGATTGAGCATTACCAAAAGGACGCACGCGTAAAAACTGGATATTCTCAACGCCGATATTTCCCAGTCGTATAACAGTGCTTTCAATGTCGTCAACGTTCCGGGCAAAGATTGGCATGAATGTGCTCACTTCAAATCCATTACGAATTGCCAGAGCGACATTTGATATGAGTTGTTCATATTCATCAGGATTATTTCTCGTATATGCTGCATATGATTCTTTTCCTCCGGGAACAGTAATAACGAGCTTTTTCATATTCGCTTTTTTTAGAGACTCAATGACTCCTTCTTTATTAAGAATTCTTCCGTTGGTTAGTGTCCGGGATATGTCCTGGTCTGCCATGACAGGCAAAACCGATAACGCCGTTGTTATTTCTTTAGGATACATCGCAAGGCTTGAAGGATCAGGTTCTCCCAGTGCCTTAATCATGCCGCGTAATTCTTGAAATGTATCATTTGTTAATCTCACAAATCCGGGTCCTCCGGATTCATTAAAGAAACACGCAGTACACGATTGGTTACACGGAGTTTCAATGAGTATATCCCGAATCTGTGTTTTAGGTTTCTGTTCCATAACAGACAACAGCGCTTCCTTGGACGGTAACTTTGTCGCGCGCTGTATCCGTTCATCGAGCGTTCCTGAGTTTGTTAGAAAAGTATCTAAATATTGTTCTTTCATAAAATTTGTCTCCTATACCATTTTTTCCACAAAAAAACCCGCCGGTTGGCGGGTGTTGTTTCAATGGATATCTTTTTTATGCCACAAAAACCCTGCCAACCGTACGGATGGAATAATAATACCAATGTGATTGGGTTCTCTGGGTTTTCATACAAAGTAATTATATCATATGGTTAGAACTTCAACAACTCACGTTTCATTATTGAATTTAACAGTGAATAGAAGAGCATTGTATTCACTTTATTTATGACTCGGATATTTTTGATTGGATTGTCTGCTTGTACGATTTTTCCTCTGTTTTTTCCTTTTTGAATGACAGTACATGATTGACGTTTTGTAAATGAAGCAATGGATGGATTTATTATGACGGAGGCGGCAAGCGGGTCATAAAAATATTGAAAATCGTTTTGGTTGTTTTTGATAATTTTTTTTATGATTATTCCATACGGATTATCCGGGATTTTGAGTGATTGCGTTTTGTCGAAAGCAAGTTGTCTGCAACCATCAAGAGAAACTAGTTTAATCGGAATTGACGATGAACAAACGATAGATGCTGCTTTTGGATCAAGAAAGAAATTATATTCCGATACGAAATCAGGCCCGACATTCCCTTTTGTCTGTACGGCTCCACCCATGATAATAAGCTGAGCAATCTTTTTTTCAAACGCCATTCCATATTTATTTATAACTTTAGCAATATTTGTGAGAGGACCGAGGCAGAAAATTGTAGTACGACGGGAACTGTTCAATACTTTCTGACCGTACCACTTTTCTATGGGAATAGTTGTCGGTACGGTCATTGATGACACGGACAATGCGGATCGCAAAAATGTCAGTTGTGTTGAGTTTATACAATCCTGTGCGGGGAAGCTGTCATTCCATGAAATTCGCGAAAGTGCTCTCAAGGAGCCGACACATATTTCTTTTTTGATGCTCACATAGTCTAAGATCTTAAGTAGATTACGTGCTCCGGTGTCCGGATTTACCAAACCAAATACCGTGCTGATTCCAATAATACGGTTTGACAGTTTCGCCATAAGCATCAGAATTGCAACAATGTCATCCATTCCGGCATCCGTATCGATAAGAATATTTGTATTCATATGGCGATCCTTTCTAATTGATCGGGAGAAGAGATGAGTATGGCATTCCACCCCAAAGCCTTTGCTGGAGCAACATCTGTTTCTTCCTGATCTCCGATTGATATAATGTTTTGCGGTTTATATCTTTTTGAGAGCATGGAAAAAATTTCCTGTTTTAGTTCAAAATCTTCACCTGTGTATATGGATTCAAACGCATCCGTTATACCCAGATATTCAGTGACTTTTGTCTGCCATATATTTGGAGCGGAGGTGACAAGAACCAGTTTTTTATTTGTTTTTTCCAATTCCCGAATCTTATTTACCGGAATGGTATAGTTTTGGAGTATTCCTTCGGGATTGATATTCCAGACAGCATCAAAATACTCTTTACGCGAGACTCCGAATTTTTGTCTTACATACGCGCTTAATCCGATTGGATCTTTCAAACCTTCTTTTACCACTTTTTGCGCTTCTGAAGATGAACATTCTGAAAGCATTTCAATATAAGCTTGTGCATTTTGGAGAACCTTTCGCTCCAATTGAGACCCTCCGTAGCCATTATTTTCTCCGTCCAATTGGTAGAGCGTTCCGTCCATATCAAAAAGAACGACTTCCCGATTTTGTTCTTTTTCGATATATGCGTCGCAGGAAAGAAGATAATCTACAACCCGCATGGTGGGGATTGCTGGGAGAGTTTTTCGTTCGTCAGTTGGTAGGGTAAAGCCGGCTTTTTGAATATCTGAAAACGTGATTTCCTTTCCCAAGGCCGATTCCCATGACAAAAAGAGGCTTGTCTGAGCATCAATGATTGCGGAACTGATATCAAAAAAGTTATCGAACATGTCAAAGCTTGCACCTTTTCCGTCACTCCATGGATATACATACGGAGTTGCATACCATAACCCATTTTTATCCTCCTGATTTATCAGTTTGCCGCCAAAAATACCGAAATCCCGAAGATCAACCCAATCATAAAGATTACGTATGGGATTGATGATGTCCGTGGAAATGTTTTGATCGCTAAGTTGTTCTTGCCCACCGTTACCGATAAATCCGAGAACGGTGCACTGTTCGTTTTTTATCCCAATGGTAGATAAGTACTTTTGTACGGTTTCTTGTACAGTTCCGCCGGTAAATACACCGTCATCAACAATCATAATTTGACGATCGGCAATATCAGGAACTCTTTTATTCAGCGCAGCCAACTGATCAGAAAAATTTGAATCAGTGATTCTGGGAATCCGTTTTCCATCTGATGTTCTGCAGATACTAAACCGTGCGAATTTGTCCTGATATGCTTCATCGCCTTCAATTGCAGAAAGGAGAAACCTGTCAAGACACAAACAAAACGTTTTATCGGTATCAAGAAATTCTTTAACTTTTTTGGAAAGCGCATCATCGATTATTTCTTCACGAAATGAAGCAAGATCAATACAGTTTTCAAGTAATGAAGATGTGAGCATGGTTGATACATCGCTAAAATATCGATTGATACCCGTTTCATCCATAGGAATATCCGGCGATAGTTTTCGCCATATCCCTTTTGTGTCTTCTGTGAGAACAAATGTCTGATTACCGGATTCCATATTCATATACCTCCTTTTATTGCCGCAGAAATAATACAAATCCTGCGGATGGTGGAGGGGAGGAATAATTACAAATCTACTAATCTACAAATGGCAAATGGGGGAAAATGCTCGCCTCAACCACGCGCACGATTTAGGTGAGGGTATGATGAAGGAGCGAGGAGCACGAAGAAATACCGAGCCTATTGCCGGTCATCCGATAGATTTGACAGCTAACTGCTTTCGTTGTGTCCTTTGCACTATTCATAGAGATAGAGATAAAAAATTCAAAATTATTCTCCTGCCCACTTTAGCATGTTAACATGCTAAAGTGGGCACTGTCAAGAGGGGGAAATTGACGGAATACTATTGGCGGAAGAAGAAAGAGGGATTGGGATATCCTGGTAATGCCAATTCTTTTAGAGAGTGTTCGGTTTTTTAAAGCCTCGGAGCTTCCCGCTTCGGAAATACCCGTCCGGAACGTCGGAATCATGAAACTTGGCAGGAAACATCCGGTCTGCGACTGCCTTATACCCTCCGAAACCGTTTTTCAGCCAGTGGCTGACCCGGGAGATCGTCGTTGTAGACGTTTTGAGCTTTTTGGCTATTTCCGTATAGGACTTCCCTGTATAAAGCATCTTAACCATCTGCCAGCGGTTGGCAAACTCTTTTATCTCGGCGATAGTGAGAAGATCCCGAAAAAAATCTCTCGCTTCCTTTTCGGACTTGAGTGAAAGAATAGCAGAAAAGAGCTCCTTCATCTCCTCGGTCGGGTAGGAGGAAGGCGTATCGGTTTTATACGGCTCCATTTTAAATGTACTCATGCGCATACACTATACCATGGAAAAGAAGGGAAATGCAATAAATCCACTTTAGCGTGTTACCATATTAAAGTGTACGAAGGATAAAGTTTTACGGTTTTACGGTAGGGGTGGGGGATTTGGCGGGAGTACCGGATGGTTTTGTTGAGGATCCGGTTGCCTCTTTATCTTCGGGAGTCGGAGTTGGTGTCGGCCCGCCTTGACTCGGCGAGGCAGGCTTTTCTCCCGTTAAATTACCGATATTGAGAATCCGCAACGCACTTATCCGGTTTTCTTTTTTGGGAACTGCGGTTCCTACTACCAGAATAGTATCGCCTACGGTGAGCTTGGAGAATCCGCCTTTTTCAATGCCTTTTTCCTTGGTCCATACACTGGTTTTGGTTGCTGTTTCAAAATCAACCACATACGTTTTTTCGTCTTTTGTGCTTATGGTAATCGTGTAGTCGGATTTTTTTACTTCCGTAATGGTTCCGAAAACGCGTTTTGTATCTTCGCTTGCGTTATGATGGATAAATATTACTTTTGCTTTCAGTACTTCAACTGCGGTATCCCAATTCCCGAATACCGATACAGTATCGTCTTTTGCCAGATCCTCGGTGGTGAGCGCGGTACGTTTGGCTTTGAGCATCTGAAATACTTTAATATCATCCGTGAGTTCTATTTTGATGTCTTTCGTGGATGTCTCTACGGTAAGAGTGGAGATGGTTGTTGCTTTGACCGTGCCGTAGATCGCTCTCCTCTCGGATTGGCTCAGCTGTGCCACTTTGGTTGCCAGGCGCTCTTTGAGATCTTCGACCTGCTTATTTTTCGCAGGTGTAGCCGTAGCGGTCGGACTTGCCTGGTTCTCAACAGCCACTACTCCCATCGGGAGCAAAAAAAGCATCATAATAAGTATCAGTTGTTTCATACTATTGCCATTCTTCCGGCGTATAAAACACGGAAACGGTCTGCGTGGCTACCGCTTGTGATTGTAAGAAACTTGTAACCGTAATATCGTTTTTTCCTTCCGATACCGTCACTTTTCCTGCGTATTTCCCGTCGCCATTTGCCTCTATAACGACCTCATCTACAGGTCCTGATATGACAACGATTGACGAGGTTGACGTAGCGCCTGACACCAGAACTTTATCTTCCTGCTCGATAGCGTCTGCAAGCGGACTTTCTATCGTTACGGTATGTTCTTTTTTGGTGTCCGTTGCGGTTGAAGTTGGTGTCGGAGTAGCTTTACTGAATTTCGGTAAACTAAAAGAGAATTTCGGGAATTGAATTTTCGGAAAATTTTTTGTCAATCCCGGACCATAAAGCACCAGTCCGGTGACCACCAACCCGACGACAAATCCGATAAATGTTGCAAGAAGGGCGTCTTTGTTCATAATTCCAAGGGGCAGGGGTTTGGTAGTTGCTAATAATACAGGAAACATGGTATAAAATGCAAATACTATGGATATTTTCCCCTTGGGCCATTCGTCATTCCGTATCAAAGGAAAAACTGTAACCGTTGTTACTGATCCATACGACTCCGCGCTTGTCGGGTTCGGGTATCCGAAACACGTTTCGGCTGATATTGTTACAGTAAGTCACGCTCACAAGGATCACAATCAAACAGCTCTTGTTGAAGGCAATCCGTATAGTGTCAATGGTCCGGGCGAGTATGAGATCAAAGGAGTTGGTATCATCGGCATTCCTCTTTTCCATGATGGGGAAAAAGGAGCGACACGGGGTATGGTTACCGCGTATCACATGGAAATAGACGGGGTGAATGTGGTTCACCTGGGAGATGTAGGAAGCAGTCTGACAAGTGATGATGTAGACCGGCTGGACGGGGTGAATATTTTGTTCATACCGGTCGGCGGCGTATACACCATTGATCCAAATCAGGCAGCCGGCATCATAGGGGAATTAGAACCTTCCATTGTCATCCCCATGCATTACAAAACACCGCGCCATAATCCGAAAGAATTCGGTGATCTATCTCCGGTTTCTGCATTTCTAAAAACTATGGGAAAAGAAGCCGTCGTAGCCGTTCCAAAATTGTCCACATCGAAAGACAAACTGCCGGATGAGATGCAGGTCGTAGTTTTAGAATAGACAAATCTGCAAATGCCACAAATCTACAAATGAATGTTCAAATGATTAAATTTATTCAATTATTTAATCATTGATTTGTCGGATTTGGTTATTTGTCGGATTTGTAGATTTATGATAAGCCCCAAAGTCCCACCCCACGATACCGTTGCCGAACAATCCGTCCTGGGGGCTATCCTTCTTGATAAAGATGCGGTTGTGGATGTAGCGGAATTTCTCAAACCCGATCACTTTTATGATGAACGGCACGGAAAAATATTTGCATCCATGCTCACTCTATTTGAGAATCATGAACCGATCGATACCGTGACGGTGGTATCGCAACTGAAAAAAAACGGTGATTTGAAAGACGTGGGAGGAGCCTCATCGGTCAACGGGCTTCTGAATATCGTTCCCACGAGCGCACATGCGGAAAAGTACGGCAGGATTATCCACGAATTGTATATCAAACGGTCCCTTATAGAATCCGCAGCGTACATCAGCGAGCTGGCGTTTCAGGAAGAAGGAGAAGCGCAGGAACTTCTGGATGAGGCGGAATCGAAAATTTTTGCGATAGCCCAGCACGCCACAAAACGGGATTTTATCACCATCAAAGACGCGCTTGCTGCCTCTTTTGACCGGTTGGATGAACTCCATAAGCGGGCCGGAGGGTTGCGGGGAGTGCCCACTGGATTTACGGATCTTGATATGAAGCTTGCAGGCCTGCAGGAGTCAAATTTGATTATTTTGGCGGCCCGGCCCGGTACCGGAAAAACCGCGATGGTTCTCAATATCGCCCAGCACATCTGTGTCAAAGAAAAGATTCCCGTCGGTATGTTTTCCCTGGAAATGAGCAAAGAAGAACTTGTGGACCGGTTGCTTGTGTCGCAGGCGGATATTGACGCATGGCGTCTGAAAACCGGAAAACTCTCCGATGACGATTTTACGGGGCTTAGCGAGGCGATGGGAGAACTGGCCGAAGCGCCCTTTTATATCGATGATACCCCGGGTATTACTCTTATGGAAATGCGGACCAAAGCCCGGAGACTTCAGATGGAGCACGGCGTAAAACTCATTATTATTGATTATCTCCAGCTTGCTGATCCGGGAAGGCGCTATGACTCTCGCGTTCAGGAAGTATCGATTGTTTCTCAGGGATTTAAAAATTTGGCGCGTGAACTCAGACTTCCGGTGTTGGCATGCTCGCAATTGTCCCGCGCGGTGGAGGCCCGGGGTACCAGAATTCCTGAGCTGTCGGATCTTCGGGAGTCCGGATCCATCGAACAGGATGCGGATGTGGTCATGTTTTTGTACCGCGAAGAAGGGGATCAGACTCAGTGGGGCGAACAAATACCCACCAAACTCCGGATTGCCAAACACAGAAACGGACCCCTGGCGGAGATTAGCCTCATGTTCCGCGGCGACCGCATCCGTTTCTACAGTGTGGAGAAAAAACGGGAAGAAGCTGCGAAATGATATAATTACATTGCCAATTGCCGGGGTGGTGAAATTGGCAAACACGCAGCTCTCAAAAAGCTGTGGTCCTAAAAGACCTTGCGGGTTCAACTCCCGCCCCCGGCACCGCACTATGTCAATGCCTAGGCACTGTATGAACAAGAATTTTTTTGAAAAGCATCTTCAGCCAAGAGAAATAGATATTATAGCGGCACGAAAAGATCCGTTATATGATCAATTAGTCGGAGTACTTCAGGAAGTAGAAAATCATCCTGAAAGTTGTGATAAATATAGGGAAGCGGTTGAAATTTTAAGTGAATCATGTTCACAGATAGGTTTTGATAGTGAATCTTTATCGGGAGAGTGGATCCGGATACATAAATCGATATGCGCGATTCATAGGGAAATATGTCCTGATTTTATACATATACATGGAGATATTTTGACATGAAATGTACTATAACTACTGATAAAACTGAACTTATCCAATCCGATTGTCTGGTGATATTTGGATGTTGGAAAGAGAAGGTTCCGTTTTTGTTATTCAATAAAGGAAAAAAAGTAGATCAACCGCTTTCTTCGCTCATTGCTAACCTAACTTCTAAACAGGAGTTTGAGGGTAAGGTTGGGAAAACACTCCTTATCCATACCAATAAACAAATCCAGTCAAACCATGTATTAATTGCCGGTGTCGGAGATGTGAAAAAGCTTTCGATGAAGGATTGGCTGGATGTGATGGCAGCAGTAGGAAGAGAAGCAAAAAAGATCCGCGCAACCCATGTGGCTGTTGTTCTTGAAGAAGAAATACGTACGGTCATTGGCGCTGAAAAAACAGCAAGAGGAATTGTTGAGGGGATGACACTGGGAACGTATGAATTTAACCGGTATAAAAAAATGGAAAAGAAGGAACACGCGATTGATATTGTTTCCATTATTTCAAAAACAGATCAAAAAGCCCTCTCAGACGGTATCCGGTTCGGAGAAATATTAAGTAAGGGAACAATTATCACTCGTGACTTAGTCAATGAACCTTCATCCGTGACAACCCCGACGTTTTTGGCAAATTTTGCCCACAGCATCGCACGGAATGACAAAAATATGACCTGCGATGTTCTTGAAAAAAAAGATATGGAGAAGTTGGGGATGGGCGGGATCTTGGGAATTGCCCGGGGGAGTGATGAGGAGCCGAAATTGATTAAACTGACATTCCGATGTCATCCCGATCCGCCAGATGGCGGAGAGGGATCCCATCCGAGACAGAAAAAAACTATTGTATTAGTAGGCAAAGGCGTCACCTTTGACAGCGGCGGACTGTCCCTCAAATCCCAGGAAGGCATGGAGACGATGAAGATAGACATGGCAGGGGCTGCGGCAATTTTGGGAATTTTTTCCGTTATTTCAGAACTGGAGCCAAATGCAACCGTTATCGGGTTGATCCCGGCTGTTGAAAATATGCCGTCCGGTAAAGCCATCAAACCTGGGGATGTGGTGCGAGCATATAACGGGAAAACCATTGAGGTTATTTCCACAGACGCGGAAGGCAGAGTCATTCTGGCAGATGCTTTAGCCTGGGCGGGGGAAACCATGAAACCAGATATCATGATTGACTTGGCAACTCTCACAGGAGCGTGCATGATTGCCTTGGGAGAAGATATTGCAGGGTTGTTTGCAACTGATGGGAAGTTAGGAGAGAGTTTGAAACAGTCGGCTGTACAGTCAGGCGAAGCTGTCTGGGAGTTGCCGATGCCGGAATCGTACAATGACCTTCTGAAAAGCGATGTGGCGGATATCCGAAATGTGACAAGGAAACGCTACGGAGGCGCCATCACCGCAGCCTTATTTCTCAAAGCATTTGTCCCTGACGGTATCCCTTGGGCGCATATTGACATCGCAGGCCCTGCGATTGCCGAGAAAAACGCACTCCTCACTCCTGTTGGGGGAACGGGATTTGGCGTACGGCTGATAGTGGATTTTTTACTTAAGGAGGACAAAGAAGAAGGCAACAGTTACAATCTGCGTGATAACTCCTAAAGGAAATTTTGTCTTATTGTGAAATTGATTTTCCAGTTTGTAAATTCCGAATGCCAGCTTTTCAGGAAAACCCGCCTGTTTAGCGGGTTGTTTTTTCTGGTGGTTGGCAAAAAAGATGTACCACGGCGTCTCCAGCCAGTCGGGAATCATAGAGGCGGCAATTGCCGCAAAAAGCAATGGCAGAGGGACTGTTTGTCCAAATATAAGATATCCCAGCCCAAATCCTACAATAACATCAATAATTGCCACCAATCCGGTATAGAGCTTTCTTCTGCCTCTCCAGTTTGTACCGAAATCCCAGTGGGGAACTGCATCCATGATAAAGTGAGACAGGAAAGATAGGCTTACAGCAGTCGCCGGATCTTTCGTGTGGCCGGCAATTGCTCCGGCAACAAGCGCGTGGGACGTTTCTAGCATACGGTATATACGATTGTACGACACTCGTTTTCGGAAATGCAACTTTTTTTTGGGACAGAAGGGAGTTTTTCGTGGTATACTGTAGTGCATGGCTTCTAAAACGCTTCCTTTTATTGCCGTTTTATCCCATCGACAGTTTTTATACCTATGGCTTAGCCAGATTTTTTCGCAGTTTGCCGCGAATATCACCCTATTTCTTTTAGGACTTATTGTCTACAGAAATACCGGAAGCAATGCTGCGGTTTCAGGTCTGTTTATGGCATACGGGATTCCTTCCATACTTTTCGGGCTCCTTGCAGGGACTGCTGTAGATTACATCGATAAACGGATGATTATCCTCTATAGCTGTATTATCCGGGCTGTCCTTGTGTTGGGGCTTCTTCTCTCATCCCACTTTGTAGCATTTGTGTATGTTCTGTTATTTTTGAATGCCGTCGTCACCCAATTTTTTGTACCGGCTGAAGCAACGATGATCCCGAAATTAGTGCCTCCCAAACATTTGGTATCCGCCAACAGCCTTTTTTCCCTTGCGTACTACGGGAGTGTCGCGATAGGATTTATAGCTGCCGGTCCTCTTTTGAGATTTTTAGGGCCATTCACCTCCCTCCTTTTTTTGTCCTTTCTCTATGTCCTTTCCTGGTGGATATCTCTTTATCTTCCGGTATCATCGGATGATACAAAACTCTGGAAAAGAATCAAAACATTGAATGTGTCAGGGGTTGTGCAAAAACTATTGAATTCTTTGAAAGAAGGTATCGCGTATGTACGGCATTCACCGGTTCTTTTTGATTCCGTGCTTCTTCTTACCGGTACGCAGATTATCATTGCCATGCTTTCTACATTAGGACCCGGATTTGCCGATACAGTGTTAGGAATTGATGTAACGGACGCATCCGTTTTTGTCATTGGGCCGGTAATCCTAGGAATCCTTCTGGGGGGTTTTTGGGTGGGGAACCGCGGGTATGTCTACAAACCCGCTAAACTTATGAATGCAGGGATTCTTGGAGCGGGAATGGTGCTTGGCGTTATTTCCATAACCGTATATCTTAAACGCTATGCGGGATTTGACTGGCTGTTTGCCGATTGGATCATCGTTCCTCTCGAGATATTCCTCTTTTTCTTATTAGGGGTATCTAATAGTTTGCTGGATGTACCGGCAAACAGTATTCTTCAGAAAGAGGCTGAGGGGGATATGCGGGGACGCGTGTACGGGGTATTGGGAGCGTTTGTAGGGGGAGTCGGCATTCTTCCTGTGATGATCGGCGGGGTGTTGGCTGATGTTGTGGGTGTCGGGAAAGTTATTTTTATTCTCGGAGTATCTATTGCGGTCTATGGCATATTCAGGATACGGTATAATAAAAAGTAGTTACGTATACGCATGTTCATTCAGCTTACTTTGTCATAGCGAACGAAGTGAAGCAATCTTTCTAATAGAGATTGCTTCGTCTCCCGACGTGACGTCGGGATCCTCGCGATGACAATGGTGCTTTTATGTTCCCAACCCTTCTCTCAGTTGGTTCAATTCACATCTCCAGCTTTATGGTGTTTAGTATCCTTGCCTGGATGGTATTTTCATTTCTTTTTTGGCGGCAGCTGCGCAATCAGGCAGTCACGGAGGAGCATATTTATCAGCTGATGTTTTACGGGACGATTGCTGCTTGTATCGGTGCACGTCTGGGATTTGTCTCTACGCACTGGCAATTATTCGCAGGCAACCTTTGGATCCGGATTTTCACCCTGTGGATTCAGCCGGGTCTTTCGTTTTACGGAGGATTTTTAGGAGGCGGGGCTGTCATGCTTGCCATGAGCAGGCAATTTCATATCCCGAGGTCGCTTTTTTTGGATGCATTCACGACCGGCTTTTCATCGGCGTTTACCTGGGGAGCAATGGCCGCGTTTTTAGACGGTTCGGTTGTGGGAAAAAATACAGCGCTTCCGTTTGGAGTCAGGATAGCCGGCTATGATGGCATGAGACACCCTGTCGCATTGTATGAAATGTGTGCCGTATTTATTATCTTACTTCTTTTGTATCTGGTCAGGCGCGTAAGAAAAACATCGCTTGGAAAGGCAGGACTCCACGCGTTGTGGTTTTTCTTTTTTTTCAGCATTGCCATGTTCTGTCTTGAATTTATGAAAGAGAGTCGTGTATACTTTTCAGGTCTCACGTTTAATCAATGGGTGTGTATCGGAATTTTCGGTGAAGCAGTGGGCGGGCTTATTACCTGGGGCGGAGGAAAAGAGTTTCTCAAACTATACATTCCAAAGGCGTATACATATGTGCGCATGAATATAGGAGGGTTGTATGCAAAATTTTCCAAACGAACTGCTGAGTGAAATACGGGTTCAACTTGAAGAAGAAAAAAAGCTTTTGGAGGCCCGTATTGATGAACTGGTCAAACAGGATCCGTTTTCCGATCCGGACCGCCTCACCGACAACGCAGCATCTGACCGGGACGCGGATGAAGAGTCAGCCCACGACCGGTTTACGGCCATCATTGAGGAACTTCGGATGAAACGGAAAAAAATAGACGATGCACTATTGAGGGTTTCTACCGGAGATTACGGATTTTGTACAAAGTGCGGGAACATGATAGATACGGATCGGTTAAGCATTCTTCCTACTGCAACGCTCTGTAAAACGTGCGAGGAAAAGAAAAAACGTACATGACCCCGGTAATCCTTTATCAGGATGACGATATTCTCGTTCTGAATAAGCCTTCGGGAATGGTTGTTAACCGAGCAGAAAGCGTGAAAGGAGAGACGGTAGAGGAGTGGATTGAAAAAAATTCAGAATTCAGAATTCAGAATTCAGAATGTATTGAAAAAGATGAAAATTCTGAATTTATTAGTCGGGCGGGGATTGTGCATAGGATTGACAAGGAAACATCAGGGATTCTTCTTGTGGCAAAAAATCCGGCAGCATTTATCAAACTCCAGAGGCAGTTTAAAGAGCACGAGGTGAAAAAAACCTATCTTGCGCTTGTCCACGGAACAATGTCTGAGGAAGGAGAAATCCGTGCGCCCGTGGGAAGGCTTCCGTGGAACAGGGAACGCTTCGGTATCGTACCCGGAGGAAAGGAGTCGGTGACACGCTTCAAAAGAATTCAGAATTCAGAATTTAGAATTCAGAATAATAGAATTCCATTGTCTCTGGTAGAAGTATATCCTGAGACGGGGAGGACCCATCAGATACGGGTGCATTTTAAATACCTCGGGCATCCTTTGGTGGGAGACTACCTTTACGCAGGACGGAAACAAAGCCGGGAAGATAGGATGTGGGCTCCTCGTGTCATGCTCCATGCGTGGAAAATGACGTTTGCCCACCCCAGAACAGGGAAACCTCTTGCATATGAGGCACCGATACCGGATGATATGAAGAGAATCATTAAATCCGAAGCACGAAGCACGAAATCCGAAATAAATTCAAATGCTTGAATATTCAATTTTTGAATTTAGATATTGTTTCGAATTTCGACCAGCCTGCCGGACGGGCAGGTATTCGAATTTAGGATTTTATTAGATGCTATGGATTTAAGCTCACTTTCTCTTGTTACAACGCTTCTTTTTGTTTTTACTGCCGCGGTAGCCGGAGGGTTTTTTGCTCACGCGCTGAAGCTCCCGATGCTCATAGGATATATCGTCATGGGGCTAGTATTCGGCAATATTTTTCCGCAGTTTACCGATACGGCATTTCTCCATCTGATAGCTGACATCGGAGTGACGTTGCTCCTTTTTACTTTGGGCGTGGAATTTTCTTTCCACCGCTTGCGAAACATATTCGGAATCGTTTTCTGGGCTGCCTTTTTCCAGATAGTTCTGGTGACGTCTTTGCTTTTTTTGGTATTATTCGGGTTTGCCGGTATGCCGTTTTTACCCAGCCTTTTCATCTCGGTTGCCGGTTCGTTATCCTCAACGGTGGTTATCGTAAAAATACTGTTTGAAAAAGGGGAGCTTGATACTCTGCCGGGAGAGATCCTCACCGGGTGGTTAGTGATTCAGGATCTGGCCGTGATTCCCGTCATGATTTTATTGCCAGCGTTTGTATCAACCTATACGTCCGGATCCGCTACGCTTGTGGGGACCACCGGGATTATTGTCCTCCAATTTATAAAAGCGGGTCTTGCAATTGCTGCGGTTCTGTTTTTTGGGAAAACCGGCGTACCGTTTCTTTTGAACTCGGTTGCCAAGCTCGGAAGCCGTGAGGTATTCCTCATAACAACAATCAGCATTGTATTCATATCAGCGCTCGTAGCATATGTATCCGGACTTTCAGCCGGACTGGGCGCGTTTATCGCAGGACTCTTGATTGCCCAAACCTGCCAGAACCATATGGTGTTTGCGGAAGTCCGGCCTCTCCGGGATATTTTTGCGACCATATTTTTCGTGTCTCTGGGGATGAGCATTCCGCTTGCTGCTGTTTATCTCATGTGGCCTTTTTTTATCGGGGTAACGCTTCTTATTATTATATTAAAATTTGTCGTCGTATTTCTCTTGAACAGGTTTTTAGGGTATCACCCCAAAACCGCATGGATGGTGGGGCTTGGGCTTCTTTCCATGAGCGAATTCGGGTTTATTCTAGCAAAAGAAGGAGTCAATCTGGGAGCCCTCTCAAACCAGGATTTTGTCCTGTTTATCTCTCTGGTTGTGGGGACAATCGCGCTTTCTACCCCGCTTTTCCTGCATGGAGCTACACTCTACTACAGTCTCAAACACCGTCTTGGAGACAGGATATTTTTATTCGGAAGAAAAACACATCTGAAATCGGAAAAAAATGAGGAATTACCCTTTAAAAATCACGTCGTCATCTGCGGATACGGACGGGTAGGGAAGTACATAGGACGGGCTCTTGAGATGGCCGGAGTCCCCCTGGTAGTGGTGGATTACAACCACACCACCATTACGGATGTGAAGGAAAAAGGAATAACAGTCGTTTGGGGGGATCCTGCGGACCGGGACGTATTGGACAAAGCGCAGGTGGATTTTGCCAAAGCCATCATTATTGCCATTCCTGACCGGCACACGCAGGAGCTCATCATCGGACACGCCTTGACCCTCAACAAAAACATCCAGATTATCTGCAGAAGCCATCACGAGGAAGATCAGGTGCGGCTCAAGTCATTAGGAGTTCAGGTTGTCGTCCAGCCTGAGTTTGAGGCGAGTTTGGCAATTATTCACCGCTTGCTTCCGGAGTACGGGGTGGTTTCAGATGACCTTTCCGGCAAAATCTCACGGCTCAAGATCGAGCACGGGGCGGGGTAACAATTAGTGTCTCTTTC
>Ga0209518_1001661_pt1 | contig 23071 bp, 26 predicted proteins | sample RifGroB1_FD_183993 | JGI IMG/M metagenome (GOLD analysis project Ga0209518, IMG submission 183993) | Groundwater microbial communities from Rifle, Colorado, USA - Groundwater B1 (SPAdes) (version 2) | ecosystem: Environmental > Aquatic > Deep subsurface > Groundwater | place: Rifle, Colorado...
AACAAGGATAAATATTATTGCTGTTATCATCAATTATTTTTTAAATCACCAAGGAATAAGACTTTTGAGAGTACGGAATATCTTTTACTAAAGATTTCCTCGTTCTCGGACCAGTCGTCCTGCGAAAGCCTCTCAAAAGTCTTATTCCTTGGTTTTTAGTATATATTGTATTAATAGTGGAGCCCAGCCATATTGAAGAGGCTTACGGAGCTCGACGGAGTGAGTAAGAGGCGAAATCTCAGAAGAGATTTACGTCGTACTCTTCAATATGGCTGGGCGGAGCTAGTCTTTTACGAATTTAATAGTTCTTGCTCTTTCTTTTTATATAGCTCATCAAATCTTTTATTTAAATCGTCTATCAGTTTCTGCAACTCTTCTTTAGCCCTATGTAAATCATCTTCTCGGGCTTTTTTCTCCTTAACTTCTACCTGCACTCTTTTTAAAATTTCCTCTCTGACTTGTCTAACCTTAATCCTACTCTCTTCAATTTTTTGACCCAATAATCTGGTAAATTCTTTTCTTCTCTCTTCGGTAAGTGCAGGTAAAGTTACGCGAATACCATCCCTGTCACTCACAGGATTCAATGAGAGCGCACTTTCTTTAATTCCCTTCTCAATTCCGGGAATAGCTTGTTTATCCCAGGGTACAATGGAGATTACGCGTGGCTCTGGCACATTAATAGTCGCCAATTCCTTGACCCGCATCTTAGTTCCAAGATAATCACATAATATCTCCTCTACCATGGAACTACTCGCTCGGCCGGTACGAATAGAAGCAACATCATTCTTGGCATGGCTAAAAGCCATTTCAAAGTCGCCTTTTTTGCTATTTATTATATCTTTATACATTTAGAACATTATACACTTAAATTTGACCAACTCAAAGAGATAAAACAAAATTTTCCAACATGAGCCGACGATTATATTGAGGCTGAGATATTATTTTATATGTCTTAACTAACTGCCTCAAAACGTTCTTGTTTTTCACTATTGAATCAGTATTGGTACTAAAATAGTATATCAGATTATTTATAACATCTATGCAATCTTCTCTATCGGCCAATTTTTTGGCATAAGTCATCTTCTCGAACACACCAGCCTCAATACTCCCTTCAAAGTCAATTATATCTTTTTTTATTCCAGTTAGTTTGTTTTCTGAAATAACACGCGCCAACCATCCGATCCTTCCGCGACTTAACCTGAATAAAAATTCTGAATCACCGGAGTTAATTTTCTCTTTAGCAATATATTCTCTGACAATAGCTTCTCTATGATTGGCAAAATGAATATGATGACATCGAGAGTAGATGGTCCTTGGGAGAGCCTTAGGTCTTGATGATATAAGAATTAATAGTCCAGACGACGGTGGTTCTTCTAAAATTTTTAATATAGCATTCGTCGCCTCTGGTGTTAATCTGTCAGCGTCGTCAATTATGGCAATCCGATATTTACCAAACAGAGGCCTGAGCGATAAAAAAGACTTTAGATTACGAATATCTTCAATGTATATCTTTGTTTCTCCTTCTGAGATTTTAGGAGCAATAACCAGAGAATCTAAGTCCGAATGATGTTCTTCATCGTTCATTATGAAGCAAAGCTCGGTCGCAAAAGTTTTTTTACCAATCATATCTTCTCCCCAAAATAAATAAGAGTGCCCCAATCTTTTATTAGTAATTATATCTTCAAATAAATTCTTATTTTTATTAAAACCGATAGTCTGCCATCTCATGAGTTCATTTAAATACAAAACCACCCGCTTTGCAATGCAAAGCGGGTGGGAAGCAGATGGTTAGATAGTATCTAGCCTTGAGCTGACGGTAAATCGTCGCCCGCATTATCATCTCTCTTCGGCTCTTGTGTCGCCGGTAAGTTCACGTCCTCCGATACCGAAGGCAGATTTTTATCTCCCAATTCAACTGGTAGATTCTCCGCCTTTGATAGTATTGAAGTACCACTTTTCTGAACTTTGGATACAACGACATAAATCACTACCAGTACCACTATACCGACTATTAAAATTGATGATATGATCATATTTTTTATTTATTTTATTTATTTTATTTTAAAATAATAGTTGATCTGCCACCTTATCGGCAGCGTCGATCATGGCAAATGATTTAATTTGAGCACTAATTTTATCATAATTTTCGGGTAATAGTAATTTATCAATCTGATTGATTAATAAATGAGTTGCTAGATTTTCTTCTTCAATCACAATTGCGCCAGAGTTAGAAAATTCTTGGGCATTAAGTGTTTGATGGTTTGACGCTGAATGTGTAATGGGTATAACTATAGTCGGCTTACCAACGGCGGCAATCTCGAATATATTCGCTGCACCAGCTCTCGAGATAATCACATCGCTAGCTGCGTATGCTAGACGCATCTCATTAGTATTAAAAAATGAAAACAATTTATAGTTATTCCTTAATCGGTCGGCATATTCATCTTTACCTTCTTTAATTATGCGATCCACTTCAGCCTTAACAATGTTGAATTGTCCATCGCCACATTGGTGAATAATCTGATATTTATCAGTCAACATAACCAGTGACTGCAAAACTATATTATTAATAGTCCTGGCACCCTGACTACCACCAAGAATTAAAATAGTTTTTCTATTCGCATCAAATTTGAACATTACCAGACCCTCGTCGTGACTAGCACCAAGTAATTCCTTGCGTATAGGATTGCCAACCAATAAACATCGGGCTGGACTAAATTCTGACTCAGTATTCTTGAAGGCAACAAAAACTCTGTCGGCTAATTTCCCAACAATACGATTAGTCAGACCAGCAGCTGAATCAGATTCATGAATAAATAGGGGTACAAAATAAAGTTTCGCGACAAGGCACGGCATGAAAGAAGCATAACTACCCTTGGCGAAAACGACATTGGGCATAAACAGTAGTATATGCCACAATGACTGGATAAAACCAATCGGCATCTTGAATATGTCCAAAAAATTTAGGAAGCTAAAATATCTTCTTATCTTGCCGGCAAAAATTGACTTAAACTTAAACCCGCCAGCCATGCACGCATCTCTGAGCATCTGACCTTCACCGATAACTAAGATATCCAGATCAATTCCGTTAAATACGGCTTTTTCTTTTACGGCATTAGCTACCGCTATGAGTGGAAATACATGTCCGCCCGTCCCGCCGCCAACGAATAGAACTCTAAATTTCATAATGATTTATTAGGGCTGAAGAGCCTCCCCAACATTACCATCAACCGAAATCTCGACTTTCTTTACGGTTGAGAATTGCTTAAGTGTATTCTCTATCTGAGATCGAATTGCTGATACCTTACATGAACCGCCACCTTGTTGATTTAGAGCCTCATTAAAATCAACTTTAGCCAGTCCATTTTCTATTGTGAGTTTTTGAATTTCGATTTTTGGCCATTGGGCAATGGAACTAAAATAGCCGTTTTTAATTTCCATATTTGTTGGCCCAACTAACATTTCTTCAAGAGCAATTCTGGCCGGCCCATCAGTTTTAGCCACTCGTCTCTCGACTGCGTATGTTTTATTACAATATTTCGCAGATGGATCAGTCTTAGTATTCGAATAGAATACTTTTATAATCTGAGATTCAATAGTCTCAAATTTTACCGACACTGAATCAAGGTTCTCTAGGCTTCCATCTTTAGCACTATAGTTAAAGGCTTCGACATAACCTTCTTCGGTTTTTGGTTCGGCATAATTAATCACTACCTTAAATTCTCCGAATTTACCCATATCGGGACTATTTGACATTGTATTTCTTTCCGCTAAAATATTTCCTTCCTTGTCTTTAATTCTGACATTCAAGGCATTTTCAAATACACGGGCCACCCCACTAATTTCAACCGGTAAGCCAATCTCTATATTGTCTTTAGGCATCATCAATATGATATTGGGTGATTTATCTATTTTTAATTCCTGAACATTTAAAACATTCTCGGCTGACACACTGCCCTTACCGCTAATTTCAAAAGTTTTATATATATCAGACAATGCCACAACGCTACCATCGCTATCGCTTAATTTTGAGTCTTGTATTAATAATAATTTGGTTTCTCTTCCGGCGTCCTTAATTATTATTTCACCTTTACTATAATCGATAGCACTGATCGCGCCGCTAAAATCTCTAATTTCACCACAAACACCAACTGGCCTTGGCTTTGAAGGCTCACCATGCTTAATCCACTGGCCACCCTGACAAATCCAGGTATCCTCTCCCGATATTAATCTAACAGATAGCAATGCTCCAATCGCGACGATAATTACTACGACCACTAGCAAAATGAGTTTCTTCATGTGATTAAACGGGTTGCCCCGTAATTATTCCTTATCAACTCTAATATATACCAAACATAAAACAAACAAAATAGCACAAAAAGAGGCTGAGACTATACAATAGATGCAGTAAGCTTCTATCACGAACATCTGAAGAAAGACCAACCATACGGAGAAAGCAGCCCCAATCCAAGATAACTTACCAAAGAGATAAAAAACATCTTTTTTAGCTGTATCCAGATAGTAAATTGCTATTATGAACAAGATTAGGTAATAAAAAATTCCAAGCATGGCGACTGGGATCGGTCCGATGCTAGAATAAACGCTTTTTGTCACCACGTCACAGCCTTTAAATATCGTGCATGGCACGTTAAAACTCAAAAGTCGGCTAACTGTTAAATAGACTGAATCTATAAATCCCAGTAAAGGTAATGCGGTTAAAAAATACGGCAACCATCTAGGAATTGGCCTTAATCTCTGATTCAATAATTGTTTTAAACTCTTCATAGGATCTTGGATTTTGAATTAGTCTATTATTAATAAAAATGGATGGTGTGTAGCTAAGGTTTATTGCCTGAGCTTTATTATACGCCGTATTAACCTTATCTTTTATTTCACCAGAGCTAAGATCAGATTTAAACTTATTAATATCCAACTCCAAGCCCTTGGCATAACTGATAAAAATTTCTTGAGCTTTGGAATTATCAGCCCAATCTGACTGATTTTCGAATAATTTATTACTCATCTCCCAAAACTTTCCCTGCCTTCCGGCGGCTTCGGCGGCTATAGAAGATGCGACTGCTGTCTTATGAATCGATATCAACGGGAAATATCTATATGTAAAACTGACCTTATCTCCATAGTCTTGGATTATTTTATTTAACAATGACGCATAAGCGGCACATGCTGGACATTGGAAATCACTGTATTCAATAATACTAATTTTGGCATCTTTATTTCCAAGCACCCAATCACCAGAGCTAATAGCATCTGGCTTACCCACATCCGTCGAGTCAGTATTTTTTGGCGCAACTTTTATCGCACCCCAGATCACGAGTGCTAACAATACAATAACTCCTCCCCAGATAAAATAGCTTTTATTCCTAACCCAAACCTCACGATTTTGTCGTTTTTCCATTTTTTCTTGATACTTAGCATCTCTTAACTCTTTTTTACTTAAATTAATGTTCGTTTGATTTTCCATGTTTTATGTCTCGGGTCCACGATCAGGCCGAGGGATCACCTCGCCACCACGAACCTTTCTTTTAATATCATTAAAAATTCTAATTTGTTGTGATGCGCCTATAATGGCAATGATGCCACCGATTACAAACACCATTTCAAAACTAAACCTTTGAGCCAAGAAACCGCCAAGAGCAGCCGCGCATGCACCAGAAATACCAATTGCGATGGAATCCATAGACCACTCAACGTTTTCTTTCATCTTATCCATGTGCCTAGAGAATATCGCATACCATGGCGGTATAGAGAACGCAGCGCCGATACCATAAATCGCCTGGATTATATATATGTGTACTGACTCTGACGCAAATAGATACATAAAAGGTACTAACGAAATAATAATACTACCAAATATCATAGAGTAAAAATCATCCATTTCGCCATGATTTCTATCTAGAATTCTAGCCACGGGTATCTGAAAACAAACTTTAAATATCTGGAATATGGCTGCCGCAAAGCCAATTACTTCAAGCGAACCACCGTTGATTTGTTTAGTCACAAAAATTGCAAATACTGGTGCGAAAATGCTAAAACCGGCATTAACAAAAAAATCAGACAAGACTAAGGTACGAATGACGTGGTTAACTTTCATGTAGAATTATAATACCATAAAATCGGCCGATGGCCGATTTTTATCACCCGAGAGTTTATCTTAATTTTGGTAATCCCCAGCCAGAAACATTGTCATCACCTGCCGGTAAAATGTCTTGAGAAAATTTCTTAAGAATTATACGCGTAGCCTCCATTGGATTCTTGTCATCTTTCTGCCAAAGCTTAGCCGCCAAACCTGAAATGTGCGCAGCAGACGTTGAAGTTCCAGATAAGATAACATATCCGCCGTCCTTCCACGTAGATTCAATATTAACTCCTGGAGCAGCAAAATCGATATCCTTGGCTTCGCGAATAAAAGATTTTGTCTCTTCATTGAGACCTCTTGCAGCCCAATCAGGCACGCTCATATTAAAATCAACGGCACCGACAGACACAACGTTTACATCACTGGCAGGATAATCAATACTTCCAGGATAAGATCCGTCGTTTCCAGCAGCGGCCACTACCAAAACATTTTTACTAATTGCATACTTTATGGCATCCGCGACCAGATTATTCTCAGTGTCTGAGCCTAGACTGATATTGATTATCTGGGCACCATCATCAACGGCTGTTCTAATTGCTACAGCCACATCATCGGCCCAACAAGTTCCAAGATTTGTACAAACTTTAAATACGTAGACGGAAGCCTCTGGCGCAATACCCAAAATACCTTCTTCATCCGCCCCACCATTAGCAGCAATAATGCCCGTAATGTGCGTGCCATGACCGTTTTTATCTTCGCACTTTCCGTCAACCAAAGGCTTTGCTGATGAAAAATCTTTACATTCTTTAATATTGTCCTCTAGATCTTTATGTTTAATAACACCAGTATCAAGTACGGCCACATTCACATCCTTGCCACCAAAAGTTTCCTCTAGCATTGAGTCTCCGTACACTGCTCTAATACCCCAAGGAATCCTATCTGTTGGCAACTGTTTTACTACGCTACCCTTGATGGCTATTTGGTCATTCAAGATACTTAATTTCCTAACTGGAGTAACTTCAACGCCAAAAATTTTAGTTAACCGTAATTGCCAATCAGTTAAGTCGGAAGTAAAACCATTATCAAAAACCTGCCTTACGGTTAAAGATTTCTTCCAAAATGAAGCGTTTGATTTAATGAAATATCGAGTATCTTCGTCGGACGCATGCGCAAAACCAGCTACTAAAAACATAGCTATAAATGCCAATAATGGCCACGATTTTCTAATATTCATGATTAAATTCATATTAGCATAAAAGACCTCATAAGGCAATCAACAGCTCCTATCTCTTGTTGATCTGATTATCGCTTTCATCCGATAACAATTTATCAATACCCACCATCATTTTATCACCTAAAACCCTCACTTTTTCATTAAACACTAGGACTTTTTCAAATATCCTGTTCATGAGTTTAAAAATCAAATAGATGGCAAAACCTATAAGTACTAGTCCCAATAACATCATCGTGGCACTAGCAACATATTTAAAAATATATTTAAAACCTTCACCAAAGAAATAGCCAAAGCCAAGAGTAATAATAGCCCAGCAGGTACCACCAATAAAATTATAAAAACTGAATTTCTTAAGATCATACTTGAGAGATCCAGCCGTTATAAGAGCGGCCACCGTAAAAGAGACTGTTACTCGCGTAGAGATCAATGCTTTACCGCTATGTTTTGTAAAATATTCATTTATTTTTTCCAATATTTGCCTACCTTTTTTATGTCGACGCGCCCAAAAATCTAATGGCTTCGAGCCAGCGAAATAGCCTATCCCATACCACATAAAACCATTTACAAATTGGCCAGCGACCGTTACTAGAAAAGTTGGCAATAACTTCAAGCCACCGACACCGATCAGAAAACCTGACAATATTTGGACATTAAAACCTTCGATGGCAGAACCAGCAAAAACAAAGAAATATTTATAAGAAAATAGTATGGGGAAATGATCTCTTAAGAAATAAAATATAGATTCCATTCCATTAATTATTCTTGAGTATTTCGAAATCCTTCATCAATACTGACTTAGTATTTCTATTGTATATAGCCACAGCTGGATGATAAAGTGGCACTATCTTAATTTTACCAAAATTAGCATTCCCAACAAAGACACGTCCGTGCATCTCACTAATTGGCCCTAATTCCGGCTCAAGTCCAAATTTCTTCATTATGTATGCCATAGAAAATCTACCAAGTGTTGCCAATATTTTTGGCTGGATAATCTCTATTTGACGGTCAAGAAATGGTGCATAGACCTCTATCTCATCGGGCGAGGGATCGCGATTGAATGGCGGGCGATCTTTAACGATATTGGTAATATATACATCTCCACGTTTAATACCAGCCGAAGCCAATAGCTCGTCTAAAACTCTCCCCGACATACCACAAAATGGTCTGCCCGTCTTAGCTTCATTTTTACCCGGAGCTTCACCAATAAACATAATGGCTGCATCGTGACTACCCTCTCCAATTACAGGAAATACTTTATTGGCCACCCGCTCATCATAAAGTGGTGATCTTTTTAGGTTAAGTACCTCATCTCTTATTTGTCGCATTAGTTCTCTCTTGTCTATAGTCATATTATTCAAATTTTATATCTTTTGTGGCGATTAACGCAATCGAAAGCCACAATACAAATCTTCCCTGTTGAATAGTCCATAAAAAATGATCAAACAGACCCATCAATAAAATTGATGCAAACACCAAAATAAATGAATAATGAAAAAGCTTTTGGAACTTATAAGAACGATAGAAATCATAGATGGCATAACCGACCAAAGATAGGAAGGTAATTAATCCCAAGATACCCAGTTCTGCATAAAGTAGTAAATAAATATTATGCACTGGCTGATACAGATATTCAGGCAGGTTGGGCTGTTTTAATTTAAGCCAAACCGTAAAATTACCGGCCCCAGATCCAAGCCAGTTTAGTTTCTGATCCATAGTCTCAGAAGCATAATAAACCCTTAGTCTAACGGCTTCGTCGTCAGCCGAAATCTTGGCTCTACTTAATACTTCGGGCCACGCTATTATTGAAAATAGTGCCAGCACAATGACCGTGACTAGCAAAATAGAGATTATTTTGCGTCTCATCTCTGGGTCAAACCAAAACTTGCTCCGATATTTTGGCAAAAATCCAATCAATAATCCACGCATAATAAATCCTAAAGCCCATAAAAATATAATTGTTCGGGAGAATGTTAATAATAGCCCGACTAATAAAACGGCATAGGCCACACCATAAAGAAAGTTTACATTATAGCCGGATCCTTTGCGATAAAACCATATAAAATATAAAGCAAATATAGATAAGAATAGAAATCCTGCCAAAACATTAGGGTGTGGCGTTGTACCATAAGCACGCATCACTCTCTCGCCATTTTCATTAATAAAGACGGCAACACCGTTAATGTGCAATCCCAGCATTCCTTCTCCAAGATACCTAAGACCCAGATCTGCCTGCTTGATATACTGTCCTAGGGCAATAATTGATTGAAAAACCCCACTACAGATTAGAATAATCAGGCTTGTATTAAAATTGAATTTCTTAATCGCATAATCTTTTATATAAATAAACAAAATTAAAAACTCAATGAGCCTCAGCAAGCTAAATGTGGCAATTTTTAAATCTTTAGCAACTAGCAACGAAAATGCCGTTATAACTATAAGAAATGGGCCAATCAAGAGGTAATTGTCGATTACTAACACTACTCTTTTCTTCGCTAAATTATAGATCCACAGCAAAAACAAACAGAAAAATATTACATCTGTTAGATAAATTGAAAAAGACAGCCACTCATTAAAGCGCCAGCCCTCATAGAATGCTATTTTCCGTATCTGAAACGGAATAGTGAATAACAGCGAAATAAATAGATATTTTTCTATCTTATTAAACATTGAGCATCAACTTTAACAATATGCCTACAGAAAATAAAACTGCTAAAACGTACAACGCGTAACGCGATAAACGCAGATTATATTCAGGTTTACGATCACCTTCGACTCGAGCTTTTATGTAAATATATAAAAGTATAATAGATTCTGATCCAAGAGCCACAGCTCCACCCAATCCAATGATATCGACAAAATTTCTTAAACCGCCCAGGAATAAAAGCAGTGGCGGCAATACAACTAAAATCCAAGACCAAAACTTATTAAAGCCGAAATCAAAGCTGAATATTTCCTTATGCGCAGATCCAAGCATCAGGAAAGCACTGCCAGCCGCAACCACTCCAAATAATGAGCACAATAACATCATTCTTTCACCAAGAATATTAAATAAGTCATTAATAGAATTGTCGCTAGTGGCATCCCCAGCAACACCAACAACGCTTAGAGCAAATAACAGATATAAGATTGCGGTAATTATTACGGCCAAAATTATCGCCTTTTTCAGTTTGTGTTCTTTGCCTTTTAAAACCTGTCTTTGAATCGGAATTGCTGATAATCCGCCAAAAGCAAAAAATAAAACTCCGTAAGGTAAGAACCAATAGTTAGAAGCTGAGGAAAAATCCACTAAATTTGCTACGTGAATCTGAGGCAGACTAAATCCAAGAATAACGATAATAATTAAAATAAATAATCCGGATAACAATATTTCCAGCCAGCCAAATCTTTTTATGCCAAATAACAATAATAAAGAAAAAATGAGAAAAAACGCTACGCTGTAATAGTCAGAAGATCTATAGAAAAAAGGAGAGAATATGTTGTTTAAAAATTGCCCTGAAAGTAATATATAAGCCAAGATACCAGCATAGCCATTCAGTGCAACAGGAAAAAAAAGTAATCTCCTAAATACCTTACCTACATAAATCTCGGAGTAACCGACAAGCTGATGGTCTTCTTGGGTGCGCAAGATAATCTCGCCATACATCAGATCTATCAATACTGTTATGCCAGCCATCAAAATCAAAAAGGTCGAGCCAACAACAAAACTGGCCTTAGAAAATGCGAGGGGAAGACCAAAGATACCCACACCGACCATCGTGCCAATTAATATAGAAACCGCAAAATAAAAATTTTTATCTTCCTTGAAATATGCAAGCACTCGAATCATCCTTTCAGTATATCAAAGACGACATACTCTTCAATGTGGTTATGCAAAATAATTATTTAAACGCAATCTTGAGTGCATCTTCGGCAGTTTTGACAAAAACGAATTTAATCGCTTTCTTGATTTCGGCCGGCACATCAATTAAATCTTTCTTATTCTCAAATGGTAAAATTACTGTTTTAATTCCAGCTCTATGCGCAGCCAAAACTTTTTCTTTAACGCCTCCGATTTCTAGAACTTTTCCTCTTAGGGTCACTTCGCCAGTCATAGCTACAAATTTATCAACTTCTTTCTTGAGAAATATAGATATCAGGGCAAGGGTCATGGCCACACCCGCCGATGGTCCGTCCTTTTTGATCGCACCAGAAGGCACGTGGATATGGATATCGTCTTTGTTAAAATCTTCTTTAATGCCAAGCTTAGCCGCGTAAGCCCTGGCAAAACTTAACGCCGTTCGCGCCGATTCCTTCATAACATCGCCCAGTTGGCCAGTTAATATCAACCTTCCCCTTCCTGGCATTTTAGTAGCTTCAACAGTTAAAACCTCACCTCCAACCGGAGTCCACGCAAGTCCCGTAACTACTCCGACTTCGTCTTTTGCTTCAGCCATCTGATGAGTAAATTTTATCGGACCAAGGTATTTATGAATAATCTCCTTGGAGACTAAAACCTGCCTTGGCGAAACAATGTCAGCAACTTTTCTCAATACTTTCCTTACGATTGAAGCTAGTTGTCTTTCCAAATCTCGGACACCCGCTTCCCGCGTGTGATTACCGATAATATCCGAAACGGCTGAGTCCTGAAAAGTTAAGAAATCTTTTTTTAATCCATGGTCCTTAAATAATTTTGGTAACAAAAACTTTTTGGCAATATGAAGCTTTTCTTCCTCAGTATAGCCAGCAAATTCGATTACCTCCATACGATCACGCAATGCCGGAGGAATTGTATCTAGCATATTAGCCGTTGCGATAAACATAACATCCGATAAATCAAAAGGTACCTCCAGATAATGATCGGAAAAAGCATTATTTTGTTGTGGATCTAATGCTTCGAGTAATGCCGCCGATGGATCACCTCTGAAGTCCATACCTATTTTATCAATCTCGTCCAACATAAAGACGGGATTTTTCGTACCCGCATTATGAATACCCTGAATAATCCTACCAGGTAGAGCGCCGATATAGGTTCTACGATGACCTCTGATCTCAGCCTCGTCTTTAATACCGCCCAATGAGACTCTGATAAATTTTCTACCCAAAGCACGGGCAATTGATTGGCCAACTGATGTTTTACCTGTGCCGGGAGGACCGACTAAACATAATATTGGACCCTTAACCTTTCCAACCTGCTTCTGCACGGCCAAAAATTCGAGAATTCTTTCTTTAACCTTAGACAAACCATAGTGGTCCTGATTTAAAACCTTCTCCGCCTCCTTGAGCGTAATTTTCTGTTCAGTCTTTTTACTCCAAGGCATTTCTACCAGCCAATCTAGATATGTTCTTAAATATGAGACCTCTGGACTAAATGGCGGTAATTTTGATAAACGATTCAACTCCTTTAAAGCTTTTTCCTCTACGTCCTTGGGCATCTTAGCTTCTGATATTTTCTCTTTTAACTGATCGGCTTCGCCTCGCTCATCATCCACGCCAAGCTCTTTTTCAATGCTTTTTAGTTGTTCACGCAGGAACATCTCCTTTTGCATCTTGCCAATTTGTTTCTTGGTCTCTTTGGCTACGTTCTTCTCGGCTTCCAATATTTCAGCTTCTCTTGCTAGAAGCATATTGAGCTCTCGCAAAGCATCCATGGCACTTTCATATTCCAAGATCCTTTGCTGCTCATCGGTATTAATATTAATATTGACTACCGTTAAACCTATAATCTGCTCGGTATCTTTCAGTTGCGCCATCATATAAATAACATCTGGCAGGGCATTAGGGTATGACCGGATATTCGACAGACTTCTAAACTGATCTATCACGCTTCTCAGCATCGCTTTTTCTTCTAAACTATTTCTTAAAATTAAGTTGAAAGGCTGAACCTTAACTTTGAAATATGGCTCATTGGGAACAAACTCTTCAATTCTAGCTCGCACCAAGCCCTCAACGTCTACTTTGGCCGTGCCGTCAGGCATTTTAAAAACTGAAATGATGCGACCAATCGTACCAATTTCATACAGATCTTCTTTGGTAATGTTGTCTTCTATGTTTTTTTGAGTAGCAAAAAATACCAGCTTATCGCCAGCTAAAGCACTCTCAAGAGCAGCCATGGATTTCGATCTCTGAATAATGATCGGAATAATCAACTTGGGAAATAGGACCGTATTTTTCAGAGCCATTAAAGGTAGTTCTTTTGGAATCGGTATATTGGTTATTTTAATCTCTGCCATAGGATAAATATAAAATATTAACTTCCATACTATAATACAAAAAACTCAAAAAATCAACGCTTCGCCCAGTCACTTTGAATGGCACGACGTAAATGCCTACTGGCATTTCGCCTCTTACTCGGACCAGTCGTCCTCCGTAAGTCCATTCAAAGCGACTGGGCTACGCTATAGTTACGAAACTAATCAAAAAAGAATTTAAAAGACCCGGCGCGCGTTGCGCCGGGTCTGTCCGGACCGCTGGGTCCTAGACTCCGAACATCTTGCCCAAAGCGATGACGTCGGCCCTTGCCGCCGTTGCCACCACGATGGTGTTCCCATTCGCAATAATGGCCGCCTGAGCCTCCCTTGATCGCCGCCTCGTTGGCAGCAATCGACCGCTGCAGACCGCTGACCTGACGGTCACGATCAGCCACGGCCGCCGCCACGTCGGAGGCGAGGTTGTTCACGGCACCGAGCATAGCGACCAATTTGGTCGTATACACGGCCATCACCGGAGAGACCACGCCCATCTTGTCGAGCACGGGCTTGAGCTGCAAGGCCTCCTTGAGCCCAAACTTCGGCTTCAGCGCCTCGGGGATTGTGTTGAGACCCCGCCGGTAGGCCACCTTGGCCGTATACACGCACACGAGAACGAGTACCAACAGAATCACGAGATACGTGACCACACCCATCTCACACCTTCCTTCCACTTGCGACGTTGTTAACGACCATCAGGACCTGTATTTATATCATAGCACCCATGCCAAATAAAGTCAAGACCGCTATGGATACCTCAAAATTACCCAGCGTAGCCCATCATAAATCTGACACTCCACAGACAAAGAAATCCAAATACAATGGTTGCCTTTGGTTTCAAAGACAGCCATTGTTATCGTGCAAATAAATAGGTGTGCAAGGCGAAATCTGGCCTATCTGAATGGGCTTACGGAGCGCGACGGCGCGAGTAAGAGATGCTTTTTCAGAAGAAAAAGACAGCGTACCATTCAGATAGGCCAGATAAAGCGCCTCTACAGTTCAAACGACTGAGACGCGCCAGGCACAATTGTTTCAACACCCGTTTCGGTTTTGATTCTTTGAGCGAGGACAGTCGCCGAGTCTTCTTCTCCTTGAACCACAAATAATTTCTTTAACTGACCGCCACTGGCAACGCCTTTGGCCCATTCAGTCAGCATATTTTGATCAGCATGCGCCGAATATCCGCCAATCGCTAGAATCTGGCAATTCACTGGAACTGTGTCGCCTATTATCCTGACGAATTTTTCTCCATCCAAAATTTTTCTGCCCAATGTTCCGTCAACTTGATAGCCGACAAACAATATCAGTGATGCTGGATCCGGTAGATATCTTTTCTCATGAAATAAGACTCTGCCACCATTAGACATTCCTGAGCCGGCAATAATTATCTTGGGTCCGACAACGTCATTTATTTTCTTGGACTCAGCCGAAGTCTCGGTAAATTGTAATTCTGGAAAATCAAATATATCGTCTCCGGAATTTATTATGTAATTTGTCTTGATGTTGAAATATTCTGGAAATTGTTTATAGACCCGCGTCAACTTGATAGCCAATGGAGAATCTACGAATATCGGTACCTTCGGTATTTCCTTATCGTTAAAGGCTTGATTAAATTCATAGAGCATTTCCTGGGTTCTCTCAATAGCAAACGACGGAATTATTACCGTCCCACCCCTTTTAATAGTCTGCACGATTGCATCAATCAATATTTCCCGACGTTGACCGCGATCTTCGTGAATGCGACTACCATAAGCCGACTCCATAACCGCATAATCGCCATCTTTGGGCATATATGGATAATTTAGTAGTGGCGTCGGTGGATTACCCAAGTCTCCAGAGAAATAAATGGACCTACCTTCTGTCTCTAGTTTTATTATCGCCGAACCGAGGATATGGCCAGCATCAAAAAATGTTACCTTGAAATCTCCCAGAGTAATTGGTTCCTGATAATTAACTCCGGTCGTAATACTCAAAATTGCATTCATGTCTTCCTCGGAGAAAAGAGGATCGTGATTATCTCTAATAGCTTCTTCTTTAATCAATCCGGCATTATCGGGCAAAGCACATCTGATCATCTCCAAGGTCGCACTTGTGGTATAAGCCCTGCCCCTAAAACCGTCTTTATATAATTTAGGGAACCGGCCGACATGATCGGCATGACTATGAGTAATTAAGACATAATCTATTTCTGCCGGATTATATTCAAAAGGTGAGTAATTCAATTCTTCGGCATATTTTGATCCTTGGAATAGCCCACAGTCAACAATTATTTTAGTCTCGCCAGACTCAATTAAATAGTTTGATCCGGTAACTGACTTAGCACCGCCATAGAAAGTTAATTTCATATATTTTATATATTTAAAAATACTGTTAGCAGGTAACCGATAATAGTAAGAGTAGCAATTGGCGGAAGAGCGGCCATTGGCTCCCGCTTATCTTGATTGATAAATAATAAATGCGTAACAAATACTCCAATTAAAACAAACACACCGACGATGATACCGGACCAGATTGAGCCAAGGACCGTTGAACTCATCAATAATATTGGCGAACCGACATCTCCAGCACCCAGTAGCATAAATTTATCGCCAATCTTTGACTGTGCTTCGTCTTTATTATTTAAAAAACCAGCCCACTGTATCGGTACAACAAAACCGAAAGGCGCACCGCTTAAAATCATACTACGTGCCATTGCTACCATGTGTCTCGTTTTATAAACGGCAATAATATCGTAAAAAGACAAAACCAAGAGAGCAACGATAGCAATCTTCGGAGACAATCCTAGACCAATAATCGAAGCTAGTCCTGCAATCGCTAGGACTAATCCAAAATTATGCATTAACACCGTTCGCCAGGAAATAAATAAAGCGACGATAATCAGCGCAAAATAAAAACTGATAGGAAAAGCAAAAAACACATCGCCCACGGTCTGGGCACCACCAAAAATAAAAATTATTAAAAATATTCTATAGAACCAGCGGCTGGCTATCTGGCTTCGTTGAATGGCAACAATAATTACTACGATTAAAGCTATTGCGAATATGTCTTTTGCTCCATATTCAGTGACAATAAGCCGAGATGAGCCCAAAAAAATGTGGCCATAACGATAAGATACAATAAGTCCCAGCGCCACAGTCAGAGCGTACAGTAAACTTTCTTTTGCAAAAAGATTTAAGCCAAATTTTATCTTCACTTGTATTCAGCTAATTATAGACTCGAATCATTCAGCCAGGGCTTGTTCGGATATTCTTTGATAATGTAGCGGTAGCCTAAATCAGGAGGCAAGGTTACATGATTCTCCCTAACCCACATATCGATCAACGCTCTTTCTGTGTCTGTGACATTTTTAACTGACACGCCATCAGAGTTCATCAAAGACACGTCCGTATCAAAATTTTTAACCGATATAAACATATAGCCAATAAAAAATCCAGCTATCGCTGCAATAAATATACCGCCTAGGATAGATTCGACCCGGAAAGTAAGAAAACTTTTTATCATATTTTTATTATCTAACAATTATTGTGCCAACTTCTTGGATATTTTTTTCATTATGATATCCAAATGTTCCTTTAGCTGCAAAAGTAAATGAGAAAAAACTATTTTGCGGGATATCGCCCATACTATCAAAGCCGACTAGATTATTATGCTCTGGATGGGGATCGGTCACAACTCTGATTCCAGCATGACCTTCATTCTTAAATCTAATAGTATCTCCGGAATGGATTCTTAAATTAGTCGGACTAAAGACACCGTTTTTATAAGCAATAGTGTATATCCTCTGCGGTTGAACAGTGACATCTGGCGTATCCGTAGGTATTGGCGTTGCTAAAACATCGCCGCTGCCAGCATTGTTTTTGCTGAAAACTACTACCGTAACCGCCATTAACAATAGCATCAAGATAATTAACATCCAAACCAAACCGGGACCATTGATGGTTCTGATTTTATTACGCCTAACCGCCAGTTGTACTTCTGGCTCATCCATGTTTTAATTTTACCACTAATTGAAAATTTGCAAAATAAAAGAAGGCCCTGGCGGCCTTTTATTACTATGATTCTCGTGATATTAATCCATTAATTTCATCTACAATGATCTTCTGCCGAGCGGCATCATCCGTGGAGCGCGCATCAAAGTCAACATTTATAATTTCGAAAATTACTTGGTGCGGACGAGAGCGCTTTACCCCTCCGTTTGTTTTTTCGGCATCAAACCAAATTTTAATTTCTTTGGTCTTGTCATTAAAGATCATCACTGGCATAGTCTTTTGATTTCTTTGTCGCGTCCATTCTCTAAAGGCTTGCTTAAAAAAACCTTTATCCTGAGTTATTATAAAATATCTACAATCTTCGTCGTCTAAGTCGAAATCACTTTTTAATAATTGCCATAAGAAATATAAAACCGTCTGCGAATCGGTAAAACGCATGAAAGAAGCAAATCCATTGCATGACACGACATGCACATGTTGGTTGAACCTATGTATACAATTAACTTTAACATCGAGTTGGCAATTATCAGTGCATGGGTCCATTGAGGTTGTCATGCAGGCATCAATGAGAACAACGGCATCCCATTTCTTTTTATGCGTCGATGGATCCAATACGCAGCTCCTTGTTAAGTAACTACCCTGATGATATTCCTGATTCGTCATTATTGTCAATCAAAAAATCTCCTTGACAGGAGATTTTTTGATCTTCTCTATTTGTTATTCAGAACCTCTCTTGCTATGTCTTTATCTGACCATACAATCTTTTTGCCATTCTTCAGGGCCATGGTTATCTCCGATCCCTTGCCCGTTATTATTACCACATCTCCAAATTCGGCAGACTGAATAGCTTGCCTAATCGCATCTTTCCTATTTACGACAATTTGCACATTCTTTGCCTTATCAATTCCTCCTTTGATGTCTTTAATGATAACATTCTCGTCCTCATCATAAGGATCTTCATTAGTTAAAAATATCAGATCACAAAATTCATTGGCAATCTTACCAAACTCCGGTCTTTTCCATTTATCCCTGCCTCCACCACAAGATCCCAGTACACATATTAATTTATGGTTTTCTGGTTTTAGAGTTTTATAAACTTCGCGTAAAGAATCTGGAGTATGGGCATAATCAACTACCACAGCAAAAGGTTCTCTTTGAATAAATTCCATTCTCCCGGGAATCGAATTTATCTTTTCTAAAACCGGTGCTGAGCTGGGCAAATCAATATCATACATGGCAGCAATAGCTAGGGCTCCCAAACAGTTAGAAACATTGAATTTACCGGTTAGATGAATATTGAATCTAGTACCATAACATTCAAAAGAAGCTCCGTCCGTTCTTAATTCCAGTTTTTCGGCCCTGATATCCCCGCGCTCCACGCCATAGGTAATCTTCTTCTTTGCTGTAAAATCTCCGAATAATCCAACGTGCGGATCATCGGCATTTAAGATATGGATATTCGAAGTAACTTTGAATAGTTCTTGTTTGGCTCGGTAATAATTTTCGAACGAACCATGGCTTTCAATATGTTCCTTATGCAGACCGGAAAAAAGCGCACAATCAAAGTTTATTCCAAGATGTCTATTCTGCTTAATACCTTCGGAGGTTACTTCCATAATAAAAAATTCGCAACCAGATTTCTTGGCCTGGGCCATATATTTATGAATTTCGAATCTACCCGGCATAGTCATCTTCAAAACATTTGGCGACTCTTTCTCTCCAATTCTAAATCCCATAGAACCCAAAGTCGCCACTTTTTTATGACCAGCTTCTTCGAGAATCTTACCAGTTAAATATACAATGGATGACTTGCCTTTGGTTCCGGTTACTCCGATTACTTTGAGATCACGCGAGGGAAAACCGTATATAATTGCACCCAAATAAGCCCAGGCGCCATGATAGGCTGGTGCAATCAAATTAAAAACTCTTTTTGGAATAATATTCTTGATCATAATTATCTAGTCCCGCCAAGCCTAAGACTTTTAATCATACGGCTGTATTCTCTACTGAGAATCAGCCTCTATCTCGCGCCGTCGCGCTACGATAGTCTCTTAAAAGTCTTAGGCTTGGCTTCATAACTGAATGCCCTGATTATATCAATATCGGTAGGAATTTTTGGAGGACTTACGGAGCGCGACGGCGCGAGTAAGAGGCAAAATGCCAGCAGGCATTTACGTCGTGCCTATAAAAATTTCTACCGATGTTGATATGGACCTAGAATACTCTCCTCGCTAATTTATAGACTAAATACCAGAATTTGGAAATGGGTAGATCGAATGATCCTGGATATTCTACCTGATTACCGCCCCAACCTAATTTAAATCTTGTCACGCCTGGCCATTTCTTCGAATCAATGCCCCAAAAATCATAAAACATATATCCCCTACCTTTAAACAATTTCATTACCTCCCAATGTAATAAATATGGTGCCATCATAGATTTATATTCTCTATCCATAGCTCCGTGCAGATAATACGCTGTATCGCCATAAGTCAAAACGATCATACCAGCAATGTGTTTATTTTCATGTTTTACGAAAAACAGCTCTGTCTTTATTTCACCAGCAGTAAAAAAAGATAGGAGCTTTTCGTAATACTGCTTCTCATGAGGACTGAATTTATCTTTTTCCGAGGTTTGTTTTAGTAATTTCCAAAAATCATCTACATCCCCTTCACCAGACAATGCTAGATTGTTTTTCTCGGCAACTTTAATATTGTATCGCGTTTTGTGATGCATCAAAGATAGCAACTCTTCTTCTGATGCCTTGAGATTAACGATAATTGTTTTCGACGGCTGTATCTCTTTTTTGGATTTTTTAAATCCATAACCATAGAGTAGTTCCATAACCGAGCCATTTAATGGTTCTGTTTTAACAAAAATAGAATTATTTTCTTTGCCCAGTTTTTTCAAATAATTTACAAATTCCGCTAACTTATTTTTTAATCCACCCTCGATCTCATTAAAATTAAATATTGGTCCATGGGGTATATACAGATAATTTTTACGAAAAGGCATATTGTATCTAACAACATCCGCTTCAATACTATCACCACTAAAACTAAAAGTTTCTCGACCTAGCGATTTTTGAAATTCCATCCATTCTTTTGTCTGTAAAAATGATTTATTCATATTTGACAATATACTATAATCTGTGCTATTATTAAGATACGAGAATTTCAGGGGAGGCTCACATGACAATGAAGCTGTTGGGTTGGGGAACGTTTTTGCTCGTCGCCATCTTTTTGCCCGTCACGCTCTTGGTGGTCGAAATCAGAGACTACACCGCCATGGACACGATCATCATGGTAGGCGGTGAGATCGTCATCTTTGTTTTCGTGGCCGTCGGTATTGTTGGTCATGAAATCATCCAGAAGATCGGGGAAGCCGAAGGAAGGATCGTGGGCATCATTCATCGCATCGGTGGCCAGACCATTGACGCGATTGATCGGCCGATACGGTAGGACCGCACCACTTGCGCTCCGACGGGGCTGGAATATGCCCCGTTTTATTTTGCCTAAATTATAAAAATACCCATCATTAATATCAACCCGCACTCCCTCCGCATCTTCTCTGACAATCGTTCCATATCATTTACTTAAATTATAACTAACTCCGCCTAGCCATTTTGAATGGTACGACGTAGATTTCTATTGAAATCTCGTCTCTTGCTCACCTCGTCAGGCTCCGTAAGCCCATTCAAAACGACTAGGCTTCGTTAGTGGGGAGATTCCCAGAAATATATAAATATAACTTTTGAGAGGCTTTTGGAGGACGACTGGTCCGAAAACGAGGAATTTTTTAGCAGAAAAAGTTCCGTACTCTCAAAAGTTATATTTATATATTTCTAGCTACTTGCGACCTAATATTTTCAAAGCTTCTCCTACGCGCTCCTCTAACTTCTCGCTCTTAGTTTCTTTTAGTGCTTCCTTGGCTTGAACTTGACTATACCCGACAACCATTAGAGCTTCTAGCGCCTGTCCCTCCTGACTCAAGTCAACACCGCCGACATCCATAGTACCGATATAATCAACCTTGTTCTTAAGCTCCAAAACAAGCCTCTGGGCGGTCTTTCCACCTAACCCTGAAACCTTCTTCAGATAATCTGCATCCTCGTTTACGACAGCCGCTTTTAGATGCATAGGCTCGACAGCCGCTAGAATAGCCATGGCACCCTTTGAACCGATGCCATTAACCGTCTTGAGCAAGTGAAAAAGCTCCAGTCCTTCCCTATTTTCGAATCCGTAAAGATCAAAAGTACCCTCTCGCATGTTGAGTTGGGAGTGAATATGAAGCTTGACAGAATCTTGCTTTTTTGATAGTATATTCAGTAATTTTGGGGATACTGTTACCCTATAGCCTATGCCTCCGGCATTCAAAATAAGGTCCTTATCGCCCAAATATTCAATTTTCCCTTCGAGAAAAGAAATCATAGATAAAGGATACCATTGAAAAATGAATAAAAAAAGAGGCCAATTAGGACCTCGGCACTTACAGGCAGCTATATATTAATTTAATAAACGTAGGAATATCCATAAAAAATACGGTTATCCATATACCAGCGACACCCAATTGTAAAATCATTGAAAAAGTTGAGTAATCCAGATTGGTTATATTATTACGATGATCGCGAATGAATAATACACTATAGACAATTCCCAGACCCAACATGGCAAGTGCCAACATCCAACTATCTACGGAAGGAGCCGTAAATACTCGACATCCCATGGATAACAATGAAATAGTGGCAATGGCATCTACGATTAATATGACCGAGATAAGCAGGTATGAATATCTGACTACTACCCTTCTGGTTGTGGTCATAGTAACTCCTCAAGGAACCGACCATATAATAATGCTAATAACGAATGTTGTCAAATGTTTAAACTAGTATCAAAATTTGAGCCAACCGGCGACCAGCCTCAAGCGATTGAGAAGCTGGCCAAAGGATTAAAAATCGGTAAGAAACACCAGGTACTTTTGGGTGTAACCGGATCGGGCAAGACTTTTACTATGGCCAAGGTCATTGAACAACATCAGAAACCAACTCTTATTATTTCTCATAACAAAACCTTAGCCGCTCAACTTTACAAGGAATTTAAGGAATTTTTCCCAAAAAATGCTGTTCACTATTTTGTTTCATACTATGACTATTATCAACCCGAAGCCTATATACCCCACACTGACACCTATATAGAGAAAGACTCGAAGATAAACGAAGAGATTGATCGTCTACGTCATGCCACGACACAGGCGCTCATGAGTCGCGATGACGTCATCGTCATCGCTTCGGTCTCCTGTATATACAACCTCGGATCTCCTGAAGACTATAAAAGTCTCGGCCTTGAAATATTTGAGAACAAACAAATTTCTCCATCTGATTTTGTGCGTAATCTCTTACGTCTTCAATATACTCAAGAGATTGAGCTCAAGCGTGGTTCATTCAGAAAAACAACTAGCGAGATAGAGATTGTTGCACCAAGTGGCCAAGAAGTTATTAGGGTTAAATTCAAAAACGATAGGATAGATA
>Ga0209518_1001662_pt1 | contig 23063 bp, 23 predicted proteins | sample RifGroB1_FD_183993 | JGI IMG/M metagenome (GOLD analysis project Ga0209518, IMG submission 183993) | Groundwater microbial communities from Rifle, Colorado, USA - Groundwater B1 (SPAdes) (version 2) | ecosystem: Environmental > Aquatic > Deep subsurface > Groundwater | place: Rifle, Colorado...
GGAGCTCTCCCCGTGTAGTCTGACAAAACCTCCAAATGGAAGAAGATTAATGGAGTAAATTGTATTTCCTATCTTTTTTCCGACAATCCTCGGGGGTATTCCAAAACCAAACTCTTCCACCCAAACCCCGGCAAGTCTTGCCACGATAAAGTGGCCAAGTTCATGAACCAAAACTAAAATTGAAAGAACGAGAAGAAAGGTAAGAATTGTAGATAACATTAGATTTGAAGAAGCTCCTCTTTCTTCCTTTCCCCCATCTCTTCAATTTTTCCAACCATCTCATCGGTTAAGCCCTGAAGGCGCTTTTCCTGTGAGAACTTTTCATCCTCAGTAACTTCTTTTGCTTCGAATTTCTTTTTTATCTCGTGCATTCCCTCTCCCCTAATTTGCCTTATCATTACCCTTGCCCCTTCCAATTTTGTCGAGAGAAGTTTGACATATTTTTCCCTGTCCTCTGTGGTTAAGGTGGGAAATGAGATTCTTATTATTTCTCCGTCAACCATCGGATTCATTCCTACATTTGCCGCAAGTATGCCTTTTGCTATTTCTCCTATTATTGACTTGTCCCAGGGGTCAACAACCAAGGTTTGAGTGTCGGGGGCGGAAATTGTGGCAAGTTCTTGAACTCTAAGTTTTTGCGCTCCTCCATAAACAGCTACCTCAAGTTTTTCAACCAGTGCCGGAGTTGCACGACCGGTTCTTATGGAGCCAATGTCGGAAAGAACCAAATCAAGAACTTTTTGCATCCTAAGACGGATGGAGGTTTCGTCCATTTAGTGCCCTAATTCTACACGATAAATGCGACCCACGCGAACGTTTTCGCCGGTTTTGGCAATGACCTCTTTCACCAAATCGCTAATTTTTTTTGTAGGGTCTTTAATGAATTCCTGAGAAGAGAGCTCCTCAGCGTCTTTTGCGCCCATCGAGGCAACCTGAAGTGCAAGGTCGTGGGCAAGATTCTTGAAAAGCTCATTTCTGGCAACAAAATCGGTCTCACAAAAAAGCTCAACCAGAGCTGCAACTTTTCCCGAATGGTGGATATAAGTTTCAATAAGCCCCTGCGAAGTTTCTCTACCTTCTTTCTTGGCCGCTTTTTCAAACCCCTCCTTCTGAAGAATGCCAAAAGCCTTCTTTTCGTCTCCCCCAACCTCTTCCAATACTTTCTTAACTCGAATTACCGGGGCTCCTGTTTCTTCCTTTAATTTTCTTATTAATTCCAGTGAAATTTTCTTCATTCTTTCTTGTCAGCTTCTTTTGCCTCTTTTCCTTGAGCCTTTTTACCCTCAAGAATTGCTGCTTTAACTAAATCTAGCACATACTCGATGGCTTTTGCTGCGTCGTCGTTCATTGGGATTGGATAATCAACAAGCGTGGGATCCGAATTCGAATCTACAATTGCCACCAATGTTACTCCCATCTTTACGGCTTCTTTGACCGCGCCAATTTCTTTGTGTGCATCGACCACAAAAAGTACGTCCGGTTTTCCTGTTAATTCGGAAATTCCGCCTAAGAATTTCTCCATCCTTTCAATGTCTCGCTCTATAAGAAGTCTCTCCTTTTTTGTAAATTTGGCATACTCCCCCGCTGCCATTTTCTCCTTCAAATCCTTAAGTCTTGATATTGAACGGTTTATTTGCTCAAAATTGGTTAATGTCCCACCCAACCACCTTTCACAAACATAGGGCACTCCGCAAGCAAGCGCTATCTCTTTAACTTTGTCCTTGGCTTGCTTTTTGGTCCCAACAATCAAAATTACTTTTCCGCTTTTTGCAGTTTCTGAAAGAAAGTTAAGCGCATCGGCTAAAGACTCTTTAGTTTTTGTAAGGTCAAAAAGATGCACGCCTTCCTCCACACCATAAAGATATGGTGCCATTTTGGGATTCCAACGCCTGGCCTGATGTCCAAAGTGGGCACCTGACTGCAAAAGCTCTTTAAGTGAAATATCTATTGCCATGAAATTGTCTCCTTAAACCGCCATCAGTCGGAAGAATCCAGGAGACGTGACTGATGTGTGTCGCAGTATTGTAACAGGACTACTTTAAACTGGCAAGAGCTTGCTTATTTATTCTGATATTTTCCTTGGCAGCCTCAATTGCTGCGTGGGCCAAGTGAAGTGCACTTTTTGCATCGGAATATGCATTTTTGTTTCCCTTTTTAGAAACTACTTCTGCCAGTCTCCCTATTTCACCAGAAAGTGAGGCTACTTTACTCGGTACGTGGGTCGCAAGCTCAAGAGCTTTTTTGATCTTTTCTTTGTTCTTTAACTTATAAACAGACATCACGGCGTCAAAAGCTTTAACGTCTTCATCCGCAAGGCTTATAAGCTCTGCTTTAATTTTTAATGCTTCTTTTTTAATTTTTTGCATCTCATCACTTACTTTTTCATAACTCTTCTTCCCAATAGTAAGGTTGGCAACCATCTCAACTAGAGATGCTGCAAAAGCCCCCGTTACCGCAGCGACAGCTCCTCCTCCCGGAGTCGGAGAAGAACTTCCCAACTCTTTTAGAAATTTATTTATTTTTTGTTCTCCTATTTTCATTTATTCGTAAAGCCTTTTTTCTAAAACTTGGTCGGAATTAAAATCAACCGCCTTAAAAGTTTTCTTAACAGAACGAACTAAAGCCTCAAGGGGAATCATTCCATAAATCTCCGAACTTCTAATTCCTACATTGAGTTTCTTCGCTTCTTTCTCAACTTCCCTAAATGCTTCGTCGAAATTAGTTTTTTCAAAATCAACTAAATTCATAGAAACCTGGGCGAATCCTCCAACTTCAAATCCCAGAACTTTCACTCCCGGAAGCCCACCGCCTTTTTCCCTAATCTTTGCTGCAATCCTTTTGGCAATTCCAACGTCCTTGGTATCTAGATTTAGATTATACGCAATTAAGTATTTACGGGCGCCGACAACCACTGCTCCAGCTGTGGGGTGCATCTTATTGGGGCCGAAATCAGGTTTTCTATCGGGGTTTGACCCAATTTCTTTGCTTAATCCTTCGTATTCCCCTCGTCTAACGTCTGCCAAATTTACTCTATCGGCTCTTTTTGCAGCAGCTTCATATAAATAAACTGGGATTCTAAGCTCTTTTGCTATCCTCTCAGCTAGTTTAATCGATAAAACTACGCAGTCTTTTACAGTTATCCCAGAAATCGGAATAAAAGGAACAACGTCAGTTGCTCCGATTCTCGGATGCTCTCCTTTGTGTTTTCTCATGTCGATAAGTTTCGTTGCAATTTTAATCATTTCAAAGGCTGCAGAAAGTACTTCCCTTGGAGAACCAACTATAGTCACAAGCGAGCGGTTATGAGATTTATCCCATTCGGTATCTAAAACCCTAACGCCGGAAACTTTTTTGGCGGAGGCGGCTATTTTATTTATAACCGAAACTTTCCTTCCTTCCGAAAAATTCGGTACACATTCGACCAATTTTTGCATATGGGGATATTATAGTTTAAAGCCTGCTTTTTGCCAAAATTTCAGCCAGGACATTGGAGGCTCTCAGCCTTTCACCATTATAATTTGGGCCTGGTGTAATTCCCAACTTTTGGGCTTCACTTATTATAAGCGAATTTGCTTCGGGCCACTGACTTGTAAGTAAATCTGTTAATTCGGTAGTTACAACATAAGGATGAATTAATACACTGTCTTTGTTGAAATCCCTATTCTCGCTTCTTAACCGCCTGTAAATTCGTCTCATAGAATTAAACAGTTTCTTAAAATCGCCGGTTTCTCTTAAAACTTTTAATTCTTGTTCTGCCCATGAGGACACTTCGCTACGTATTTGTATACTTTTTGTGACGAATTCCTCATAATCCGGTTCTCTTCGATCTTTAGGTCCCGGATCTGGCGCTTCCCAAGTTTGATTTTCGGCGAAGTTTTCTAATGAGGGGAGAGCTTTTCTCTGAAATTGTTCTGGTTGGTTTTTGCAGCTTTCGTCTTGGTCGCAGCAAACCGGTTCGTAATTGTCCCCTGCTTGGTAGGCGGTATCTGCATAATCGGCAATTAATCCCTCGGGGGTCAGCCTCCTTGTACCTTTAGCCGGTTTATCACAGTATTTGCACCGGGTTGCAAGTTCTATTTCGTGCCAATTGCGGTCGCCGATGGACCTGGCGACTAGCTCGTGACTAAAAGTGAAAGGCTCCTCCTGGAAGGTGTAATCGATGCCGTCGCAAATTACATTAAACCCTCTGCTTCTTAGATCTTCGATTACTGCGACTGCCTCTTTGGAGCTGCTTTCGATATATAACATCACTTCGTCAATGAAGATAAACGGGTGTTCCCTCGGTGTTATCCGCATTTGGTCTATCTCGGTTAAAATGTCTCTCAAGCGATTACTTTGGGTTGTATATGCGGGAATTTTTCTTCCATCTCTGTCTATCATGTTATTGATGTGTTCTTCCCCGTAGCGAAGCGCAGACGCGGGTTGAAAAGAAACCACTTTTTCACTCCCAACCATCTCTGCCACAAAGTTGAGTGTTGAGGTTTTTCCCGTAAACATGCTGGGGCTATGCACTATTACAACCTGGGGTTCGTGAGAAGTTGCAAAAATCTTAACAATGTCTAGGGCCACTTCTTTCGGATCTTTAAGAAGCAGTTCCTTAAGAAGCCCCAATCGTTCTCTAATTTTATAGACCGCGGCGTACCTTAGACTGGGTTCTCTATAAACTTCTACGGGATCTATCTCCAAAACGTGTACTTGGATTCCGTATTCTTCACGAATTACTGACACGGCATCTTTGGTTGCCTCGATACAAATGTCTAAATCTTCTTTACTTATTCTCTCCTCCATTTTTCTATCCTTGGGGTTGTCCATCATTCTCTCCCGGAGGCCCTCCATTAGTCTCTCCCCTGAGGTAGGCACCAAAATTCCGAGAAGATCGGGTCTTGGAATCAGAGGTTTTAATAACCTTACAAGGTCCATATAAGCCATGTGTTCTTCCTCCGTTACAATCCCCGCCCTTTTTCTCCACTCCATAAAAACGTAAATGTCCGAAAGAACACTTGTGTCCCTAACCCAACGACCTCCATCAAATTTGCTTCTAAGGCCAACCAAAATATTGTCAAGTAAAAATTTAACTTGTGTCCGAAGCATAAACCCGTGGTCTTTATATGACCTATCGAGAAATGGATTTCCCGAAGGGTCAAATCTTTCTCTTTCTACTTTTGCCCTAATTTCTTCGGCTAAAAATTTTGCTAGTGTCGACTTCCCCGTGGCAATTGGACCACCCATTTCCATGGAAAGCTCCTGCACCCCCTTCCCCAAAACAAAAGGCTTAACCTCGGGTATATGAACTGTCATGGGGACCTCATTTTTTAGACACCAAAGACCGTAAGTCATATTTAGAAGTTGTGCCTCGTCTGGGGATAGCCTTCTCATTTCAATTTCCAATTCTTTATTTAATACACCAGCAATTTGACTCAATCTTTCATCGCCAGGACGAGGAAGTTCTCTCTCGACATCCGAAAGTTGCGTCACAAAACCGGAGAAACGCCTAAGAAACTCCTCTCTAGAGGAACTTCTTTCTTTTACTTTAATCTTTTGCGGCTCTAAATCGGGCGAAACCATTTCTTTAAAAAAGAGATTAAATTTTTTTGACAAAAATTTCAAGTAAGTATATCATCTCTCGATATCTACTGTGAGAATTTCAATTGTTGCAGCTATTGGGAAAAATGGGGAAATTGGAATGGAAGGAAATCTCCCCTGGTCACTTCCAGAAGACCAAAAATATTTTAGAAAATTGACGCGAAATCATACTGTAATAATGGGTAGAAAGACATTTGAGTCAATACTTAATTCCATAGGACGCCCCTTACCCGAAAGAAAGAATATTATAGTTACCAGAAATAGAAATTACAGGGCGCCTGAGAGTTGTATCGTCGTCAACTCCTTAGAAGACGCCTTACGAGTTGTAGAAGACGAATCTGAAACTTTTATAATTGGGGGTGCAGAAATATATGCTCAAGCACTGCCAATTGTGGAAAGGATGTACATTACAGCCATCGATAAAGAATTTTCAGCCGACGCCTTCTTTCCGGAAATCGACCTTTCAAAGTGGAAGGTTGTCGAGACTTCGGCCGGACACCGCTCAGAAGCTGAAGCTACTAGCTTTTCGTATCTAGTCTACGAACGGACAGAGGATACTATTGACCTCTCCTAGGTTAAAAGATAACATCTCGCCATGGTTGAGTACCTAAATTTACTTGACAGAACTCTTACAAAAGGTGTCCCCAGGCATGGTGAAAAACCAGAAGGAACGCTCACAATTTTTGGGGATCAAGTTCAATTTGATTTTCAGGACGGCTTTCCCCTGATAACCGTCAGAGATTTGCGGGCATCTTGGGAAAGAATAATTACCAGAGAACCTCTCTGGATACTCTCCGGCAGCACAAGTGCGAAAGAAGCAGAAGAGAAATTCGGATTGACTTTGTGGACTAGATGGGCCGAGGACTCTAGAAGAAAACTGGGTACCCCCGAAGGAGAATTGGGTCCAGTCTATGGTTACCAATTAAGACATTGGAATGGCCGAACCGATCAGTTAAAAGAACTTATAGAAATGTTGAAAAGGGCACCTGAAACCCGTAGGGCAGTAGTTAGTTTATGGAATCTCGAGGATGTAGAAATTGGAGGAGTGAAGCGTGTCAATGTCGCAAACTGTATTTCCCAGCTACATTTCTCTCGCATGAAATACAGAGTTCGAGAGGGAGAGTATGAGGAAAGACTGGATATGGCAATGACCCATAGAAGCGCCGATCTTCCTGCAGGTGCTCCGCACGATTGGGCAGTTTGGGGATTAATTCAAATGCTAGTGGCCAAGGAATTAGGCATTCCACCGGGGACGCTTACCGCCCACATTGAAGACGGCCAGATCTATGAAATGCAAATTGAAAAAGTTAAGGAATTACTTAAAAGAGAACCTCTTCCCAGAGCAACGGTTACTATAGAAGGACCAGCTTCCGCAACAATATATGAGGGTCACCAGCCCGCAGATTTCAAACTAAATAACTATCAAGCTCACGAAAAAATGTTTATGCCCGTGGCAACCTAACTTGTCAGTCTCTTAAGGGCAATCTTGTTTGTATCAAATAAATCTGCTACTTCACCTAGTCCATAAGAATCTTGACCAAAAACAATAGTCCTCACTCCTGCGGAAATTAAACTTAGTGCGCAGGATCGACAGGGAAACTTCGTCAGGTAGGCAGTAGACTCCTCTAAAGAGACTCCCCTTTTTGAAGCTTCTGCCACCCCGACTCTTTCGGCGTGTAGTGAATCGCAAAAATGCATTCTTTCACCTGGATTTAGAGGTAATTCTCTAAAATTTATAGGTATCCCCTCACAATTAGAATTATTAAAACTGGTTGATGCACTCTCTATCAACACTTCTCCATCTTTAACAAAAACACATCCGGCAGGGTCTTGCCAACAATTGCTTGTTTCAACAACTTTTTTCGCTCTATCAATCATCGTCCTATCAAACGGATCTGCGGTTTCAGCTATATGTAATGGAGCTTCCTCAGTTTCAGATTGTGTTATCGTTTCTATCTCGCCCCATGTTACCGGGCCGTTAATCCGGATAATGGCCCAATTTTTGCCCAACTCTTGCCTCGCAGTTTCATAATCTATGGGCATAACCCCCTCAAGCCGGTCGGCAATTGAAGATAATACTTGGACTTTTGCCCAGCCCCTAAAGCCTTTCTGATATTGTTTATCCGGAATAGCCAAAACGGTTCTCATTCCAGAGTTTGCGATATCTTCCTGAAGCTTTCGAAAAGTAGCACAGCTTATTGCCCCTTCGTCACACACCAGTAACATAAGCTGGGATCTTTTGTCTTGATCAAACTCTAGAGGACTAACTCTCCTAAGCTGCTCTTTCATTTTTTTAGGGCTCTTCTTAACTTCTTCGCCAATTTTAAGGGTTCAACTTTAATTTCCTGATAATGCCAAGTGTTTAGGCCTTCGATATAAGGCATAACGTTCCAATGTAAATGTTTTACCGTCTTTCCAGCTAATTTTCCCTCTCGTAATATTATCCAGTAATTTTGAATTCCCATCCCCCGCTTTAGAAGTCTTATCCCCTTCCTTATCAAGCGATCGCTCGTCAATAAGTCCTCGGAAGTTAAATCCTGGTAACTTTCGATGTGTCTTTCAGGAAGAACTAATAATTGGCCATCAATATAGGGGTAAATATTCACAGTTAAAACCCAGCTATCTTGTCTCGTAACAACGTACTTATCTCTTAAGTCACAAAAAATACACTTGGCTAAATTCTGGGCAATTTCGCGATATCTTCCTTCCAGTCTTGCGCTTGACTTAACAGGCTCGTCACTCATTTAGAATTTGAGGCCCTCATTCACAAGTCTAGGTAATTCTCGCGCTAACCTTTCCACAGCCCTTCTACTTATGCTTTCTATTATTGTTGATGTTGAGACGGTGGGTCCTTGCCGTGCTGCATAAAATACTTTTCCCCCAATTTCCGCCATTGCTACTACTTCTTGTTTTGTAGCAATATCTCCTTCCCAGCTCCCTTCTACACATAGATAGGAATTAGGTTTTAAGATTTTAATTGTTTCTGCCCCAGTATTTTCGTCGAAAAATGTTATGTAGTCTACTATTCCTAAAGAGCTTAACATTTCGGCTCTCTTGTTTTGATCTAAAATCGGTCTATTTTTGCCTTTTAGACGTCTTACCGAACCGTCTGTGTTAACACCGGCAATTAATATGTCTCCCAAAGACTTTGCCAGCTGTAAGTACCTTGAGTGGCCGATATGAATCATGTCAAAGACCCCTGTAGTAAAAGAAATACTGTTACCTCTTCTTCTTAAAAAATTGCCTAGCTCCGCGAGCTCTTTTCTGGGGATTAACTTCCGTGTCAAAGAAGGTGATATCTCCGAATCGCTAAGACCTTTAAGATAGTCCACCTCGATTCTCCTACCGTTTAACTTAATTCTTAGATTCTTAGGAGACATAAAATCAAAACACTTTTAGCAGACGGGGCTAATAAAATCAATTGGTAGTTTTTGTTTCTTCTTTATTTATTGTCGCTTTCGGGTTTCTCCAACTGGCAAAATCACACTTGGGATAGAGGGAGCAGCCGAAAAATCTCTTTCCCTTTCCGGTTTTTTTAACAATTACATCACCTTTTCCACATTTCGGGCATTTCATCCCTATTTTTTCAACATATTTCTCTGTAAATTTACAGTCGGGAAATCTCGAGCAGGAAATAAACTTTCCAAATCTTCCGATTCTAACAACGAGTTCCCCTTTTCCACACTCTGGACACTTCCTGCCCAATTTTTCAACTTCAATTTTTACTCTTTTGGCGTGCTCCGTAACTGAGTCAAGTTTTCCCGAAAAAGGAGTCCAAAACTTTTTTATACTATCCTGCCAAGACACTTTTCCATCGGCCACTTTATCAAGGTCCCCCTCCATCTCGGCGGTAAATGCATAATCAAAAAGTTCTTTGAAGTTTGGCAGCAAAAAGTCGTTAACCGCGACCCCGATCGGTGTCGGGAAAAATTTTCCCTCTTTTTTTTCAACATAATTTCTAAATTGAATTGTGGTAATTATTGGGGCATAGGTTGAGGGCCTTCCGATTCCCAATTTTTCGAGCGTTTTTATTAGAGAAGCTTCGTTATATCTGGCAGCGGGCTCGGTGAATTTCTGATCAGAGTTAACTTTTATTAAAGATAGTGCTTCATTCGCCGAAACTTTAGGAAGTATCGCTTCCCCATCTACGTCTTTTTTCGCAGGGATAACCTTCTTCCACCCGTCAAATTTTATGACCTGCCCAGAGGCTCTTAATAAGTACGCCTCCCCATTTTTGGCCAAGACATCGATGGTTGTTTCATCATAGACGCTTGAGGTCATTTGGCTTGCAATAAATCTTCGCCAAATAAGCTCGTACAATATTGAAGCGTCGTTGCCGTATTTTTTGCTTTTTATTGCTTCGGCCTCAAGTCCCAAGTTTGTCGGGCGTATCGCCTCATGTGCTTCCTGAGCGACTTTGGAGGTAACTTTATAAAATCTGGGAGTCGGGGGAAGGTAATCTTTGCCGAATTTTTCTTGAATATAGCTTCTTACCTTCTCAAGAGCTCCTTTTGCAATATACGCCGAGTCGGTTCTATGGTATGTAATGTTACCCCTTTCATATAGCCTCTGGGCAATAGACATAGTTCTTTTTGCAGACCAGCCGAATACTCTTGCTCCCGCTTGAGCCAGGGTCGAAGTTGTAAATGGAGGGTACGGGTTTTTTCGAACCTCTCTTTGTCTAACATCTGAAACTTGGTATTTGGATTTCTTTAAACTGGCGACAATTGCGCTTGCCTCTCTGGTATTTTTTACATCAACATTTTTGTCCCCGCTTCCAATAAATCTCACTATAAATTTTTCAGCTTTCTTGGAACTTACTTCACACCAAATTTCCCAATACTCAAGAGGTTTAAATTTCTCAATTTCTCGCTCCCTTTCAACAATAAGCCTTACCGCAACAGTTTGGACACGACCGGCTGATAACCCTCGTCTTACTTTTTTCCAAAGAAGGGGTGAAAGTTTATAGCCTACCAGACGGTCTAACACCCTTCTGGCAATTTGGGCGTCGACCAAGTTTTTATCGACGGCTCTTGGGTTCTTTATTGCCTCGTCAACCGCCTCTTTAGTAATTTCATGGAAGGTAATTCGGGTTTCTTTGCCAACGAGCATTTCTGAAACGTGTGCCGCAATTGCCTCTCCCTCGCGGTCTGGGTCTGTTGCAATAAAAATTTTGTCAGCCTTTTTTGCAAGTTTTTTTATCTCGTCAACCGCCGCCTTCTTCTTTTCAACATCTTGGTATTGGGGGGCAAAATTTTTCTCAACGTCAACTCCCAAAGTATTTTTGGGTAAATCCTTAATGTGTCCCATTGTGGCCGCGACTTCATAACCCTTTCCCAAAAAACGGCCGAGGGTTCTTGCTTTAGTTGGCGATTCAACAATTATCAGATTCATAGTTTTTTCTTATTATCGTTCCAGGATATTTTAAACGAGTCCATTTCCTTGATATTAGTCAGTCTAACAGAAACATTCCCTACTCCAAAGAAGATATTCTAGCAGTATCGTCAAGTTGCGGCTTTAACCCCAATATTATTCGAACCTCTACTAGCAACATTATCCATTCCCATCTCCTCCAAAATATCTCCTAGAGAGGTTACAGGTATTGCTCCATTCTTGAGAAGGAAATGCGGAGCGGCCGAGTTTGGAGAGTAGATTGGGCCAGGAACTGCAAAAACCGCCCTTCCCTGTTCTGCCGCTTGCGAGGCGGTGGAGAGCGTCCCACTTCTTGCGGCTCCTTCGACAACAAGTACTCCCTTTGCAAGACCAGAAATTATCCTGTTTCTGGCTGGAAAGTTGTTCTTAAGCGGTGGATAACCGAGGGGGTATTCTGAAATTAAGGCGCCTCCCAAGCTGACAATCTCTTGGGCAAGTTTTGTATTTTCCGGGGGGTAGAGGGTATCGAGCCCGCACCCCAAAACTGCAACCGTCTTTCCTCCGGCTCTTATTGCCCCCCAATGGGCGGTTGTGTCGACTCCGCGGGCTAAACCTGAAATAATGCAAATTTCCATGCTTGCCAGTTCCATAGCAAATCTTTCTGCAATTTCTTTGCCATAAGGAGTCATTTTTCTTGATCCGACAATTGCCAGAGCCGGTTCTAAATTTTTTATATTCCCTTTGAAATATAAAAGTAATGGTGAGGAGTCAATTTCTGTGAGAGCCTGAGGATAATTCTTCTCTCCCTTGGTAACAACGTCAATCTTTAGCCTCCTTAAGTTTTTTAGATACCTGCTCAAATTGAAAGCCCGTCTATAAGTTAGGAACCGGATGAGGCTTTCCTTACCTAGTCCAATGTTTTCAAGAACCGCATGACCTGCTCCCCAGGACTCCTTTGCACTTCCGAAATATGAAATTAGTAAATTAAGCCTTACTGGCCCGAAGGGAACAAAACTGGTAAGGGCGATCAGGGCTTCTTTCTCAGTCATTGCTACCTTTCCCATACCAGAAGTCAAAAATTTCTCTGGCAACGGGTCCAGCAACTCTCGAGCCTTCACCCGCTCCTTCAACCAAAACAGTCATTATGATATCGGGAAACTCCTGTGGTGAAAAAACGCTGAACCAGGCGTGGGTTTTGGCGTCGACATTTGTTTCGGCTGTTCCGGTTTTGCAAGATACTCTCGGTTCAAAATCAAAAAAAGTAAAACCAGTTCCACCAGAACTACAGGCTTCATTCATTCCCTCCCTAACTAAATCCAAATTCTCTTTTTTAATTTCTAAGTCCCTGCATTCCCCTTGAACGGCAATTTTTGGATTACATATTTTTCCCGTAGCAATGGCTGATATGGCTCGATTAACCCCTATGAGGGTTAAGGCAAGATCTCCCTGTCCAATTGCAACGTGGTAAGTATTCCCCAAAAACCACCTCTCTCCTTTTACCCTAGCTTTCCATTCGGGAGTTGGCACAAGCCCGGAAATCTCTCCCGGTAAATCAATCCCAGAAACTTCTCCCAATCCAAATTTATTTGCCCAGGAAGCCAGAGTTTCAATTCCCACAAATTCCCCCAATTTATAGAAAAATGTGTCGGTTGAACGTGCAAGAGCCCGAGTAATATCGATATTGCCTTCAGTTCGCCCGTACTGGGTAAAATACCAGTTTGAGTAGGAAAAAGTTCCAATGGTGATTACCCCCGGGTCCTCAAAGACAAAGTCTTTATCAACCTTACCCTCTTCAAGGGCCGCAACAGCTACTATTGGTTTAAACACACTTCCCGGGTGATACATTCCGCCGATGGCTCGATTAAAGAATGGCAGATCGACGTCTTTTAACGCCTCCTCGACTTTGTCTGCTTCTTTCTTTTGGGTCATAATATTGGGGTCAAACGAAGGATAGGAAAAAAGAACGAGTACTCTCCCTTTAGCATCAGTCGCAACCACCGCCCCTTTTTTTCCGTTCATAGCTTCTGCCGTCTTTAGCTGAAGGGGAGCGTCAATTGAAGTCTTTAAATCCTCCCCTGCGATTGGCTCCTTTCTTCCAAGAGTTCTTACCCTCCGACCACTCGTATCGACTTCAACCAGCTCCTCTCCGTCGACCCCCGCCAAAATACATTCATAAACCTCCTCAAGCCCCGCACGTCCGACCAGAGCTCCCAATTTCCTCGGGCCCTTCTGGGGACATTCGGCATTTACCTTACCCAATTCTTCCTCACTAACTTCTCCTAAATACCCGCTTACGTGTGCAAACTCGTATCCGTATTTATATTCCCTTTCCCATTCGCTGATTATTTCCTCAAGTGGCGCCCCCTCGGTTTCGGAAATTTTCTCGTAGCCCTTCTCGGGGTCAAAAATAACCCTTTTTGCTACTTCCTTATTGCCCACTAAAACTTCTCCACCGCGGGCGATGATATTGCCTCTGGGAGCGGTAATTGGAACTCTCCTTACACGATTTCCTTCAGAAAGCGCGCGGTAGTATCCCCCTTTTATGATTTGAAGTTCAAGAAGCCGGCCGAAAAGAACTAGAAAACCTAAAATCATTAGTCCCCTCAAAAACCAAGAAAGCCAACTTTGAACTTTTGAAGACACATAAGTTTCCATTTTAAAAGCCCCGACTGACCCTAATTTTCCCCAGAAGCCGAGCGTCCTCTAAAACCTTTGCACACCCGCGAACGACACAAGTTAAAGGATCCTCGGCAATTGCCACTGGCATTTTTGTCTCCTCCCCAACTACCTTATCAATTCCAGGTAGTAAACTTCCACCCCCGGCCATAACAATTCCTTTTTCCATAATATCTGAAACAAGCTCTGGAGGCGTCTCTCCGAGGCAATCAGAAACCGCCGAGATAATCTCCTGCAGAGTTGGTGCGAGAGCCTCTCTTATTTCACTACTCGAGAGTTTTACCGACTTGGGAAGACCGGTTTCCAAGTCCCTTCCCCTAACCACGGCGAATCTTTCCTTTTCCTCGGCTTTGGCGCTACCGATTGAAATTTTGACCTCCTCGGCGGTGGGCTGACCAAGAAGTAGAGAGTACTTGAGGCGTACATAGTTTATTATCGCCTCGTCCATTTCATCCCCAGCAATCCTGACCGAGCGCCCTAGGACTATTCCACCCAAAGAAATTACCGCAATTTCGCTCGTCCCACCCCCAATGTCTACTACAAAAAGTCCCTCTGGTTCCTCTACAGGAAGACCCGCGCCAATTGCGGCTGCCATTGGTTCCTCAATAAGGTGCGCTTCTCGGGCCCCCGCAGAGAGAGCCGCATCAGCTACCGCCCTCCTTTCTACTTCGGTTACCCCAGACGGGATACCTATGACAATCCTGGGCCTGGGAATTTTTGGAATAACTCCCCCTGACTCGTGAACCTTCTTTATGTAATGGGCTAGCATCGCTGCGGTTGCGTCAAAATCGGCAATTACTCCGTGCCTTAGAGGCCTTATTGTCTCAATTGTTGCTGGAGCACGCCCAAGCATCTTTTTAGCAGATGTTCCAATCGCTAGAATCTCCTTGGTTCTTTTGTGCCTTGCAACTACCGAGGGCTCACGAATAACAATCCCGCGCCCGGCAACCCAAACGAGGGTGTTTGCGGTACCCAAATCAATTCCCACGTCGTGGGAAAAAAATCCAAATATTTTATTTATGAAAGGTAAGGCCATAAAAACTAACTCTTAAAATTTGCTCCACAAGTATAACGACGGAGGCAAGCTTTGCAAAGACCAAATCCCTTTTATTTTGCCTTCTAAACGTGTAAATTGGGCATATGAAGAAATTTCTGGAAAAAGGGGTGGGGGTTGTCTTTAATATCCTTTTTTTCTTTACTCCACTAATACTTTTCCCCAAGACCTCGGAACTTTTTGAATTTAACAAAATAGTTTTCATCTATTTAACCACAATCCTAATAGTTACCCTTTGGCTGACAAAAATGGTTCTAGCCAAAAAAATCATATTCCGTCGCACAATAATAGATTTGCCTTTAATAATTTTTCTTATCTCTCAATTTTTAAGCTCCCTCACTTCAATAGATAGACATACATCTTTCCTTGGCTACTATGGTCGCTTTAACGGAGGGCTCCTCTCAACTCTCTCCTATTCACTTCTCTACTGGGCTCTAGTTTCCAATTTAAACGCCAAAGCTACCATTAAGGCTCTCTATTTTCTCTTTGCTTCCTCCTTCCTGGTAGCGATTTATGGGGTTTTACAGCACTTTGGAGTAGATAGTGACCTCTGGGTTCAAGACGTAAAAAATCGCGTCTTTTCAACACTCGGTCAGCCCAATTGGCTAGCGACGTTCCTTGCTGCCCTAATCCCTCTTTCTTGGGCTCTTTCCTTAAAAGAAAAAAGGTTAGCTTTCTGGGGACTATCTATTCTTTTTTTTATCGTCCTACTTTATACGAAGTCCCGCTCGGGCATCTTGGGTTTTTTCGTAGCTTTTATAGTCTTTTGGGGGCTTACCATTAAATCTAAACGGGGAAAATTTGGCAATTTAATAAAAACATTTTCACTGGTTACAGTTTCTTTCCTGGCTATTGCTTTCCTTGTGGGAACTCCGTGGACTCCCAACTTAGAAAATATAATTTCCCAAAATTTGCCCAGCGAATCCGAAAATATATTGCCCGCCGAGCCTGGAGGGACCGAATCGGGGGAAATAAGGAAAATCGTCTGGAAGGGGGCCATTGCGGTGTTTCGAAACTACCCGTTAACCGGAAGTGGGGTCGAGACTTTCGCCTATTCTTTTTATGAATTTCGTCCTAGGGAGCTTAATTTAGTTTCTGAATGGGATTTTCTTTTTAACAAGGCTCACAACGAATACCTCAATATGGGAGCAACGTCTGGCATACTTGGTTTAGCTAGTTATCTTATCCTTATTGGCTCATCCCTTTTTCTCATATTTAAAATAGAGAACCCCCTAAAGTATGCTCTTGGAGCGGGTTATATTAGTATTTTGGTTGTCAATTTCTTTGGTTTTTCAACAACCACAACTTCACTCCTTTTTTATCTTTTTCCTGGAGTTGCCATTGCAACCTCTGGACAAAAAGAGTTCAAAGTGCCAAGAGAAAAATTATCCGTTACCCAAAAGGTGTTACTCTTATTAACCATACCTTTAGTGGCCTATGTCCTATTTGCTATTTCAAAATATTGGTATTCAGATTTGCTTTTCGCAAAAGGTAGGATTTTGAGTGATGAAGAAAATTTTCAAGAGGCCAAAAGAACCCTTTCTTATGCAATTATGCTATCCCCCAATGAGGCAACTTTCCGTAACGAACTCGCCCAAGTCCTCTCATATGAATCTTTAGCCCTTAGTAAGAAGGGGGATGAGAAGGAAGCAGTTCGAATTGCCAATGAGGCGATCAAAACCTCACAAGAGGCCATCGGGATTTCACCCCGAAACTTACTTCTTTTAAGGGGAAGGGCAAGTATTCTTGTCAGACTCTCAGCGCTTGACCCAATCTATATTCACGAAGCCAAAGATACGATGCTTCAAGAGACCAAATATTCACCGACAGATGCAAAGCTTTTTTACAACCTTGGCCTTGCCTATGCCAGAATTGGACAGACTAATGATGCACTTTCCACGCTTGAGAAGACTGTAGCTCTCAAAGAAAATTACCGGGACGCAAGGTACGCTCTTGCCCTACTTTACCTTAGAGAAAATCGCCGAGAAGACGCCGCGGAAGAGCTTTCCTATATACTTACACACATTGACCCCGAGGACGCCCTAGTTCAACAAGAGCTTCACGAGATAACTGGAAAATAACTAGGGTATAATACTTAACTATGGTCAGAAAAATACTAGACGCCAAAGACCCTTACTTGAGGCAAGTGTCAAAGCCGGTAGGGGCTATTGATAAAAAGGTAGAGGGTCTAATTCGAGATCTCAAGGATACGCTTAGGATTCAAAAGGATCCTGAAGGAGTGGGTCTTGCCGCCCCGCAAATTGGAAAGAATGTGAGAATCTTCTATATCAGCCATAAAGGGGTTTCGGAAATTTTTATTAACCCTGAAATTGTCTCACTGGGACCTCTAAGAAAAGATCCCGAAAAAGAAAAAATCATGGAAGGTTGCCTTTCCCTCCCCCATTACTACGGACCCCTTGAAAGGGCCGGGAGTGTGACCCTCAAATACAGGGACGAAGAAGGAAACAAAAAAATAAAAACTATAAAAGGGTTCTTAGCCCAAATAATTCAGCACGAGGTAGACCACTTAAATGGAGTCCTTTTTGTAGATAGGATCTTAGAACAGAAGAAAAAACTCTATAAACTCATCGACGAGGAAGAATGGGAAGAAGTTGAAATATGAAGATAGTTTTTTTCGGAACTCCTGACTTTGTACTTCCTATTTTAGATCTACTTCATAAAACATTTAGAGATAGGTCAAACGAGTCAGGAGTCGTTGCGGTCGTGACCCAAAAACCCAAGCCCACGGGACGCGAGCAAAAATTGACTTATTCCCCCGTTGATACTTGGGCATACAAAAGGGGTATCGAAGTTATTCATGAACTAGCCAGTTCCCCTTCGGCAGATTTAGGGATACTCGCCGCATATGGAGAAATCATACCCCAAGCCGTCATAGATAAATTCAAATTTGGAATTCTTAACGTCCACCCATCACTCCTTCCCAAGTATCGAGGCGCCTCCCCCATCCAGGCAGCAATCGCCTCAGGTGATGCCCAGACTGGAGTCTCTATCATAAGAATTGATACGCAAATGGACCACGGGCCAATTGTCTCCCAGTTTAAAGAAGACATAGTGGGTACAGACACTTTGGAAACTTTAAGACTCAAGTTGTTTGAAAGGTCGGCTCAAGTCTTGGTAGAGCTTATTGCGCCCTTTATTCAGGGGAAAATTAACCTAAGGGAACAAAACCACGACGAAGCAACGTATACAACTCTAGTCAAAAAGGAACACGGTCTTATCCCTTCTAAATATATTAAAAAGGCTATTTTGGGTAAGGAAGCTGCGGGAAGTTGGGTTATTCCTTTTATTAAAGATTATTCTTTAACCCCGGCACCTAGGTCAATTGAGGCATTCATTCGTGCACTCACCCCCTGGCCAGGCGTTTGGACTCAGGTAAATCTCGCCGGTGACAAAAAACAACCCCCAAGAAGATTAAAAATCCTCAAGGCCCATTTAGACGAAGGCAGACTTATTTTTGATGAAGTTCAGCTTGAAGGAAAAAACCCAGTCTCTTGGGAAGAATTTCAAAGAGGCTACCCTACGGCTAAGCTTGAATAGGAAGGAATTCTACCGTCTTTTTTGAATCTTTTAATGCATTTTGCACAAAGCTTCATTGAAAGCCTCTTTCCCGAAAGAACTACAGAAACTTTTTGAAGATTGGGTTTAAAGACGCGAATAGTTTTTTGAGCGCGTTTTTTCCACCTTTTCCCGGCAACACCCCTCCCGTGCCTTTGGCTACGGCCGGCAACTGTCGTTTTTCCACAATTGTCACAAATGTAGGACATACTCTGGAATAGTAACTTGCCGGACATTATACTATGAATACTTTTTACGAACAATGACAATAATAGTTTGGATTCTGGCATTTTTAATTGCAATAACAATTCATGAGGCCGCCCATGCATACGTCGCCGATAGGCTTGGAGACCCTACCCCTAGGCTTCAAGGAAGGCTTTCCCTCAATCCTATCGTCCACTACGATCCAATCGGTACAACCCTTCTTTTTTTCTTGGTAATACTTCGAGCGGTCACTCAAAACCCCGCAATAATTCCTTTTGGTTGGGCAAAACCTGTCCGCTTTGACCCGTATAACCTGGCTAACCCCAGACGCGATTCTGCCCTTATTTCTCTTGCTGGGCCCGCCTCAAACCTCATTTTGGCAGCACTCATTTCAATTGTATTTCGCCTGACCTATACTCCATTCTCTCCACTTTCGTTTCTATATGCACTTGCCCTTCCTGTAATTTTTCTCAACGTGGCCCTTGCAGTATTTAATTTAATTCCTGTCCACCCCCTAGACGGAGGAAAAATCTTAGTGGGCCTATTACCTAGTAAGGAGGCTCGCGAGGCTGACCTTTTCCTTGGGCGCTACGGAATGATAATTCTATTTCTTCTTATATTTCCAACCTTCGGAGGAGCTTCCCCAGTATCTCTAGTAATTTCTCCAATAATCAATTTTCTTCTTAGCATTCTTGCCCCAGCCTCATCAATTATTTAGTTCTTAAAGCCCTTGACCGCATTTGATAGAATAGTAATGACCCTGCTAAGGGGTACCGAGGCAAAACTATCCTGACCACGTTTTCAATCGGGAGGGCGGAGTCCCGGCACCGTAAAGGTACTGGGCAGCTCACCCACCTGGAAGTTTTCCAGGACAGTTTTGCCCGATCCTGAAGCAGGGTCGTTCGTTTAGCTTCAATTTACCTCCTTTTTCTGGTATAATCTCCCTTGTGCCGAGGTAGCTCAGAAGCAGAGCAGGGCTTTTGTAAAGCCAAGGCCGGGATTGCAAAACTCCCCCTCGGCTCCAACACTTGCGCTTTATGTGCTATTAAAACAATCGGCGCTCAAACTACTTCACCTAAGGCGTCTAAAGGTAAATCTGGAGTAAGAATAGACATCGACCCAAACATATGTTTCTATAGCACGTGGGAGGCGAATAGCGCACGGGTTTTTAACTTAGTAAATCTTAGATGGCAGTATGCACCACGAATTTTCAGTCTAGGTAAACATACCTATAGACCCGATTTTTATCTGCCGGATTTTGATACGTTTATTGAAGTTAAGAACTTCCTGGGATCTTATTCCTTGCAAAGGGATTTTCTCTTTAGAAAAATATATCCAAATATAAAACTTGATTTAATACTTAAAAATCATTATCTCGAAATAAAATCTTACTACAAAGATCTCGTGGACCTTTGGGAGTAATTGTATAAGTCATCAACATTCCAGCATACTTATCTTCAATATTTTGTTTTGGGCAGGTTAGGGTTAAAATTGATATAATATACAGCGAATCAAACAGGCTGGGATGGCTGAGTGGACAATAGCATCAGACTGTAAATCTGACGTCCTAACGGACTACCTAGGTTCGAATCCTAGTCCCAGCACTAAAAATTGCCGAGGTGGCTCAGTGGTAGAGCAAGTCATTGGTAATGACTAGGTCGGGGGTCCGATTCCCCCCCTCGGCTCTAACATTTAATTTTCGTATTTCGAATTTGTCTGTTAGAATACCCAAAGTATGGCAAAAAAAGGCGCGAGAGAAATTGTTGCTTTAGTCTGCTCAGTCTGCAAGTCACAAAACTACGTGACTACACGCAATAAGATTAATATGGAAGGAAAGCTCGAGATCAAAAAGTTTTGCTCTACCTGCAAGAAATATCAGCTCCACAAGGAAAGCACAAACCTCAAGTAGAGACTGATTAAAAAGTTTTCTTAACCCTCAAACAAGGAGGAAGTCCCCTTGTTACCGGCGATTGCCCTAAATTTTCTCTAACTATCTCGTGGTCTATTGTTTCTTGTAAAGCGGTTTGTGTTTCAGCTGCTCCCTCAATTGAAACGTGCGGACCATTCGTATAAATATCAGATCTATCAATGACAGAAAGATCTCTTCCTGGACCAAAAACGGCATCCAATATAGCCTCTGCTCTCTCTACTTCATTTCCAGCAGAAACTCCCCCATTTAAAAAGTCATTTCTTAGCCTTCTAAACCTAGGTTGTTCAAAGTCAGGTGACATAACCCGAATTTTAACATTTTGAGGTATAATATGCATGTTTAGGAGCATCGTTCAATGGCAGGACAGAGGTCTCCAAATATTTGACTTCTAGATAAATCGAACCACATAATTAGGTTGTACAACCATAATGGCATATTCAATTAAAGTAAGGGGTGAGGCCATCGAGTTACGCAAGAAGGGGTATTCGATAAACGAGATTTCAGAAATACTCAAAATAGCCAAAAGCACTTCTTCATCCTGGATTTCCACCGTCATCCTAAACAAAAAGGCGCAAGTCAGACTTAAAAAAAGGAATATTTTAGGACAGTATAAATCAGTAGAGATAGCTCGCAAAAGAAGGCAGTTAATCAAGACCTATTTCAACAAGGTTGCATTGAGTTCTCTCAAATATATCAGACTGAATAAAAGTCTTTATAAACTCCTGTGTTCGTTTTTGTTTTGGACTGAAGGAGGCAAATCTACTGATAGTTATGTTTACTTCATCAATTCTGATCAAAAAATGGTGGCAACTTTTCTGAAACTCTTAAGAAATTCTTTTAAGATTGACGAGAAGAAATTAAGAGCCTTAGTCCATATTCACGAGTACCATAACGAGAAACAGATATTGACCTATTGGTCGAAAATTACGCAAATACCGTTGGCCCAATTTTCGAAAAGTTACAGAAAACCTCACACCGGTAAAAGAATTAGGGAAAATTATAGAGGGAGTATAAGAATTCGATATTATGATTATAAAATTGCTCTCGAGCTCAGATCGATTTATAATACCTTTGTAAATAAAATAGGGGCGTAGGTAAATGGTATACCGGGGCTCTCCAAAAGCCTTATTGGGAGTTCGATTCTCTCCGCCCCTGCCCAGAAAGAAATGTTTAGTTGCTTAGATCGAGGCTCCTAAGTTTCTCGATTAAATGTCCGACTTTTTCTTCCGTTATGTCTTCTGGTTTGATTCTAGAATGTGCAAAAATCTGCTTTTCAATGGTTCTCATACTTAATGAAAGAATGTTAAACTCCTTTTCGCTAACGCCTTTATTTCTCATATACCTGTCTTTTACCTCTCTTAACCTTGCATCCAAAGAAGTAATCCCCATAGGTGCAACTCTTAAATCAGCGTATAGACAGATTTTCTTTTCAAAATTAGAGTGTCCTACGTTCAAAGGAGCCTTTCTAAACTCTATGGATTTTATGAGCCTGTAGACTTTCTGGTTTACCCCTATTTCCTTTAGGATTTTGTACGTTGCTTGGTAATCATCCTTTCCATATTTACGGATAAAATTTTCCTGAATCTTCTTCCAGTATTCTAGGCCTCTGGGTTTTAAGAATTCTGGGAAAGCCTCCAATTTGATTTTAACCATATTGCCAATGTCGTGAAGTAATGTGGCAGCGATGACTGAGTCCTTATCTATGGGTTTCCTAAAATTGTCACATATTTCTGACGCCACAGTCGCAACCCTAAACATGTGAGCTTGGAGACTAGACATAAGCTGGTACTTTCGGTATATTTGACTGACTTTCATTGCCTGAATTTTATCTTTATCGGGAGCTCCTTACAACATATAGATAAATTGTTCGCGCTGGGATGGGTGGGGCAAGAACAATGTCATGCAAAGCATGGCCTAAATCGCGCGCAAAAAAGCGGAGGCGAGGTCGAAGGCCGAGCCGGAGCTAGCGTAATAAAGCGGTACGAATTTTTAGGTATAAGTCTGCCCAAAAGGATTTCCGCTTATTTATTTCTTTTATTTTTATACTTCCAGTAAAACCAGGAAATTATCAGAACGGGAATTAGAGTTATTAGAAACCAAAAAGAAAAATCGGCAACATTATCAACTCTTGGGAAAATGTAATACTGCCAAAGTAAAAGCCATGGAATTGGAGCTAGAATACAAATAATTAGGTAGGGTACAAATTTCATCCTCGTTAAACCGTAGGCATAGGAAACAAAGTCAGAAATATGCCCCTGGAAAACTCTCAAGAAAATTAAAGACAAAAGCCCATAGTCATTAGCAAAAGCGTCCACTTTCGCCAAATCATCTTTCCCTACTAATTTTCTAACCCAAAGTCTCCCCCATTTTCTTGCAATCCAAAAATTTATTACTGATGCAAGTAATATGGATAAGTAAGCATAAAGCTGTACTCTATTATCAAATAATATATATCCTGAAATAAAAATTGGTGAGTTGCTTAGTGGTGCGATTATCGAAGGAGTTGCAAGAAGAAGTATGTAAACCAAAGGAGCCCAAATTCCCATTCTTTGGACAAATAAAACAATACCACTTGTGTCAATCCTTGAACCCCAGACAGAAAGGGTGACGGAAACAACAACAATTAGAAGAATATATGAAACAACTCTTTTCTTTTCCTTGGTTGTC
>Ga0209518_1001666_pt1 | contig 23009 bp, 29 predicted proteins | sample RifGroB1_FD_183993 | JGI IMG/M metagenome (GOLD analysis project Ga0209518, IMG submission 183993) | Groundwater microbial communities from Rifle, Colorado, USA - Groundwater B1 (SPAdes) (version 2) | ecosystem: Environmental > Aquatic > Deep subsurface > Groundwater | place: Rifle, Colorado...
TCAGACAATCGATATTCAGATTAGGCATGTTGTTTATCGAGGAAGATTTAGCGGAGATATTTTTACTGTAGAAGATGTTCCGGTGCCCAACTATGAGAATGTGCCGATAGCCACTAGAGATGTTTCCGATACTGATTACGAAAATGCTAGTGTCCTTTGGATTGATCGGGATATTTCAATTTTCAATTATTATGTAACTATCGTAACAGGGACAGGTGTTCGTATCATAAACAGATGCGTTAGGCAGGAAGGCAGGAAATGCTATTTTTTTAATACTTGGGACGATGGCGTTAGTAATGAAGTATTGCACTCGTCTGGATTTATAAATCAAGTATCCAGGGTAAAATTAAATAATTGGGATATTGAAAAATTTATTGATTTAGACAATGTAGCCTTTCATTATATTTGGTCATTGGTTCCTGGTACTTCTGATGCAAGATGGCTATTTACTAAAGGTACTGAAGTTAGACTTTGGAGTGAGACACCAGACACTTACATCGTAAATATAATTCCAAACAGTACGATAAAATCTGTTTACGGTACAAGACAAAATAGAGATGGCAGAGAAGAATTTGTACCAATACCTTCACAACTTTACGTTAAGAAAGAAAGTTTGAGTATAGGAAATACTACAGTTACAGCGATACAATTTACTACACCCTTAATTGATTTGCTTGGGCACGATTGGTCAGGTGATGTTTATGTTACTTTCATTTCACCAATCGGTCCAAATACGGCAGACATTATTGAATGGATTGTTGAAAATTATTCATCACTAAGTGTAGACTCAACTACGTTCAATGCCGTTAGTACAAAATTGGATAACTACCCTTCGCATTTTGTGCTAAACGATAAACGCTCAACCATTGAACTTGTGGAAGATATTGCTTGGCAGGCCCGTTGTGTTCTATCTTTTGAAACTGGCGTTGTGAAAATTATCTATATCTCCGAACAGCCTTCCGCACAAGTTACGGTGACGAAGAGCCTTGTAGAAAACAGAACTTTGACAAGTAATCATACCGATATAACAGGAGTAATTACTAAGCTTAAAGGCAAATGGCAGTCTAACGCTAAAGATACCCCACCCTTCCCAGAAGTTCGACAGGAAAACATCTCAAAATATGGATTGCGAGAATCAGAAAAAGAGTTTTTCATATACAATATAAGAAATCTTGTTCAAAAGAGTCTAAGATTCTGGGCACATAGATATGCCAATCAATGGCTCAATATAAAAGCTTCTAGCTTCTCTGATCTTATTAAATTGGACGTGTTTGATGGTCTTAATCTTAGTTTGAGTGATACGACGATTGTTCCAGTTTCTTCTGTCCGTGCCGTGCTTTATGGATTTGAATATCAAAGCGGAAAATACGATTTTGATCTTTGGTTGCCGATTGTTTCTGGTTCCAAAGCTGTTGACGACGATGCTTGGATGGATGACTCAGGTGACACATTACCGGCAGATCCAACAGATGGGTTTGAAGAAACTACAGAGTGGGCTTTTGAACCTAATCACGAGACTAGAAACACTAATCCCAGAGGTAGTAGCAAAGAAAAAGATGGCAAAACGTATCCAGGAATCGTGCAGCAGCGACTAGGTGTTGAATCAGCAACGATGCAACTGTATCTTGTAGATATTTATAAGAACGGATATGACCAATCAGTTACTGATCAAAATGTGGAAGCTTATGCTGATCCGAGATTCGACTACTATGCACAGGACGATAGGGTTCTTGTGTATATGACTAAGAAAAAGAATTTTATTTTGAAACGTAATGAAGATAGAATTGGTACGTTATGCAAAGTTGTATCAAACGATGGCAATGATATGTTCACTGTCGTTAAGACAGATGTTACTTTAACTTCTGTTTGGGGAGATGCTTTCTCTGCATTAGATATTAGTCAATCTGGCCCTGCAGACGGGGATCCAGTTTTAGTTTTCTGGAATCACGAGCCGGGAATCGATGGACATGATGCTTTTTTCATCACTGGAGGTGGTGGTTCAAACGTTGGCACCACTACACCACAAGCCGTTGAGCTAACTGCTGAGAGTCCTGGTGCTGTTGAAACTGAAGAGGCATCGAAGATAGATCATGTTCACAGATTAAAGAATCAGGGAGCTGGTAATGTTGGTAAAGTTTTTAAGATTGATTCTGCTGGTGATGTTGCATTAGGGTCTGATAACGCTGGGTCCAATAATACATCTACAGTAACTCCTATAGCTGTAGAGTTAACGGCTGAAGCCATAGGAGACAGTGCTGAAGCAGCTACAGCTAATCACAAACACAGATTAAAGAATCAAGGAGCTGGTAATGTTGGTAAAGTTTTTAAGATTGATTCTGCTGGTAATGTTGCATTAGGGTCTGATAACGCTGGGGCCAATGTTACTACTACAGTAACACCATTGCCTGTTGAGCTAACGGCTGAAGCTATAGGAAACAGTGCTGAAGCAGCAGCAGCTAATCACAAACACAGATTAAAGAATCAAGGAACTGGAGCCTATAGGAAAGGCTTTAGAATCAATTCATCGGGTGATGTTGTTGTTGACTTTGAGAGGGGTGTATGAGCTATTTTCCCTTAACTATAGCTACTTTGCCGGCAAATGGGTTGCAGGATTTTGGCATCTATCAGGAATTGATAGATCGAATGACTGAACTAAGCACTGTTTGTGGGCTTAGTGCTTATACAAATCCATTTCCAAGTAGCGCAGATGGTTATTCAATTCATAGTGCTTCAGCCTTGGCCGGATTACAAGTAAGAGCACGAGCACTTGTAGATACGGGTATATGGGTTGTACACACTAATAGCGGTGGAGATTGGTCAGGAGAAACGTCTATACCGATTTGGACTTGGAATAATAATGCAACAACCGGTATCTTAAATTCAGCTCATGCTAATGTTGGAGATGGTGCCAATTTTACTAGACGATATGGCGATGCAGATAATCTTAGTACCAGCTATGGTTATGTTGCGTTAGACGACATTACTGGCATATATACTGAAGACGGCGTTGGTAAGATAGCGGAGTTTCTAAATGAAATTTATAGGGTGCTTAACTTATTACAATGGACTACTAAAGGAGGTAGCAGTCCACAAGCAGATAGGTACTCGATAAGTCACCAAACTGGTGCTTTTTCAAGTGCTCAAGAAGCCTATGATGATTTAGTAGCAAATTGGCCGGGTAGCTTTTCGGGATCTATAGGTACTGATATACAACATTACATGGAAATTTGGAATAATGCTGGCGATTATAGGGCTACCGGTGTTAATGTAAAAAATAAGGTACGTGTTCAAACAATTCCCACAAGTTTTCCACACGCAGGAGATTTATACGTAACTAACAAATCGTCAAACACTATAGAAGAGTTTGACGATGATGGACTGGGATATAGTGAAGGATTAAGTCTGCTAAGTAAAGTATATTCTTTTACAGAAGCAACAACATCGTCTAGAGAAATTGTACTAGGTGATGATACTACAGTGCAAGACAAAATAGTAACTGATCCACCTGATGGGTCGACTTACGGTAGAGGGTATCAATTTAACGGTACGAGACCATTAGTTTTGAAATGGGTATTTACTCAATTTTAGGAGGACACAAGATGTTTGAGGCAATAGTCAATGATTTGATAAGTCTGATTTCAACAATCAAAGTTGTAGTAACTTTGCTAGGCGGTCTTGCAGCCTTGTCCTTTGTGATTTTCTCAGGCAAGAAGTTGCGGGACTATTATTTAGCAGAAGTGTATAAGATTTTCCAAATCGCTGTTAATAAAGCTTATGAAAATTACGTGAAATGGTGGAAAGCAGCCTCAGCCGATGGTAAACTGAGCAAGGAAGAGCGGCGAAAGGCGGAAGAATTTGCTACAATCTTTGCTTTGGATTTGTCTAGCGGTATCTGTCGCCTGATTATCAAATCAATGAATTTTGACAGTGTCAGTAACGTGATCAAGAAGATCATACGTCTTCAGAAAGGAGAAGCTAATGGGCATAGCTGAAATCGTCACACTGGTTGGTTTGGGCATGAGATTTTTGGAGTCTTGTCGCAAACACAAGATAAAGAGCGTGTTTGTCAATGATGTTGAAATCAATTTAGACGAATTGAAAAAGAACATAACAGATTTCGAGGAACTTCAGAAACGTGGAATCTCTGAAGAGATGATTCTAAATGCCTTGAAAGGAGGGAAGAAATGAAGCATCTAAAGATAATGCTGTGTTTGACTTTGATGCTTAATGGCTGCAAAACATTGCAAACTGGTGAGAAAACACCTTATCAGATTGCAGAACAAGCAGCCAAAGTAGCATCTACGACTTTCGATATTGTCAACGAGTTTACATACGATGAAATCGCAAGACTCGTTATTCAAGGCAATTTGTCACAAATCGAAGTCGCAGAGCTTGAAGTCTTAAACGCTATGCGTGAACCGCTTAGTGATTTTCGAATCACGCTTAACGCATACGTAAGTCTCTTGAAGCTGTGGAAACAATCTGGTGAAAAACCGATAGGCTTCGACAATGCAATGTCGCGTTTGTCTGATGTTTCACAAATAGTGATCAACGCCTATCAACAAGTTCTCAAGGAGTGAGATGTCCCTTGTGTCCACCGCAGCCGGCAATAAGCACGATGCTTGTTGCCGGCTTTTAGTATTTAGGGAGTGGTATCAGTTTAATACGTTCACGTGCTAGCGCACAATACTGTTCCGATACATCAATTCCAATAAATCTACGATTGCTCCACCTAGCCATTTTACAAACGGTTCCGCTGCCGCACATTGGGTCCATAACAATATCACCTTCTTTGGACCATGAAGTTATATGCATCTGTGCTAATCGCTCAGGGAAAATAGCTGGATGTTTATGCGCAATCTCATCGCTACCGCGGTTGGGTATGTCCCAAACGTTACCTAAAGGCACTAATTCATTAACTCTGAAATCATTTTCACCTAAAATGCCATCTGCGTCCCTATGAAAATTTTTTATTTTGCGCTTGTCATCATATCTCTTAGGTTGTTTAATAGGATTGAATGTTTTGGGAGTACCTTTCGTTAAAACAAACATATACTCGAAGGCAGGTTCATATCTATTTGAGTTTTGTGGCGTAGTCCTGCGTGCCCAAATCATTGTGTCGTGCAACTTGAATCCAAGTTGCTTAAAATAAAGTGCCTGATTAAATGATTCACAAGATTCATCACCATCTACTGTCTGATCATTAACTACCCAAACAACAACACCGCCGTATTTCAAAACTCTGTAAATTTGCTGTGCCACTGCCGCAAAATCAAAAACGTAGCCATTATAGTTACGTATTGCTCCGTATGGTGGTGATGTGATTATCAAATCTATACAATAATTAGGCATCTGCTGCATGAAAGTGACACAGTTACAGCAATGCACCTTATTTAGTAGTTTGTTTAACATTTTTCAATGCCTTGTTTATGGCAGGACCTACTTGATTCACGAAAGAGGCAACACAATTACAAATCTCAGTGAATTGCACATGATTCATTACAAACATGCGATTTGCATAATCATCGCCGGGAGTTAGGCAAGGTGCCATAAGCAGATATTGACGCATTGCTAACATCTCAAAAGCTTCGTGGATTATTGCAGACAATATGCCATCGTTACTAGTATCAGTACCTATGATTATGCGAGGTGGGCTTTTGGTGTCTGGTGCTAGGAAGAAATTAGCTCCACACATTTCGGTATTGATGAATACATCAACATTAGCTGATGCTAGGTTAAAGGTACCAATCTTCTTTAGCATAGGAATATCGGTGCCTCCACTGTTTTACAATGTTTAGGGTGTATGAGGAAGAATGATTGCGTAGGCTCTTCAAACTCAGCTTTGATACTTATGGCATAAGGCCCGAATCCAATTAGTGATCCGTTAACAACATAGCGAAAATCACTTTTGCGAGTATGCCAATGACCAAGCACGTCTAGATTGGCTTTTTTCATCTGATTCCATTTGTCTATTGCTTTATTTAATGGAATATGAATTCCGCCTACACCACCAGCAAAGCGAACAAAATCTCCATGGTGGAAACGTATAACATAGTTGTAAACGTCGAGATAGTTAAAATAACCGTCTGCTATTTTAATCACTACACGCTTGTCACCGACATAACGTTGGGCAATGAAGTGATACATCAGCCACTCAAAACTATTCAAGGCTCCTGTTGATATCTTCTTCTTGACAGTAGTACGACCATGATTCCCCCAATTAAGCACCAAGATCACGTTCTTAAATTTTCCATTTTTCAAAACAAAATCGATGCCAGCACACAGAAGTTCGTAAGCTTTGATTGTGGCTTGTGTTGGTGACAAATCGTTTCCTTCAACAAGTTCTTCGTGAATATAGCCAGATATTAAGTCACCCAATATAGCCAGTATCATAGTGCCAATCTCTGATTTTGACCGACACAATTCAACAAGTTTCATAATGTTTTGAAATAATGCCGAGACTCGCTGCTCAGCAATTTTCAGATTAAATTCGTTGATAAATTCCACAGTTTTACCATCTACTGTTTCTTCGATATGCCAATCTGATATGACAGCAACTGCTACAGATTCAGCTTTCGATACATCACGTACAATCTTAAATTTTCTTGAAACTTGATTCACTTGCTCAGCAAGTTCAGACAGAGCCATTATCTGTAGATTCTTCTCGTCAAGTTCCTTGGCCATATTCTTTAATTTATCAGCTATCGTAACATCATTTTGGGGTATGTTGACAAGACCTCTTGCGGAAGCTGCTGACATTCTGTCCCTAGCTGTGCTCATCGTTATTTTTAACTGTTTCGCAATTTCAGTTCTACCATACCCGCAATTCATTAAATCAGCAACTAACTGTGTTTCATCAATTGCCGTTAATTCTCTGCGTATACATTTTGTATCTGTTAACAGGCCTTCATTTTTAGCTATAGCTAAATGGTGCTGGACTGTTGATGGCGACATTTTTAATTTATTAGCTATGCGTATCCTACCAAAGCCTTGATTTCGTAAGTCAGCTATTTGTTTAACGACTGTCTTAATCATTAGGTAGCAACTCCGAAAGATTGTTTAATCAAAAGTCTGTACACTTCGGCTGTTACTACACAATCAGCCAAAGCTTCATGTCTAATATCGTGAACAACGTTGAGTTGACCAGCTAAGTAAGCGAGTGAAACTTTGGGATAATAGATTTGTTCACAATGTTGATCAGCCCAGTCGTTTAAGGCGAGTGCCAAAGTCATTGTATCCCGATGCCTATGTCCAAAGTAATAGGCAAACGATTCCTGGCCCAACCATTTGCGAAGGAAATCTCTGTCAAAAGGCCAGTTGTGTGCCAGCGGAATGATTTTCTTATCCGGGGCTAGTCTGAGGCGTGCGAACCATTTCTCAAACAGAAATTCTGCGTCAAAGGCATCAACTCCTGTCTCAAAAATCTGTTTTTTTGTTTTGTGAGTCAATGTCAAAATATCATCTGAGATTTCTGGAGGCTTAATTATAACTTCAAAAGGAAGTATATCTTTGTCTGGTTCAAGCTTACTGTTCAATGGCAATATCGCTACTTCAAATAAATGATGTTTTTGTATGTCTAAGCCAGTTGTTTCAACATCAACAGCACACATGATATCGCCATTTAAGTGATTCATTTTATTGCCTCCTTTACCCAAAGATTTTCGATACCGACACCACGAGTAGTTATGTTAGCTCTGTTAGATTGATTATTTTCTTCAGTAAATGACAGCCCTGTCATCGAGCTCGCCACTGTCCAAGTATGCTTCATGTTCCATGGATATTCTTCATAGATTGCACAATCATAACCAGACAGAGCACAGAATCCTTTGCAATCAAAAATTGCTTCACAAAGCTCTCGATGGTCTTCTTCTGGCATCTTCTGAGCATAACACCCCGGATCGGACTTATAGTAAGGTGGATCTAGATAGAATACAGTTTCTTCGCTATCGAAATCTTTCATCAATTGCCGCCAGTCTTGATTTTCTATTAAGACATTTTTCAATCTGTAGTGTACAGATGGAAACAAATGAAAATAATTGCCATACTTCTCGGCCATTACATTTTTTGTGAGTGCTGTGGATCGCCCAAAAGCTCTACCCATTGACCCAAATGACATTACTAACATATAGTACCATCTAGCTGCACGTTCAACATCATCTTCGCAATTTTCCCATGTGTCTCTGCACCATGTAAATTCCTCTCGCGAATGCAGAATACACTCAAGCCGATCTTTCAAATCTTGCTGCTTATCGCGCAAACAACGATAAAAGGCAGTGATTCCTGAACATCGATCATTAAACACTTCTGATGTGCTGGATGCTCGATTTAACAGCACAATACCAGAGCCACCAAAAACTTCCACATACCTTGCACTATATGGAAGTAGTGGAAGTATGTGTGGCAACGATTTTCGTTTTGAGCCAGGGTATGGAAAAGGTGATTTAACAATCTTTTCCCTAGGACCAGATTCCCTTGAACCTGCGTCCAATTGACTGAACATTTGCATTAAATCAGACATATCTTGGTAAGTCCTGAAGTTCTTTAGAGTTGCACTCTTCAAAATGTATCGCAGCCATGAGATTGAATATAGCTTGAGCTAAATGATCTTCATCTCTGTGACCCTCACGATATTGATTTATGTGTCGGCAGGCCGAGTCCATCAATCTACTGAACGGGATCCCTTTTTCCCAATTACGTGCTTCGTACTTAGCAGCGCCTCGTTCCATAACGTCTGCTAATCGCCTTAACATGATTGGACTAATCAGATCAAAGCGTCCTTTGCCTTCTGACAAGTCCCGTAAAGCACCTGTCTTGTAAGTTTGCCTTTTGCCTGAGTCTTTTGTTTTGAATCTCATATTACTTTATGTGCATATTGATTGCTTTGGCTTGACGCATAGCTTTGATTTGCATGGCATGACCGCCACCGTCAACTGGAGTTCCAGCTTTGTTTTTTACTATTTTCATAGTCATTGCTTCAACTACACGGAACTTTTTTCCACGTTTCTGAACTTTGACTGGCATGATAGCTCCTTTATTTAACAAAAGTTGTTCCAAATCTACTAGCTTAAACGACAAATCTTGTGCAAATTCAATTAGCATCATCCTTGCTGAAACTCATTCGATTTTCCATGGCCGTATCGAATGCCTTTAGCACATCAACCAGATATTGAGCCAGAATGAAATCCGGGGTGTCGGATCCATTTTCTTTGGAGTAGTAATTGAGCAGTTCTGCTAACTCTTGTTTGAAGTCACGTTTTTGCATGTTAGTCTCCTATCAGTTAGGGTTATTGAAATGCGTACCGTTAAAATAGTTAATCAAAGCATTAGGGTCGAGTGCAAACTTGAAAATCAAATCTTCAAAATCCTTTTCAATATAAGCTAATGCTTTTCCATCAGCTATCCTAGCTTCATTTGCAGAAAACATACTCATAGCAGTTATGAGAGCCGAAGTTGATTGCGCAATCACATAAGCTGTTTGTTGTTCGCTTGTCATGTCTTCAAGATCCAAAGAATGATAACTAAAAGAGCATAAAGACCAATGATCGTAAAAAAGCAACCATTGGGGATTTTAACTACTTCACCAGATTCGCACAGAAGATAGGTCAACTTTCATTTTTACTATAGTCAGTAAAAGTGATTGTGTCACCTATACCGATTCTTAGGTCAGGAAACATTTCACGAATCCGAATATAATTTTCTTCGGTGACTAACACGCTACCTTTACCTATAATTTCAATGTTGTCTTCAGTAACTTTAACCTTTGGATTTTCTGATCTGTCCGACATTCCAGACACCTGCTTTCTGCTCGACCACTAGGTTACTAATGTGTTCAGTATTGACACCAATAAAACGAGCTTCAGCATATTCAATATACTGAGATATGCCATGTTGGAAAGCATAGTTCAACAATGCTTTTTGTTTGTCTGTGAGGGTTTGAAACGTATCTTTAATCGTTTGCATTTAATAGCACCAAATTACCGCTCCTTACAACAAACTTACCAGAAACTTCGGTATGAGGTTCAAATGACAAGTTACCTATGTAAAATTGACCAGCTTCTGAAATTACCCTACCCTTCGGATTTTGTGGCGGTAATTCTCGACCTACTCGAATCTTGCTCCACTCAAATCGTTCAGTAGAATCTAGCCAATCAACAAACTTGTCGAAAAATTCACTAAATTTGATGCAGTGTCCTGGAGAGTTGTGACATCTCTCTGTTATGAAAGTCTGTAATGCTGACATATTCCGACCTTCTAACAAAGCCTTATCATCTGTCGCAATCACAGGAACATTTAATCTATCGTTTGAAGGCGGTATTTCTAAGCTCATCAAAGCAGTAATAAAATCTATTGCCTCAGACTCCAGTTTGATTAAAAGTTCCTTCTTAGGTATAAGTTCAGTAGGATCAAGTTCATCGACACATGCTGAGACAATTCTAACATCGCCAGGGAAAATCGGACAAGCATCAGGCGAGTTAGCACACTGAATCCAATGTGTTGAGTTGGGTATAAGAAACGGTGTTCTTAATTTCTCATGGATTAGAATACTGCGTGCCGTGACCCAATCTTTTATTCGATTATATGCTGCTATATTTTTACGCAAGTCTGTCTCTTCAACTATACACAAGACAGCGTTGCGTAGCTCGGCATTAAATCCAGATTGAGAAATCAATGCAGCATCGGCACGAATATAACCACCAGTTAATAATAATGAAATTGCCTCATGCAAAATCGATTTTCCGCTATTTTGTGGTCCCCAAAGAAATAGATAAGGCAACGGCTCCATAGGTTCTTGAAACATGGAAGCCAGCCAACATTTCAGATAATCGGCCCCTGTCTTGATGCCGTTGGCTTTAGCCCAAGGGTTCTCTTTGATTGCATAATCAAGACCAGCACCGCAATGATTTAGTATTTTCAACCAATTGGGATAAGACAAAATTTCACTGGTGGATAGGGAGTATTTAAGTTGTGCCGCACATCGATTCCATTCCCTATTCCCTGGATATTCTGGTTGGAATGGCTTATTTACCAAAACCCAAGCCTTGAAAATACCGTTTCCCACTGCTAATTTTGAATCATGCTGCGTAAATCCTAATGCGTCCAAAGCAGCCTTGATATGCACTAAAGGTTCTGATTGCCATCGGCCTTCTGCTTTTATAACCCAACCATAATCGTCTCCAGTTTGTGTTGTTACGTGCCTGATTACATCATCACAGTTGCTTGTAGTCTCTGGATCGTTGGAGGGAGCTTTCCTTATAGTGAATATGCGTTTCCATTTACCTTTGTCGCTAAGCCAACCATCTAAATCATTTGGAATATCATTTGGGTCAGCGTTTATTTCAACCACTAGTCGGCCATCTTTGTGTGGCTTTAATCGTGTCCGTCTTGATGTAATCCAAGAAGGTAATTTTAAATCAGCACCCAAAATCAAAGAAGCCTTAGAGGCTATTTCAGCTTCTCTAAATTCAAATCCACCAGCAGGATGTTCAATTCCCCCTAATGATTCAGCTACGGTTTGTAGATCTGGCTCTTTGTTCAAAAAGCATTTTGTCCATCCGCTACTATCCTGCTTCCAGGTGCTTGATTCCTGCACGCCTGGCGTGAATCTACGCACTACCCAAGATCCTCTTCTATTAGGAAACATAAATACATTGTGATCGTGGCCTTTATCTTTGCCTGTTGCAACTGTCTCAAAAATCCCTTTTAGTTGAAGACTGTTATGGGCTTCCTTAAGATGAATAGTGTGTGTTACTAGCATGTGATGATCTGAGTCCCACCACCATACTGAATTAGATTCCGTTAAGAACTTGATTAATCTTTTGTGTTCATCATCTAACTGAACAACAAGTCTTTGACTTGTTAGGTCTTCAAACAGTGATTCTGTATCTGATTCTATATTTTGTGGTAGCGTCTTATTACGATTACCTGTGACAACTTTGACGTGGTCTTTCCAATTAACTGGAACATCGTATAAGACAGTGCCCTGTTTCAACAAAGTTAATCCATCCGTTCCACGCATCTTGCGGTGCCAACACCACATATTTCCACCGCAAACATCAACTTTTGTGCTGAAACTGAATCCTGTAATTGCTGACAGGAGACCGATTATTGATCGGGCGAGAGCGGAATGCTCTGAATGATTAGAGGTGGGCACATCGTCAAGAAATATGTAAAAATGTAGACCTTTACCTGAGGTCGATTTTCTAATCGTGACCCACTCTATGTTGCTTGCGGCCTCTTTGATTTGCTGGATTATTTCATCATTGTGTCCAGCAGAATGTCCTGTCAAAGCATCGAAATCGAAAGCGACCCACTTACTTATCTTATTTTCCCAATCCCACCCAGTCATCCCAATTCCTTCGGCATGTTCGGCCAAATCAAACTTGATTAAGTCATCATTGTCTTCTGGCACAGTGTTCGCATTTCTAGGTATGCGAAATGATTTCCAAGTTTGAATGTTATCAGTCCATCCATGCCAAGCACGCCCTTTGAATTCTCCATCAATCCTTTCTCCACCGTCTTGTGAAACATTAACTTGACATTCCATCGATTTCGAGTAAAGGCAACTTATCTCTTTAAGTGTAACATTAGCTAGGAATGTTTTAATTGCCTCTGATTTGTTCATCCATTGTACCTAGTTAATCTAATCGGTTATGGAAACAATACGATAATTATAATATACCGAAAACACGGTTATTTTATACTTGTTAAGACCATTTTACTACTTTACCTATTTCTATAACCTATATGAAGGAAGGTAAGGTATAAGGTAGGACTATAATATAATATAAAAGCAGTAAAACGCTAAAACAGTTTTGCAAGTATAAAATTTCACTGTTTCCGGTATAGTATAATGGCGTAAGCGGTGGTAAAGTCGATTAGATTAAAAGATTTCCACCGATTATTTAATCCTTCTTTTTTTAAGGAGTTTGTGCATGGGACAGCTTATGGATTTGCCGATTGAGAAGGTTAGGGAGAGTTCAAACAGTCTCAGGACTGTTGATCGTCAATCTTCCGATTTTATCGAATTGGTTGCCAGCATCGCCGCTAATGGCGTAATCAATCCGATTAGCGTTCGGCGTGGCGTTGGTGATGATGGCGGTGAAGCTTTTTTCGTGGTTGATGGCCTTCAAAGGTATACTGCGTCTAAGGATGCAGGACTTTCAACTATCCCAGCCAATGTTTTGGATGTTACGGAAGCCAAAGTTCTTGAACTTCAAATCATCGGTAACGTCCAGAAAATCGAAACAAAACCGGTTGAGTACACAAGAGGGATGCAGCGTATTCTTGTGCTGAATCCGTTGTTGACTTTGTCTGAACTCGGCCTCAAGCTAAACAAGTCAGCAACCTGGATTAGCGAACGGCTTGGTTTGTTGAAGCTGTCTGATGACATTGCCAAGCTGGTCGATGAAGGCAGTGTCAATCTTTCCAATGCTTATGCTTTGGCAAAGCTTCCAATTGAGGAACAGACAAATTTCCTTTCGGCTGCGATGACACAAACTCCACAAGAATTTGTGCCTTCGATTCAGGCTAGGATTAAGGAAATCCGGGATGCTCGTCGCAAGGGTTCGAGTCCGGAAGAATCGCAATTTGTTCCAGTTGCCCATCTTCAGAAGATCTCGTCAATCAAGTCTGAAATGGATAGTCTGTCTGTTGTCGGTGCTGCTATCGACAACGCTGGTGTTAGTTCTCCTGCTGAAGTCGCTAAGATTACTTTGGCTTGGGTTCTTCATCTGGATAATACTTCCATTGCAGAGCAAAGATCAAAGTATGATGCTCGCCAGAAGGCACAGGCTGATGCTAAGGCCAAGCGTGAATCTGAACGAGAAGTCAAGAAGCTCGAATCGGCTTCCGCAAAAGCTGAAGAGATTCGCAAGAAGCTGGAAGAAGCCAAAGCGAAAAACTCCTAAAGCTGTTTGATCTAGACAGCACACTCCAACGTTAAAAGGTGTCTATTGTTTTTGATAACAGATTTTAGGAGTCATTTTCATGCATCATTCATTGTTTATCTTGGCTCATGGTACCGAATTGGCAGTTAAATCCAATGTTCCGGCAAAGTATTCAGCAGAAGATTTTGCTGCTGTCAGTTCGACGAGTGGATTTCTTCCAAGATTACAGTTGATTGGGAGCAATTCAGAGCTTGCTCAAACTGGCAAAATGGGACAAGGCAGATATGCCGTGATCCATTCTAAGGACAGTTTTGAGGATTTGGGTGATTCGGTTGATTGTGTAATCTTTTCGTGGCGGCCAAAGGCTTTGTCCGTCAGCGAAGAGACAGTGATTTCCAATTTCAAGCCCGAATCTGATGAGTTCAAACGGATTAGGGAGAAGTCTGCTGAGAAGGATTCAGGATGCATGTTTGGTCCTGAGTTTCTTTGCTGGGTGCCTGGAGCTGGGTTTGTGACCTTTTTCATGGGAAGCAAAACAGCTAGGCGTGAAGCTGGCAAGATGCAACCGCTCGTTGGGCATTCTGCCACATTGAAAGCGCAACTGATTTCGACTGCGAAGTATAGATGGCACGGGCCAGTTATACTTCCTTGCTCAACGCCAATAGCTGACTTGCCGTCTCAGGAAGAGTTGGATCAAACGGTGGACAAGTTTGTTAATCCGCCCGAGTCCCAAGTCGAAACTGTCGAAGCATCTGGTTCCGCGAGGGAGAGGTAGGGTAAGACCGCGCACGAGTTTTAATCGGGGACTCGTGCGCGGCAATTAGGAGATATATGCAGCAACTATCTGCTAATTGCCGCGTACGGTTGATTGGAATTGGGCTTCCTGATTGGTATTCTTTAGCAACTGTAGCTAAAGAAGAATTAGGTCGCTCGATCACTGAATCGATAGATAAAGTTAATAATCCACCCGACAACATACTAAGCACGTTCGCACTGATTCAAGAAGCAAGAAAACCAGGAGTTTCATTTTATGAAGCTGTGAAGAATCCATTAACTTGGCAATTCTTGCAGCTTTATTTTTTTGTTAGATGTGATTTATCTATACTCACCGAAACTAAATTGGAGATGTTGAAACTTAGCGATGATTGTTGTATTTTAACAGGGAATATGAAAGAGTTGATCGACTTCATTGTTGTCTTTTCGCAGCAACTCACAAGTCAATACCTAGCTGATTGTTTTTTCTTGATTCTTGAACATGAAGGATTTTCTAAAGCCTTAACCCGATTAAGTAAAGTCGCAACTGAAAATGGACTCTTCACAGTCAACCATCGAGACTAAATTCACGATTGGTAATTTTAGATACAAAGTTACTTTAATTTTTGAAGGTAACCGTATCTTTGTTAAGTTTCCATATTCTGCTCCTATGATTGAGGAAGTAAAGAATATGGAAGGTTCGAAATGGCATGGGTTTGATGAAACTAATCCACGCAAGATTTGGTCAATAGCCAACAGCCCACGTAATCATTTCGCCATTGAGTTTCTTACAGGACTTAATCCCTATGAGCCGTATGATAGTGACTTACAGTATTTCGCTACCTCTAGGAAGGTATTTAACCATCAGTTGGAATTCATAAATCATATATTAACAAGACGCCAATGTATAATAGCTGGTGAAATGGGCACTGGCAAGACTTTAGCTGCCATCGAAGCTATGGAAATGTCTGGATTTAAGGATTGGCTTTACATAGCACCAAGACTTGCGCTGTTAAGCGTGGATCTTGAATTTATGAAATGGCAATCCAAAATAATACCTAAGATGATGACTTACGAGGGTCTTCTAAGCTGCCTCAAAGATAATCGGCTTCCAGAACTTCCGCATGGTGTCATTTTTGATGAGAGCAGTAGGATTAAGACGCCTACAGCACAGCGAAGTCAAGCAGCTAAGTGGCTTGCCGATGCGATGCGTGAAACTTATGGCCGTAATTGTTTCATTGTAGAAATGTCAGGATCGCCGGCGCCTAAGTCTCCGGTAGATTGGTGGCATCAGGGTGAAGTGGCGTGTCCTGGATTTTTGCGTGAGGGTAGTGTAGCCAAGCTGAAGAAGCGTTTAGCTTTGATAATTGAACGTGAAAGTTTGGCTGGTGGTGTGTACCCACAACTTGTGACTTGGTTAGATGATTCAAGCAAGTGTGCTGTTTGCGGACAACTAAGGAAACACGAACTTCATACCGGAACAGATGCTTTTGGATTCGCTAATCATGATTTCAAAGCATCGGAAAATGAAGTGTTCAAACTTTATTCAAGAATGAAGGGTCTTGTAATGGTCAAGTTCAAGAAAGATTGCTTAGACTTACCAGATAAAACGTATAAGCTTATTAAGCTGGAACCATCTGTTCAGATGAATAGATTGGCTTCTATGATAACGAACACATCGGCCCGTGCCATACAAGCCTTGACACTATTGCGAGAGCTTTCAGACGGATTTCAGTACAGCAAGACAAAAACAGGCGTTGCAACGTGTCCTAAATGCCAGGGTAAAGGTGAGTTATTAGATCATATAATCGTAAATGCGGAACAAAATGAATTAACATCAGACAAACAGCTTTGCGTTTGTGATAATTGCAATGGGTCTGGTGCAGTAGATGTTTTTGAAACTGCCACAAACTATGTTGGATCGCCGAAGGAAGATGCTTTGCGAGAGTATCTAATTGATTCTGAAGATGTTGGCAGAGCGGTTGTTTACGCCGCTTTCACTGCTAGTCTGGATCGATGTGTTGAAATCGGTAAGCAAAGCGGCTGGTGTGTGATTCGAGTTGACGGACGTGGTAATATGGTAACTGATGAAAAAGGTCAAGCAATTGAAACAACTAATCCATTGAAATTGTTCGAGTTTGACAAGGATAGGTCTTATGTCTTTGTTGGACAGCCAGGTGCCGCCGGTATGGGTGTTAATCTTACTGCATCACCATCCATATTATATTACAGCAACACATTTAAGGCCGAAGACCGTATACAGAGCGAGGACCGTATTCATAGGATCGGTATGGATACAAATCGTGGTGCTACAATTATTGATCTGATTCATTTGCCAACGGATCAGTTAATCTTAGACAACTTAAAAAAGAAACGTGATTTACAGAATCTTTCTTTAGGTGAAGTTAAAGCTGCTTTAGATATCGTAACCTCTCGTTAGGAGATTAGCCATGGAAGAAAGCTTTATCCAAATAGGTACACGGCCTAACACTATTCACCTGATTAAAGCATCACTGGTCGAGGAAATAAAGGAATTCATCACAGGTGAAGGTTATGAAGTTAAATACAAAGTTAAAGGAACTTGGTATCTGTTTTCTGTTAATAAGACAGCGGAACAATCATTGTTATCGCTAAACATTTTGCTTAGTCTATTAGGACACCTGCCATGCACCTAAGCAATTCAGCAGACCAGTTTGTGGTTCTAGCTTCTTGCAGGTGGTGCCTATCTCGTGATATTGAATCTGTATCAACTTACACTACTTGGTTGCTAGAGCATTGGCATCAGCTAAGTAGCACTATGCACGTTTTAATCGTGCGGGACATTTTAACAACGATTGTTAATCGAACTATGACGCGCGATGTGGAGTGGTACCGATTTATCAAAGAGATTTGGCCTAAATTACCGGCAGAACAAGTTAGTGTCTTGGAAACTGAATTGTTGCCGATTTGCCGAATCGGTATTACGGAATTGCTTGGTCTTGAAACCGATTCGATTAACGGCAAAGTATAAAATTGCAGTATTCCGGTATAGTGTATGTAGTGTGCTAATGTTTTCTTGTTCCGATTAGATTAAAAGGGAGTAATCATGGACGTTGTCAAATTGCCGATTAGTTCAATCGAAGTTAATGAAGAATTTAATTGCCGTGGGACAATTCTGCCTCTTGATGTCGCTTCATTGGCAAGCGACATACAACAAAACGGATTGATGAATCCGGTTAATGTTCGAAAAATAGGCGGTGGCAAATATAGTCTTGTTGCCGGATTTAGGCGACTGAAAGCCCACAAGATTTTGGAGCTAACGGAAATTGATGCTGTGATCGTTGAGTGTGACGATCAACGAGCCTTGATAATGAATCTGTCAGAGAATCTTCAGCGCAAGGATTTGAACATTTTACAGGAAGCCAATGCCTTGCGCAGATTGAGATTGTCTGGAATGTCTGAGGAAGATTCCGCTCGTGCGATTAGTGCATCACGTGGTTGGGTTCAGGTCAGATTTATGCTTCTCAGTTTGCCTGAAGCCATTCAGCAAGAAGCCGGGGCTGGTGTAATCGGCCAAGAATACATCAGAGAACTGTATTCAATGGGAACTGTTGAGGAGCAGTTTGAGGCCGTGAAGCGGATTAAAGATTCAAAAGCTGCAGGAGTGAAAAGAAACCTGAATCTGAAGCGCCTGCGTAAAGGACAAATGTTTCACAAGAAACAGAGAACTAGAGCCGAGTGTGAAGCAATGATTGAGGAGATTCTTGATTCTTTGGGGCCGAATTTGTCAACAAGGATGTTGGCTTGGGCTTGTGGAAACTTGACAGAATCGGAAGTGTTTTCCGATTTGCAAGAGGCTTGCAATCAAGCCGGTAAGCGTTATGAGATTCCGTCAAACGGATTAAACAAACGGCTACTTAGCAATGTTACAGGGTGAACCGTTGATGTCGTGTTCCCGGCATTTTTATGCACATTTCATTGCTAAGTAGTCATTTTTATAATGTTTTACATCGATACTGAAACTTGTGGATTGCACGGGATTGTTGTCCTGATACAATATGCCAAAGACGATGGCGAGATTGTGATTTTTGAGCCTTGGCGCAATCCGATAATTGACACACTGAAGCTGATCGATGATTTCTGTGCGGAAGGAGTAATTGGCTTCAACTTGACGTTTGATTGGTTTCATCTGACAAAACTCTACTGCTTGTTTTCGATGTTCAAAGACCCGTATATTGTACCAGAAGATGCAATTGAAGCAATTGCAGCAAACGAAAAAAAAGCTATCTTTGGCCCTTGTGTCAAGCCAAAGATAGCTTTTGATGTTTTCTTGCACGCTTGCCGTACTGAATATCAAAGTGTTATGAATAGAGAAGATATTAAAATCAGGCGAGTGCCAACAGGAATTGCCTTTGAATTGGCAGACGAGCTTGAGAAACGTGTAGATTTGGATTCATTTTATTTTGCAAGACGCAAGAATCCTAATGCAAAGAAATGGAGTGTTGTTGATACGAAAGACACAGATTTCAAAGATTTGGTTCTCAGATTTAAGGCGTCTGCTGCTCTAAAAATTTTAGCGGCACACGCCTTGCATCTTAATCCGTTAACCACGTTCAAGGAAATAAGGTGTGAAGTTTTGCCCACGGAACTGGGGTGGGCGCCGTTTGCTTACGGATTGATGCCTTGGCCAAGAGTAGTGAAACATCATATTGAACATTGGGCCTTCAACGATTTAGCACGAACTTATGCCAGGAACGATATCATTTACACTCGTGGCTTGTATAAGTTTTTTGGATCTCCGGTAGTTGGTGACGTAGATTCTACACTGGCTTGTATGGTTGGTGCTACAAGATGGGCGGGCTTTGCTGTTAATCTTACAGCTATCGAAATTTTGAAGCAAAAAGCGATTGAAAAATCTACATCAGCACCAAAGGCACCGACACAAGCACGTAGATATATATTTGAAAAACTTAATGCAGTTGAACAGTCTATTGTTACAAGCACAAAGCGAATTGTGCTGGAAGAAATGGCAAAATGGGATGGGCATCCTGTGGCCGAACGAGCGAAAAAGATTTTGGAAGCTAGGCAAGCAACTAAAGAAATCGAAATTTATGACAAACTTTTAGATGCCGGTCGTTTTCATCCTTCTTTCCGAATCATAGGTACGCTATCAAGCAGAATGTCAGGAGCAGATGGACTCAATCCACAAGGAATCAAAAAAGCAAAAGAAGTGCGTTCGGCTTTTACGCTTAACGATACTGATTCTGATACAATTTTGTCTGGTGGTGATTTTGATGCTTTTGAGGTTGTTCTTATGGATGCCTGCTTTTATGATCCGTTGCTACGGATTGATCTCCAGAGCGGAAAAAAGATTCACGCGATCTTCGGAGAGTTCTTCTACCCCATGTCGTATTACGAAATCATGGCTAATAAAGAAATCTACACTAGGTCGAAATCAGGAGTTTTTGCAATAGCTTATGGTGGTACTGCTGAAACTTTGATGCGTAGGCTAGGCATATCGAAAGAAAGGGCTGAAGAAGGATACTTGAAATTTATAAATAAGTACCAACAATTCGGAAAAGCCAGACAGATGGTATTTAATAAATTTGCATCTATGAAACAGCCCGGCGGATTAGGTACCAAAGTTGAGTGGCACGATCCGGAAGAATTTATCGAGTCTATGTTTGGTTTTCGTCGTTACTTCACTTTGGAGAACAAGATTTGCAAAATCTTGTTTGATCTAGCTAACAAGATGCCTAAACATTGGCAACAGATGAAGGCTAAAGTAGTTAGACGTGATCGACAACAAACAACATTTGGGGCTTCGTGTTCCGCCTTGTACGCTGCTGCTTTCAACATACAAGCCGGTAACATGCGTGCAGCAGCTAATCATGTGATTCAATCATCTGGTGCACAATTAACAAAAGCCGTGCAGGAAGCTATTTGGAAGCTTCAACCTGTGGGGATAGCTGCTTGGGTAGTTAAAACTATGAATGTGCATGATGAAATTATGTGTGTTCATAAGTCTGAAGCCGCAGATGCAGTTAAAAAACAAGTGGATGATTGCATCCAATCGTTTAGAGGCAAAGTGCCCTTGTTGAAGATGGCCTGGAAAATCGGACTAACATCTTGGGCTGACAAATGAAATATACAGATTTTGTTAATTTGGTTGAGCATAGAACTAGCAAGATGCGTGTGATACAGCGTGCTATTAGGAAAGCTAGTTTTTTCGATGTTTATGCTAATGTTGATGATAAAGAGTCACTAAAAGTTTGTGTACTTGAGGCCGATGCAGAAACTTTTAAGCGGCTGCTAGTTAAAGCTATTGTTGTGGATTTAGAGAATCTTTCGTTAAAGGCTTTGAGAAAATTAGGATCCGATATGCGGATTAAAAACTATTCTCAAATGGCTCGCAACGAACTTGTAGGAGCTATTCATGCTGAAACCATCGAAGAAAGCCATGCGTGCGCAGCTATTGAAATCATTGATCGACCCAAGAAAGCCTGAACCGGGAGATCGAGCTATCTTAGACATGGCAGACAGCTATTATTGCATTTGCAAAGCCATTGAGACTTTGACGAATGCAAAGACTCTGGATGCAAAGACACCCGATAGGGCTGATTGCCTGCGTGATGCAATTACATTTGCCTGTTTTGCGGGTCTTTTTGATGCGTGAATTCACACCACGAAATTTCAAAACTGGACCAGAAGCCAAGATTCAAGCTTCCATAATACGGAAGCTTGAATCCTTGGGCTGGTTTGTTAAGGAAACGCATGGCAACATGTATCAGAGCGGATTTCCTGATCTTTATGCTGCGCATCGTAGATATGGGGCAAGGTGGATTGAAGTCAAGTTCCGCGAGCAGTATCATTTTACGCCAGCTCAAATTGAAACTTTCCCTAAGATGTCAGCAGCGGGAGTAGGTATCTGGATTTTAACATCGGATACTGAAACTGATTTGTTAATGGGACCGGCGAATTGGCATACTTTTTTAGGAGTTATGAAATGAAAGTTGGATTTTTTGTCGATATTGAGAATCTGTGGTCATCAATAATCAAAGCGTTTCCAGGACAGAAGCTGGATTTTACTAGCTATAGACTTCAGGCGCTTGATGTAGGTGATGAGTTTTACAGGATGGTAGCTTACGGTACGCAGGAAACTAATGAAGCTGTACCGTTCATGGATTTTTTGCGAGCTATAGGCTTTGATGTGAATTATCGTCAAACAACAGGCAGATACAGAAGCAGTGCAGCGGGAATAGCCATTGACGTAGTTCGCTACATCGGGCGTTTGGATTTGGTAATCATCGGATCAGCTAATCCAGACATGATTCACGTTGTGCGATACTGCAAATCGCTAGGTGTTAAAGTTGGTGTTTATGCTTGCGGCATTTGCCGTGAATTGCGAAATGAAGCTGACTGGTTTCTTGAAATTGAGGAGAATCAACTTGTTAATTCAGAAACAGCCCAATAGCTGGAGTTGTTTGCCAACGGCTTTTGCCATTGCTGCCCATTTACCGATACAGTCTTTTATTCACAAGATAGGGCATGATGGATCGGATATTGTGTGGCCAGATTTGGGCGAACCGATGCAGCGTAGATCGTTTCACGTCCAAGAATGCGTCTTGGCATTGATGCGATTTGGTCGTGTATCAACACAGATTTTCACGACATCTGCGCAAACTCCTAAATCGGAAGTCAAGCCATTTATAACTGACTATAATGCGCTTGTAGCACAGATGATGCTTAGATTTCCCGGTGTTATTATAGGGTCTGTGAAAGGTAAGAATCATGCGGCGGCATGTGCAAATGGATTGATTTATGATCCAAACGGGCTGATTTATCCCATCAACGAAGATTGGCAAGTTTGGACTTTTTGCCCGATTTTTAAATGCCGATTCGATTAAACAATAATCCAATCGGCTTGTTAAAATTCCGCTTTTCTAGGTTGCAAGACTCAAGGCACTTGTTACAATATACTGGCCGAAGCACTCACTTTTAATCTAATCGGAATGTATCTCAAATTTCGACAAAAGACAAGGCGATCAATTAAAATTGACGCCGATTTAAAAAATCCACTTCCTGAACCCGAACTATGGAATCTGGTCAGTAAGTTACGCTCTGGAGATTGGAGCGTTGCTGAGTTGATTGTTGAAAGTCATCTTAAATTAACAACTTCAATAGCTTCGGAATATGCTGTTTACTTCCCAAGGCTGGAAGATGATTTAGTGGCAGAGAGTTGGCTTCTCGTAGTGGAAGCAGTTAATTCAGCAGCAAATAAGTTGTACGATGACAACATCACCCCATACATTAACTCTACGGTGCGTCGAGGGCTTTGCAAATTCTTGTATATGGTGAGCGAAAATGCACAAAGCACGGTATCGGATAGGA